>JAAUXT010072418.1_pt1 | contig 16306 bp, 13 predicted proteins | sample 7278171 | NCBI WGS metagenome assembly JAAUXT01 (sample SAMN14350112, study PRJNA611818) | marine sediment metagenome | isolation source: surface marine sediment (1.8m) | place: French Polynesia: Moorea | collected 2018-08 | reverse complement strand
CCATGAACAGCGCACGCCATCTTACCATTTCCGTGGTTCTGGCATTCTTGATTACGGTCATCGGCACGGTGGGCTACATGATGGTCGAGGGATGGGATTTTATGGATGCACTCTACAATCTGATTGTCATCGCGATTGAGAAGTCAAACGGCGAGATGCTGTTCAACCCCTCCTTTGAGGCGCGCATCGAGGTGGAGGATACGTTGATTGCTGTGGGGGAGGAGCCGAATCTGCATTAGCTGGCGCAGGACTTAAACCCCAACGAATAGATTCTGGCCGAGCGGCGGCATTGCCTTCACAGCCACCTGTAAACGCGTGACGGAGCCATGGCGTTGCCGTTGGGCCGGTGGCCGACGCCGCGCACCAACCGCTGCGTTTGGAAAATAAAAACGGCGGTGACTAGATCTTGTAAATCACCCGCTTGTCGGTAATGATGATATCGACATATTTGTCGTGGGATTCCATGGGCACCTGCTGAAAGATCTGCTCTTCCATGGCCAGACCAACCTTGCGGGTCGTGATCGGCAGCTTGGGAATCAGGCGGTCGTAATAGCCGTCACCGGCGCCCAGCCGGCCCCCTTTTTCGTCAAGCGCGATACCGGGTATGATGGCGATGTCGATGCATTCCAGGGGAACTTTGCGGCAGCGTTGCGGATCGGGTTCGAGGATTTGGCGCGGCCCCATGAGCAGGTCGAGTTTCGGGTTGTCGATCTTCAAGAGGGCAATCCCGCTTTTCGGGACGTCAAACGCCGGTAGGACCACGATCTTGCCGATCTCGAGGGTTTGATGGATGATCGCTGCGGATGGTATTTCATTCGGGGCGTTGACATACAGCAACACAATGCGGGCCTCCAGGAAATTGGCGAAGTCAAAGAGCCGCTCTTGGATGATGGCAAGCTTTTGCTTGCGTGCTTCCGGCTCTAAGGCCTGGATGGATTTTTCGATACTGGCCCGTAATTCTTGTTTTGCCTCCCGAATTTCCTCCATATTGCATCCCCCACCGCATCCCGGATTGACCCCTGGCCCCACGGTTGATGACCGGTTTCAACCCGCAATAATAATTGACTAAAATAACCGCAGGTGTTAGCTTTTCGGACCTGCTTGCCCATAACAACAACGACAAAATTGAGAATAACCACCAATTATAGGCATAAGTATGCTTGATATCAAGAGCATCCGCAAAGATTTGGTGCATATCCAAACCGCGGTCGCCAACCGGGGGGATGCTGTCGACTGGAACGCGCTCATCGCCCTTGATGACCGTCGCAAAAAAGACCTGCTGGCAATCGAAACCCTGCGGCACAAACGCAATACCGTTTCCGAAGACATCGCGGCCATGAAAAAGGCCGGCCTTACAGCGGATAAACCGGTCAGCGAAATGCGCGCCGTTGCGGATCAGATCAAGACGCTCGAGTCGCGTTTGGCCGCGACGGCCACAAAAATCCAGACCATCCTGATGCGCATACCCAATCCACCCCACGCCAGCGTCCCGGTGGGACAAGACGAGCATGACAACGTCGCCGTCAAAACGGTGGGGACGCCCCCGCCCTTTGGCTTCGCGCCCGCCGCGCATTGGGACCTCGGGGAAAAGCTGGGTCTCTTCGATTTCAAAAGAGCGGCCCGCATTACGGGGGCACGTTTTCCGCTGTATATCGGTGCCGGCGCACGCCTCGAACGCGCCCTGATCAGTTTGATGCTGGATCGGCACACGAAGGCGCACGGCTATACCGAAATCCTGCCGCCCTTTATCGTGAACCGCAACAGCATGACGCATACCGGGCAGCTTCCCAAATTCGAAGAGGATCTATTCAAGCTGGAGGGCTGGGATTATTACCTGATTCCCACGGCGGAAGTTCCGGTCACCAATATGCATCACGGTGAAATCCTGTTCGAAGAGCAGTTGCCGCTTTACTATACGGCGTACACGCCCTGTTTCCGCTCCGAGGCGGGCTCCCACGGAAAAGATACGCGGGGCTTGATTCGGCAACACCAGTTCAACAAAGTCGAACTGGTAAAATTCGTTCGGCCGGAGACGTCTTACGAGGAACTCGAGACGCTGCTGCAGGATGCCGAAACCATCCTGACCCTGCTTGAGATCCCCTATCGCGTCGTCAACTTGTGCACGGGCGATCTCGGTTTTTCGAGCGCCAAGACCTATGACATCGAAGTCTGGATGCCTGCCCAGGGGGTCTACCGCGAAATTTCCTCGTGCAGCAATTTCGAAGATTTTCAAGCCCGGCGGGGCAATATCCGCTTTCGGCGCAAAGGCCAGAAAGGCACCCAGTTCGTTCATACCCTGAACGGATCGGGGCTGGCCGTGGGGCGCACGCTGGCGGCCCTGTTGGAAAACTACCAGCAGGAAGACGGATCGGTGGTGATCCCCGGGGCGCTTAGACCCTATTTGGACAACACGGAAGTGCTGACACCATGAGATTCGACCAATTCCCCGCTTTCATTCAGCCCGATCTCATCCCCGAGCCCGGAGGCGAGCTGGTCTATCGCTGCCTGGGGTGCGGCGATGCCTTCGGCATTGATGCGCTGCATTACGTTTGCCCGCGCTGTCAATCCGTCCTGCTGATCGAAGATGCCGGTTTTGAGCGCCACACCCGTCGTTCGGCCGAAACCTGGCAGCAAATTTTTGATTATCGCAAAATGCTCGATCTGCCGGCACTTAAAGGCATCTACCGCTACCATGAGTTTATCGGCCCGGTCATTCCGCTGGAGAGTGTCGTTTATCTGGGAGAGGGGCACACGCCCATGGTCGAGGGCAATGCGAGGCTTCAGGAAGCCGTGGGGGTGCGTTTCTTTTTCAAAAACGACGGCCAGAATCCGAGCGCCTCCTTCAAGGACCGGGGGATGGCCAGTGCCTTCAGCTACCTTAAATCCATGCTCGACAGCGGTCAAATCTCCGATGTCCTGGCGGTATGCGCATCCACGGGCGACACCTCCGCGGCGGCGGCCCTCTATGCCGCCTATCTGCACGACAAGATCAAATCGGCCGTTTTGCTGCCGCATAAAAAAGTGACACCGCAGCAACTCTCCCAACCCCTGGGCAGTGGCGCGCGCGTCTTTGAGATTCCCGGCGTTTTCGACGACTGCATGAAGGTGGTCGAAAAACTGTCGGACACCTACCGGGTGGCCTTGCTGAATTCCAAAAACGCCTGGCGCATCCTGGGCCAGGAGTCTTATGCCTATGAAATTGCCCAGGATTGGGAATATGATCTCCGAAACCTGGTTGTCGTGGTCCCCATCGGCAATGCCGGCAACATAACGGCGGTCATGCGTGGGTTCATCAAGTTTTTCGACGCGGGCATCATCGATGCGCTGCCCAAAATTCTGGGCGTTCAATCGACGCACGCCAACCCGGTTTGCCGTTATTACCGCGAACCCGAGCCCGCCAGGCGCCGCTTTCAGCCGGTCACCGTTAAAGCCAGCACCGCCCAGGCGGCCATGATCGGCAACCCGGTTTCCATGCCGCGCGTCATCCAGCTCGTCGAACAGTACCATCGACGGGCCGACGGTCCGCGAACCTGCTTTGTCGAGGTTTCCGAGCAGGAGATCATGGACTGGGAGCTGCACGCCAATCGCAACGGCCATATCGCCTGCACACATGGCGGCGAGTGCCTGGCCGGATTGGCCCGGGCGCGGGAAACGGGGCTCGTCCGCGTGGATGAAACCGCGATTGTGGATTCGACGGCCCACGCATTGAAGTTCAGCGGATTTCAGGAGATGTACTTTGCGGACCGCTTTCCGGAAGAATACCAGGTCCAACCCCGCCCGGAGCTTATCAACACCCCGGTTCTGGTACAACCGGAAGGCCTGGATGCGTTCCCCCAGCCGGGAAAGCCGCTGGAAGGAGAAGCATTCCAGGAATTTGTCGAGCAGGTGTCACTGGAAATCGCCAATCAATTGGGATTGGTGGCGCGCTAAGGCCGGTGAGCCAACCAGCATGACGCCTGGCGCGGGAGGCAATTCAATGTTGCGTCCTGTTGCCGCCGGATTGCCGGGCGTGCTATTGTGCGGCCAATGGAACCAGATGCGAGGAAAGGGGCCATGAAAACACAATTCAGCGCAATGATCCTGCTGACACTTTCGGGTGTGCTTATATTTTCAGGATGCGGGATCAAGTATCAAAACGAAAAAGCCCGCAAGGACGCCGAGGCCCATCGCCGCCTGGGGGACGCCTACAATCGCCAAGGCAATGTCACGCGCGCGCTGCGGGCTTATCTGGATGCGCTGGAGATTTATGAACCCGACCCGGAAACCCACTACAGCATCGGTCTGGCGTATCAACAAAAAGGGAACCCCGAAAAGGCGATCGAGCATTTCCGTCGGGCCATCGAGTTGAAGCCCGACATGGCGCCGGCCAGGAACAGCATGGGGGTTTCCTACATCAAAATCGAGGACTATGACCGTGCCATCGAAGTACTATCGCAGCTGGTCGATGATCAGGGCTTCGATATCTATCTCACCCCGCACTACCCCAAGTACAACCTGGGCCTGGCCTATTATCACAAGGGGGAGTATGAAACCGCGCGGGAGTATTTCCAAGAGGTCAACGCATATTTTGCCTCCGGCATCACCAAAGACCGGATCTACATATTGAATCTACGGGCTTTCGGGCTGACCTATCTCGATACGGGCGACCCCGCCGAAGCGCTGACCTATTTTGAGAAGGTGACGGCGGTCACCCCCCGTTGGCCGGATATCTACCTGGATATTGCCCGCGCCCACCGTATGGCCGGATTCAACGCGAAGGCCCGCGACAATTATCGCAAGGTTCTGGAGCTGGCCCCGGAATCGATGATCGCCGAAACCGCCACCAAGGAAATGGCCTTACTCGCCCCCTGATTTTTACCCGCCCCGATGGGACCAGATCCCTGACACCTTCCCTTCAGGCCGAGCCTGAATCATGGCGGGAGGGATCGCCAAGCCGGTTTTGTTTGTCGTGCCGGCGGGCTTGGCGGCAGATCCTGCCCGCCACCATGGGCATGTGAATCGGCCCGCAAGTGTTTTTATTAGCCCGACGCCGGACGCGCCAGCGCAACCATTCAGGCGACCGCGGTGCGGCCCGAACAAAAACCCCCGCGGAAAGCGAGGGGTTATATGTTGATGGTGTACGATCGTACCGTATCATATCGCCGCGGGGAAAACGGCACAGCTGCGTGGAAAAGCAACGACAAACCCCTGGCTCCATATTGGAGAGCCAGGGGTCAGATTGACAGACATTTAAAATCAGCACTTCGATTGGGTGGGTATTCTGTAGCCGCATGGACTACGGATTAGAATCATACCCCTTTGCGAATTGACCCGCTTTGGCCTGCTTGCCCGTTTCAATTTCACGTTGGGCCAGCTGAACGATTTCCGGCGTCAGGAAAATCAACAATTCGGTCTGGGTGTCGTTCTTGTTGCTGAATCCGAAGAAGAACCCCAGCGCCGGAATTTTGCGCAATCCGGGAATACCTTCCCCGGCTTCGGCGGTGTTGGCTTTCATCACCCCGCCGATGACGATGGTTTCGCCGTCTTCCATGAGCAGTTCGGTGCTGGCGCTGTTGGTGCTCAGGGCCGGCTGCGCGCCGGTGGTGAAGTCAAGCACATCGTCTTTCTTGATGTCGACCTTCAACAAGATTCGATTGTCGGGCGTCACCTTGGGCTCGACCGAAAGCTCCAGGTCGACATCCTGGAATTCGATGGACGACCCACCGGCGGAGTCGCGCTCCAGGTAAGGAATCTGGAAACCCTGCTGGATACGGGCCGTCCGGCCGTCAAGGGTCAGGATTTTGGGGGCGGAAATGGTCCGGGTCTTGCCCTCGGTCTCACCGACCTGGATACGGGCGTCGATAATGTCGAAGGAGGTCCCGGAAATCTTGCTGAGCCCCCATTCGATGGCACCGTTGTCCAACGCGTCGGCGGGGATGTTATCCGCTTCCATGTCGATACCGGTCACCGTGAACACGTCACCCAGATCGAATTCGCCGATGGAGATGGTTCCCCAGTCAAAACCCACATCGCGCCTGAAATCACTGGTGGCCTCGACGATGCGCGATTCGATCAACACCTGCGGCGTCACCTGATCCAGGATGCGGATGATTTCGCGCGCCCGTTCGATGTGCGAAGGGATTTCGCTGACGACGATCATGTTTTTGGCACGGTCTATGGAAACCTGGCCGCGGGGACTGAATTTACTGGGCCATCCCACCTGATTGGGATCATCACAATCCAGTGCCAGGTGCGCGCAGGCGGTTTCATAAGCATCGATATAGGCGAGCACAAAGAACTCCGTGACCAGCTCCTGCTGTTCTTCGGCATTGCGCCGGCTCTCGAGTTTCTGCTGTTCGAGCTGCTCTTCGCGCGCCAGGGTCGCCTGGGTGGCAATCCGGAAGATCCCGTCTTCCTCGCGGAGGCCGAGTTGATTCATGCGGAGGACCACATCCAGGACCTGGTCCCAGGGCACGGGCCTGTCAAACTGAAGGGTCACCTTGCCCTGCACGTTCTTGTCGATGGCAAAATTTTCGCCGGATATTTCACCGATAATCCGAAAAACATTGCGGATATCGGTGTCGAAGAAGTTGAGGGCGATCTTTTCACCGGTATAGACTTTCTTGGGCCGTAACACCTCCTCGTCCACTCTTTTAACGGCTTCGCCGGTTTCGCGTAAAATTTCTCCGCGTGCCCCCCACGCCAGTGATTCCTCTTCCACGGGTATATTGGTCACCATACGCGTATCGTCGTCGGCATCACGTTGGGCGCGAGCCGGGTCGGTGGGACCGGCAGGGTCGCCGCCCGGTTGACGCTCCTTGCCTTCGAGGGCCTGTTCCCAATCGGGCGGCTCCGCGCTTTCAAGCGGTTTCGGGGGCACGCTCGACGGGCTGAACTGGATGTTGATGAGGTTGTCCACCTGGGTGATTTCAAAAGGCACCCCCTCGCGCAATTCGAAAACCACCAGGGCATGGTCCCGGGCCTTGCCGGGTTCAAGGGGGGTGATGCGATCGATCGCGCTCTTGAAGCGCGTTGTAATCAGCTGGCGCTGACGGTACTCAGGGATGCGGGTGTTGAAAAGCTTGAGCTGCAGTTTCCGATCGCTCAGGCGCTCCATATCGTAACGTACCGCGTGGGTGGTACCGATGCTGACCAGGGATGCGCCTTTATCGATACTGGTGAACTCGAGCCGGTTGAGCCAGGCGGTAGCGGCTTCGGCATCCATTGCCGCCGCGTCTCCGGCGCTTTGATCCTGCTCCGCTGGAGGATCAGGCGTCTGGGGGGTGTGGGCGGCCGCCATTTCGACCGTCGCATCATCGGGCGAGGCATCCACATCCACGGATGCCGGCAAAGCTTTCGTCTCGATGACGACGGCCTCGGGCATTGCGGCGGCATCGTCGGCCGGGATGGCGAGGGCATTGTTGGTCGGGATAGCGACGGCATCGTCGGTCGGGATAGCGGTGTCCGCGGCGACCGTTTGAACCAAAGACTCATCGAGCATCGGCTTGGATTCAGCCACGCTGATGAGCAGACCATTTTTAACGGGTTTGGAGGTAAAGGTCGTCAGGTAGCTGCGATCCGTATCCAGAACGACCCGCAGCTTGTCAGGGTAACAAAAGTGCCGGATGCCCTTGACCCACTTGGATTCGATCGCGACTTTTTGAAGGCCCTTGTAGGGGCTGTTGATGCCATAGATATCGAAAACGATGCGCGGGGGGTTGTCCACGGTAAAGGCCGAATAATCCGTTATGGTTCCGTCCGCTAGGATGACGACTTCAATCCCGTCGGTTTGTTCCTTGAAATCGACCATCTCGATGCAGGTGCCCTTGGCGGCGGCCTCGAGAACGGCGGGGTCAATGCCCGCATCGGGCACCGGGGATTGATCGCCGGCGTCGGCCGTCGGATCCGGCGCGAGCGTGGTTTCCTCGATGATGACATCCCGCGAGAATGCAACCACAATTCCCTCTTCCGTTTGGTCGACGCTGTAGGCGGCATCCTGCACCAGATTGACGGTGATCTTGGCCGTATGGCCGTCGGCCACGACCTCCGAGGTGCGGATCTCCTGGATGGGGTGGCTGTTGATCGGATAAACCGCCTCTAAATCTACCAGCTGCGTTCCCGGAAAATAGAAACTGACCGTGGGCGGGGACGTTTTGCGGATATCTGAAAAGAGGAGCTCCGCGCTTCCGCTGATGCGCAGGATGGTCTGTTGATCATCCTCAGTCACCGCCACCGTGTGGATCTGTTTGAGCTCGGGTGCCGCCTGCCGACCGCTCATATCGTTATCCCCGGTCGTGCGGGCGGCGCAACTTGCAAAAAGCAAAGCCAGCGCGGCGATGAGCAGGAAAGGCACGGATAGTTTACATCGTCTGTTAAAAGTTGCTGAGGAACGCATATCGATCAGTCTCCAGCCGGTTTCTGAAGTTTTAATTCACGTCGGCGAATGGCGGTTTTGCCGAAATCGTCTGCTTGGGAGTGCTCAATGACCACGCGATCTTTGGTGATATCCGTAACTTGTCCCCGTTCAATCCCGATATGGGTACCAATTTCGATGACGTAGCCTTTTCCGCTACCCTCCTCGACCATGGCGCGTGGGCGGGTTTCGGAGAAAATGATCGCCGTAAGCCGCAATTGGCCAAGTTCGAGCCGTTCAAGGGGTGTCCGGGGGCGTTCGGGTTTTCTGGGCGCCCTTTTCTTTTCGGCCTTGGGTGGTTCGGGCTCTTCCTGGTACAAGGGCATAAATGGGTTGATCTTGCCCGTGGGGTCATAGGGCAGCCGGGCCGTTTCAACGCCGTCGGGCTGGGCCGACGGTTGCTTGGTCGGGGCAACCGGCTCCTTGGGGCTTGGTTTCGCCGCAACCTTTTGGGCCGGGATTTTGGCTGTAATTCGCTTGGTTACGACCGGTTCCCGTTGGTCCTCGTTTTCGGCGCTGCAGCCTAAGGGTAGCAACAGGAGGCAAAGACCGAGCAAGACTATCAGGCCAGACCCAATTTTATTTTCGTGTTTTTTCATTTCTCAGCGCACCGCTCATTTCAGATTCAGAAGACCGTTTGCTCCCATGTGATCCTATTTCCCCTTGGGGTCCTTTTTGCCGGCTTTGGGTGGAGCGGCCTCGATGAATTTGTAGGTCACCGCCTGGCAGCTCGTCGTCAGCCGGCCGGATTTGTCGCGGGACATGTCGATGTTGCGAATGTTGACGACGCGCGACAGGCGCGCCACCCGATCGGCAAACTGGACGAAATTGTGATATTCTCCGGAAACCCGTATGGCGACCGGGATTTCAGCGTAGAAATTCTTGTTGATCTCATCTCCGGGACGAAAGAGCAAAAAATCCAGTCCGGCGACCCGACCGGACTCGGAGATCCCGGTCAGTAGGGAGGAGATTTCTTCCGACTCGGGCAGTGACTTCATGACCAGATTGAAATCGCGTCGCTTGGAGTCGAATTCCTTGCGCAGCTTGGCCAGCTGGAGCGCATTTTTCTTTGACTTTTCCAGGTCGGCGCTCAATTTTTTGTAGTCCATATTGAGCTTGCCGATGGTTTGCCAGCTGGGAAAAAAGGAAAAGGATCCAAACAAAACGATCAACAAAACGAATACGCCCACGCATATCAGGATGCGCTGGATTTTCGTCAGCGCTTCGACGCGTTCGAATAGTTGGTCCAATTTTTTGGCTGTGGCTGTAATTTCCATTGTCACGTCTCAGTTGCTATTTACGCTTTTTTTTCTTCTTCTTATCCGGCTTTTTGGGTGGGGGCTGTTTTTCCAGCGCGGTCATTTGAAATTGTTTCATGCCGACGTCGCGAATTTTGGTACTTTGCACGCTTGTAAGCCGGACACGCTGATACAGCGGCTCCGGCGATTTGTCGGGCGCTGGCATTTTAAGAATCATTTCCAGATTATCCATGAAGTTGGCGACCGTGTTATTGTCGACCGCAATCCCCGCGAGGTCCATGCGGTTGCTTTGGAGGCTCATTTTGGTCAGCCACATGCGATTGGGAACGACCTTTTGGGTCAGGTTGTCGAGAACATGAACGGGTTTGAAGCGATCGGCCTCCAGGCCCTCGATGACTTTCTTCCGCTGTTCGAGGGTCTTTAGTTTCTGGCGCAGGACTTTGATTTCGCGGTCTTTCTTTTTGTACAGCTCCAGCTCTTTTTTGACTTCGGCCACATTCGTGGTCAATTTCTTCTGCTTCGACTGCAGATAGAAGTGAATCCAGCCCAAAACAATTAAGACCAATACCAGCGAAAGCAGGAACACAGATACCTGCCGGCGGATATTTTCTTTTTTTCTTGCTGCCCGGAAAGGGAGTAAATTTATGCGTATCATTTATCGTCGACTTTTCTCATGGCTAGCCCCATGCAGATGGTGGCCTGGGGGGCAATTTGTTGAATATAGGCCGCATCAAAAGCGTCGTCGTCGATGGCCAGGCTTTGAAAGGGGTTGATAATTTCGACGTGGGCCGATGTTTCCGCGCCGAGCAACTGCCTGAATTCGCCAATGTTGGCGCCGCCGCCACTCAGCACGATGCGCGTGATTTGGTCTTCGGGGTACGTCGAGTAGAAGAAGTCCAAGGCCCGGCGAATTTCAGTACACCAATCCGACACGACGGTGGAAATAATGTTTTTCAAATCTTCCGAAGAGATTTTGTCCTGCTGCTCGCCTTGCTTGAGCTGTTCCGCCTCCTCCAAAGAACAGCCGACCAGTGAAACGATCTTCTGGTTGATTTGCAGGCAACCCAGGGCGACATCACGCATGAAGACGGAGGTCATCCCCCGCAGGATGTTCAGCGACGTTTTGCTGGCGCCGATGTCGATGAGGGCAATATTTTCTTCCTGGGCGTCATAATTGAGTTCGAAGATATTCTGCAACGCGAAGGCTTCGACATCGATAATACACGGGTTCAGCCCGGCCAGGTTGACGAGATTGATATAGTCGTTCACCATTTCCTTCTTGGCGGCGACCAGGAAAAGCGACATCTGGTTGGGGTTGTGTTCGCTTTCCCCCAGGATTTGGAAATCGAGGTTGACATCGCTGATGTCGAAAGGAATGTACTGCTCAGCCTCGAACTGGATGGTCTCCTGCAACTGCTCCTCGGGCATGTTCTGGACATTGATTTTTTTCACGATGACCGAATAGCCGCCGATGGAAACGGCAACATTTTGCTCTTTGATGTTGTAGGTTTTGAAAAGCTGGCGAATGGCATCGGAAACGGATTCGGGGTCGTTGATCACCCCGTCTTCGATGGTGCCCGGGGGGATGTCAATCATGCCAAACTTTTTGAGCGTCAGGCCGCGCTTGCCTTCAACGATCTCCCCCGCTTTGATGGAGCGCGACCCGATATCCAGACCGACCAAATGATTTTTCTTTCCGAACAGCATGTGTGTTAATCATTCCCGGAAGATTTTGTTTTTTTCTGAAAGGTCCATGCCCAAAGCCAGCAGGATCTTTCGCTTCGTTTCCATACGGCACGGGAGGCCTTTTTCAATGCGCGAGATGGTGATCGGTGAAACATTTGCCTCACGTGCCAATTCCGCTTTGCTCATCAACAGCGACTCGCGCATTTTTTTGAGAGAATTTTTGCCGCCCATTGAACTATTTACACAGTTGAGTTTTTCTTCCTGACCTTCTTCTCCTGTCTCTTTTATTTGGTTTACACCCTATCCCTGTGAAGTCAAGAGAATTGTATTTGAATTATACATAATTATACGTAGTTACCTTATGTTGTGCATGATTGCGGTAAAATTCACTATATATAGTGGCTTTTTGTCACCATCGGCGGCCGGTGCACGAATCGTCGTTGTAGCGTTTGCAGGGGCCTCGGGCCCCTGATATACAGCCCCAATACTGCCATCCGCGACAGGCCGATCAGACATTGCGACGGCGCGGATCAAGGCGGCCCGATCGTCTTGATCACCCGCTTGCCGGCCAGCGTTAGCTGGTGCGATGCCGCAACGGCGTTGCACGCTGCAGAGGGGGGTGTCGCTTGACCGCCTCGGCGCCTGAATGGCCATCCGGGGCCGAGCCGCGAAGCCCATGTCCCCGACCCAGGTGCAGGGCGTCGTTTTCACCCTAAGTCGATAAACGGACATGCTTGACCGTGCGCCCCTGTGCTGATGTGCATGGTTCTTTTATCGGTCCAAAGCATGACAAGTTTAATTCGAGGCCGCTCAACGCATATCGCGCCGGATGTCGCCTGGCGGCAAAATCGATGACAGGCGCCGGACAGTATGGACAAAGGATTGAAGGAACGCTAAATACATTTCTAAGCCTTCCGTTGAGGGCGTGATGCTGCAAGCCAATCGAAAGGGCCATGGACCTCATGCCGGCCGACCGAACTGCCGAAACTGAAAACCGGGAGCGGGGGGGGCGAACCCGCATCAAAAGCGAGCCCGTCAAACCTTTTCGACTGGTCAAGTACTTTTCCATTACCAGTCTGGTCATTATTTTCGCGGGCACCATCATCCTTTCGGTGCTGAATATCCACTGGGCCCGTCGCCTGCAGCTCGAAAAGAACAAAGACTATGCGCTTCTGCTGATCGAAAACCTCAATCACCAGATATTTCTGCAGTTTGTGATTCCGACCATTTTAAAAAAAAACCGGATTCAGTTGCGGGAGCGCTCGCAATTCGAGCTCATGGATAAGGTGGTGCGCAGCACGCTGCATGGTTTCAATGTCGATATGGTCAACATCTACGACCTGAGCAACACTATTTCCTACAGCTTTGACAAGGATGTCATCGGCCGCCCCGATGCTGGCGGCGCCCATTACCAGACCGCGCTCAACGGCGAGCGCAGCACCCAGCTGGAGCAGCGCGGCGGTTTTATGCAACTGCTCATTGGGGTTCCTGAAGAAAGCCGAATCGTTACCTACGCCCCCTTGCGGGCTGAAAAGCCGCTTTCCCGTATTCCCGGACCGGTGCTGGGCGTGGTGGAAATCGTTCAGGACATGTCCTTGGAATACAAAGCCATCTTCCGCACCCAAATACGGGTCATTCTCACCAGTTCCGCTGTCATGCTGGTGCTGTTTCTGTTCCTTTTGCAGGTGGTGCGCAAAGGCGAAGCCATCATGGAGCACCGCGCCCGTGAGCGCATTCGACTCGAGGAGCAGCTGGCGCGTGCCAAGCATCTCTCGGCCTTGGGGGAAATGACAGCCACGATTTCACATGAAATCCGCAATCCGCTCGGTATCATCAAAAGCTCAGCCGAGTTGTTGAAAAAAAAGATGGAAAAACTGGAGGCGAACAAGGCCCTCCCGGAAATCATCGTCGAGGAGTCCGCACGGCTGAATGACATCATCACGGACTTCCTCAACTATGCCCGACCGCATCAGCCTGATTTGCGTCGGGCCCAAATAGAGGATATCGTTGAAAAAAATTTGCAGTATCTTGCGCCGGAGTTGATCCAGCGCCGGATAGACGTGATCCGGGACATCCCCAAACCGCTGCCCGCGGTGGCGGTGGATGCCGACATGCTCTACCAGGCGTTTTTAAATTTGCTGCTCAACGCGCTGCAGGCCATGGATGCGGACGGGCGGCTGAAAATCAGCATCAAGGGGTTCGATCAGCATTTGCAAATCGAGATGGTCGATTCGGGACCGGGCATCGACAATGCCATCCTCGAGAAAATATGGGACCCCTTTTTCACCAATAAAGAAAAGGGCACGGGGCTGGGATTGGGTATCGTTCAAAATATCATCGAAGCCCACAACGGAACGATCCACCTTGAAAACGCCGCTTCCGGCGGTGCCCGGGTTCAGATCATGCTGCCGCTGCAGCAGGAGTCGAATTGATGGAATCGATCCTTATCGTCGATGATGAAAAGAACTACACGGCCGTGCTGAGCGTGGTGCTGGAGGAGGAGGGCTACGAGACCCTCACGGCCAACAGTGCGCCCGTGGCGCTCGATATTCTCAAAGTCGAGGATGTCGACCTGGTGGTTACGGACATGAAAATGCCGGGCATGGACGGTCTCGAACTGCTGGGGCGCATCAAACAGCATTGGCCCGATATCCCGGTCATCATGATGACCGCCCATGGCACGGTGGACAAAGCGGTGGAGGCAATGCAAAGGGGGGCCTACACGTTTATTCTCAAACCCTTCGACAATGAACGCCTGGTGCTCTACACGCAGAAGGCGATCGAGCTTCGTCGGGTCGTCAAGGAAAACCGGCGGCTTCAGACCGAGGTGGCCTCCCGCTACCGTTTTGACAATATCATCGGCAAAAGTGCGCCCATGCAGGAAGTATTCAAGATCATCCAGCGTGTTGGGCCTTCATCGGCAACGACCCTGATCGAGGGCGAAAGCGGAACCGGCAAAGAGCTGGTGGCCAAGTCGATCCATTTCAACAGTGCGCGCCGGAAGCGGGCCATCGTGCCCGTGAACTGTGCGGCCCTGTCCGAGCATCTGCTCGAAAGCGAATTGTTCGGGCATGAAAAGGGATCTTTTACCGGTGCGGTCGCCCGCAAGCAGGGGCGCTTTGAGATCGCCCATGGGGGCACCATTTTTCTGGACGAAATTGGCGAGCTGTCCCCCAACCTGCAAGTCAAGCTGCTGCGGGTGCTGCAGGAAAAGGTCCTCGAACGCGTCGGCGGCATCGAGCCCATCCCGGTGGATATTCGCGTCATCGCCGCCACCAATCGCAACCTCAGGGATGACATCGGGAATGGCCGCTTTCGCGAGGATCTGTATTACCGGCTCAATGTCGTCAAGATCAAAATGCCGCCCTTGCGCCAGCGGCCTGAGGACATCCGCCTCTTGAGCACGCATTTTTTCGACAAGTATGCTTCCGAGAGAAAGACCGGGCAGCCGATAACCGGACTGGATGCCGAAGTCGAGCGCCTGTTTCTGAATTACCCATGGCCGGGGAATGTGCGCGAGCTTGAAAACATCATCGAGCGCGCCATGGTCATGTGCCCGCGGGCGACCATCACCGTCAATGATCTGCCCCGTGAATTCCGGGATCAGGTCAGCAATACCCTGCACCTGGACGGCATCCCGGCGGACGCCAGGCTCTATGATACCCTGGCGTGGGTGGAGCGGCGCATGATCACGCGGGCCATGCAGATGAGCGGCAACGTCCAAACCCGTGCCGCCGAGATACTGGGGATTGGCAAGAGCGGCCTCAACCAGAAGCTAAAGAAATACAAGCTCGATTTCAGTTGACCCCCCCCCCGCAACCCGGCGCATCGGCCGCCGCCGATCGAGGTCAGCCGTCGCCGTGGGGCGGGGACACGACGGGCGGAGGCCAGGCCGCCCAGTGCGCCCCGTCAATCGCCCCCGCTAGCTTTCAATCTTCTGCCGGATGAGATCCGCATAGATATAGGCCGGGGCTTCTTCCAGCAGGCGCTGGTAAACTTCTGTCTGTTTGGCGGCCTCGCCGTGCTTGCCATAAATCCGGCCCAGCTGAAAAAGGGCGTCGGCTTTTAGCTGGGGGTGGCTTCCGTCGACGAGTTTTTGAAAGCACTCGGCCGCCGCTTCATCTTGGCCCGCACCCATCAAGGCGTATCCCAGCCCGCTAAGAGCGTTGCCACGCGCAAAGTGGTCTTGCGGCAACGCCTCGATCGCCTTTTCGTAGTGGGCGATGGCGGTATCGTAAAGGCCGGCACGATAGTTGAGGTCGGCATAAACCAGACGTCCCAGGCGGCCGCCTTCACGCCGGGCATCCTCGGCGAGAAAATCCTCGAACGAAGATTGCACCTGCTCGAGCGCCTGCCGGGGGGGCGTTTTCCCCCGGACGGCGGCCTGGTAATTCTCGAGGTTGGCACTTAAACGCTCGAAAGCGCGGGTTTCGGCCCGGTTGCCAAAGAACCGGACCACCGAAAACACCGCCAAGGATGCAAATACAACGACAATTCCGATGACCAGCGGGGTGCGATACCGGTTGAGCGTCTGGATGGCGGTCGCCGTGACCGATAAAAATTCATCCGGCTTCTCAAGATCACGTTTACGGGCCCGTGAAATGCGTTTCTGACTCATGAAATCTCCTTCCGGCCGGATTGATCCGGTTGCGTAGCGGCGATGGGGCGAATGCGCTGCCAGCCTTGTTCGGGGATGCTGGCACCGACCACGCGACAGACCTCGTAACCGCAGGCGGATGCCAGCTGAGCGCATTGCTCCAGCGGCAGCCCCTGGACCAGGCCATACAGAAAACCGGAAGCCCAGAGGTCGCCCGCACCGGTCGTGTCCACCACGTCGCCTTTCCCATGCGCCGGCGTGCGGATGACTTGCTCACCGCAGCCGATCAGGCTGCCGCGCGCCCCCAGCTTGACCACCGCCATGTCGGCCTGCGCGGTCAACATCCCCAGAGCGGCCATCTCGTCTTTTTGG
>JAAUXT010031841.1_pt1 | contig 16306 bp, 15 predicted proteins | sample 7278171 | NCBI WGS metagenome assembly JAAUXT01 (sample SAMN14350112, study PRJNA611818) | marine sediment metagenome | isolation source: surface marine sediment (1.8m) | place: French Polynesia: Moorea | collected 2018-08 | reverse complement strand
TCTCTCTCTCTCTCTTTTCTCTCTCTCTTTTCTCTCTCTCTCTCTCTCTCTCTCTCTCTGTGTGTGTGTGTGTGTGTGTGTGTCGGGTAACTCAACCATTAACCAAATTTTCAAAATTTTCTCAAATTGCCTGAAAATCTTTCTGATGAATTTTGTGATGGTTGAGTTACCCCCCCTCCTGTTGTGTTGGGCCAACTCAACCAAAAGTGACCACATACAGACTCTGTGTGCGTATACAATAAGCGCTCGTCCTATCGGCAGAGCCGGACCGCGCGCTTCAAAACACAAAATCGGTCAATTCTCTGGACAAAATAAAGAGACACACTTTATTTCGATATTCGCCAGTTTTATTTTCGAGCGAAAAAAAATAACACAGCCGCAGAAGTTGTGCAAAACAGTCGGAAAGTCAAAACCAGCTCGCAAGGTCTCGAAGAAAGTGCGACAACAATCGCTCTTTTGTTCCACACCGGGCCGTGCCAAAGGTTGCAGTTTTTCGAAAGTTTACACAAATCGAGACAGTTTTGACCATCCGACACTGCTTTGAACCACAACATTGCGTAACAAGTAATCTCCTTCACAACAGAGCACGTGAAACGTTATTGCTCATGTGCAAACGGTACACGCCCAGTTGACGATGGAAGACATTTCCTTTCAGTCGTTTCAACACACATAGCGAGGAAACATGTCAAACATTTTGGGACTGCACAGAAACACCCAAAAGCGGTTTCTCACATGTACGACAGACCTCAAACTACCCTGTGAAGACGACGCTTGTGACCTATACTTGAAGAAACTGTCTCAGGTCAAACCTTCAACAAGTTCACCAGCGTCTCGCTTGGCTGGCAAGCCCCCCCCCCTCAATCCCCCAACCCTTTGTCCCTTTCCCATCCAGACCACCTTGCGTAAAATCAGGCTGCGTGTTACAAAGAAACGAAACAAGAACACTGCGCGTTGGACAACCGCGATCGCCTCAGAACATTTGCTGTCTGTGAAGGGGGCTTGAATTTAAAATTTGTGCAAATTTTTCATTTGCGCAAAATACAAGATGGGAGGGCAGCCATCAAGACGGCACTTGCAAAAGACCACCATGCTCCATCAAGCACTCGTCGAAAAAGGTGCAAGTTCGTGTTGCCTGCCGCACAACGCACCGAAGCGCGATCACTCGGCTCGACTCGTTGTCCTCACCGCACCTCTCGGCAAGAACATCATCATGACAACGCAGCAAGTAACCTGAGAAAGTAGCACACCGAAGAAAGTTAATCAGTTGCAGAAGCCGATTCGTCCGGAACATCAATGCCCACTTCGATTTCTTGTTCCAATCCAGAACTACAAAATGAGCGCGTAACCGGTGCAATTGACAACGAAACTACTGTCTGTACGATACTTCCGTTGCACTGAACTGCGCAAAAGGAGACGAACTCTGTAAGAATATCTGAACCGTCGAGATACAGGTTGTCTACAAACATAATTATGTACAAGTAGCACCACCCGTTTGTTTCATAAATTAAAGTTTGACATTGCATTTTGCATGGCCCTATTCACATTGTTCGCTGTGCGTAAGGGGGCACGTGTCAAAACATTTTCCAAATGTACAAAGCTGAAGATGTGTTGGCGTGTTGCTTCTTTCAAGACGAACACCAATGGAACTCAAACTCAATGACAATAACAACATACGCTGAGCTAAAATTTTGCTGTCGACACGTTCTGTGATGCAGATCGCGAAAGAAACTACCGGTAACTTTCTTCAAGGACAGCCCGCACAATGGTTTCAGGCATCAAAACTGAATTTTGTCCCGAACTCCTCCCAACACGCGGTAAAAGAAGCAGATTGATGGTTTGTTGAATAGGAATCTCCATAGCACAATGTTCTGTAAACACAAACGTTTGTTTCTACTTCCGAGAAGGCACTTGGAATGACGTACACACAAGATAAGTCTTGATTGCCGCAGTCAACACGTGCATGGCACGTCTTCACCGCATGTTCGCTGTGCCGGACAGCTGTGCAGCTCACGGTGCCTCGAGGGTTCCTCCGTCTTCTGTCCACCGTCCGTCCTCGTTGAACAGTGAGTCACTGCAGGTCCGGTCAGTCCAAACTAGAAAGTTTGCTCGTCATCACAGTCTGCCGTTGAATGTCCAAACGCTGCAACGAATAATGAAATCAAATCTTCTTGTCGATCGCACGAGAGAATTTGTTTCCAAATTTTGCACAGGCTGGAAGTATTGTCACGACAATCCACGGTATGAGGGCTCTGGAAAACCTTCAGCCTCTGTCACCGTTTGACGAACAAGGCGAAACAAGTTCACAGCATTTTTTTCACGCGAGTCGGCTCGGCGCACATACCTTCGCAAATATCACAGTAGGGGCGCTGCTCGTGGCGGTCGCGGTGGTGCAGACTCGGCGGCGGCGAGTCGGACATGGCCTGCTGCGGACAGTCCTCCGTGTCGTGCAGGTCAAACACGTCGCAAATATCACAGAAGAGCCGCGGCGCCGGCTTCCGGGACACTTTGTCGCTGAAAGGTCAACAGGAACACTTGCTGATCTTCGTACAATGAAATCGATCCTTGTTGGAGCCGCACACGTCAACTTGCGTGGTGAAGGCAGCTTTCCGACAAAAATAAACAAACGGGTGCGTGACGCAGACACGTCACGCAGGACGCACCTGAGGTCGACGCCCGAGTCCTCAGACGTGCCGTTCGTGTAGCCGCCCGACTCCATCGCCTCGAGCCGCGTCTTCAACTCGTCGTTCTTGCGCTGCATCTCGACGATAACCGAGTTCAGGAAGTCGATCTGAAGAAAAGATGACCTCGAGACACTGCCATCAACAGAAGACACAATATGACATCACATTCGAAGTTATTGTCAATTTCATCTTGCTCTAGCTTTAATTCTTCTTTTCTGGTTTTGTCCACTGGAAATCACCACAGCATTCCGCGCTTTCCTCACAACTCCAACACACCACTGCTAAGCATGCTATTTGAGCGAATGTTTCTGCGACGCTTTTCTGTTGCGCTTTGCTGTTGCAGAAAGTGACATGCCGAAACTATGCTGAATGAAATATGTGGGCCTTGCGTCTGGGTTCGGAATGTTGTTGGTGAAATACCAACGAAATCCTGCGGTCTGTCGTGCAAGCAAAACATTTTGGGATGAAAACTTCTCTTCAGTCTCTCAACGTGGCGTTTAGGTGTGAGTTGGGTTCTTCAGACATAAAAGAAAAATCATATGACATGCGCCGATTTCAACCAGCGGAAAACTGAATAATTTCCGCGCATTGGTTTTAACCGTCTCCTACCTGCGCTTCTATTGGAGGGTCGTTCTAATTGCCAAAGAAAAACAAGCCATTCTTTTTTGTTCAAAAATTGGACTTTCTCAACAAAACGAGAAGAAAGAAACACGTTACAAATGAAATTGTACAGCTGGTTTTGTTTACCTGGCCGTCGGCTGCCTCTTTCTCCTCTTTGAGCTGCGTGAGGACAGCGTCTCCCGACGTGTCCACGTTGCTCAGGATGTTGGCGTTCGTCTGAGACTCGCGCACAGAAACCTCCAGCTTCACAACCTTCTGCTCCAGCGACTTCTTGTCTTGCTCCAAACTCTCGACGCTGGACTTGTAGCTGTTCAGCAGCGAGTTCTCGCCTTGTAACACTGTGACCTGCAGTGGTCGAAAAAACTTCCGTGACGGACAATACAAAACTGCAAATTGTTCCTTTGGCACTACGTGAAGTGACTCAGAAATGCCAAGAGACGAAGTTCAACCGTTACCTCACTCGTCAGCTTCTCAACTTCCTTCTCCTTCTGCTGCAACAGCAGATTGGTCGTTTCGACCGTGTTCTGCAGTGACGTCTTCTCGATCTCGTAGTCGTCCCGCAGTTTACTTTCCCTGCGAATACCCGAACGTGAGAATGAGTTCCTTTGTATGGATATGCGACCTGCACGAACTTGTTTTTATCAATGTCTTTTTTCATGAGATCGTGTAAATCTCTTTTTTTCACGAGATCGTGTAAATCTCTTTGTTGGAAACAAGGAGAGACAAGCACGCAAAACTGAACACGAACGGAAGCGTCCAAGACCAGATTCTACTCGGATTGATCTAAGAGCTAAACAAGCACAATTGACCAAAGAACATTCCCAGAAGTCTACTCGTGGGAACTATCCGCTTTGAAAAATATCATCTTCTGTCGCAAAATGTACAAACACAAACAGACGAATAAAAACAAACACTTAAGTGAAGTTGAAACCGTGCCACAAAAAGGTGAAACCAACTGGCTGAAAACATGTTACGTACTGAATCACAATGCTGCTTACCAGTGAAGGTGTAGTTTTAACAACAGGGTCAGGATATTACACCCAGGAGAGCAATGTGTATGTGAGAGGTGACGAGAATGAAAATACAACATTAGCATAATGTTAGTGACCAAATGTGCTTGACACATGGACTCGTAATACCAATCTATTTTCGATGTCTTTTTTGTCTGCTTGTGTTTTCAATGCCAATGACATTTTGTTGAGATTTCCCTTCACAACCGGATGAAATCAACTGAGGACATCGAAAATAGTCCCAACAACAAAACCTTGTTTGACCGGGTTACGTATTGATAGTGACCATACGTGGCTTACTCACTTTGTCACCCTGTAAAATTCAGAGCCAACAGTCTGAGGATCATAAACAGCGAAAATGGAAGAGAACCTTCCACTTTGTGGCAGGTGCTTGCTTTGTCATTTTGCCCAACATTATGTTTGAAGTGTTATCGCGACTATAGCATCTCGATGTTTTGATAAAGCTGCTTTGCAGCTGTGAACTGAACATGCGCTTCAACACAAAACCATCGACAACAACAGGTGAACAAAGGCCATCACAAAAGCACCAAAGACACATTGACAAAGTTTTTTTTTGTTCCATATTCCATACGCGCAGTTGATACTCCACACACGAATTTTCCCACAAAGATTTTTCACGAAGCGCCTCATCACCCACGGACACTCAACACACCACCTTCAAAAATGCGAACACAACACGGAAAGCGATGTCTCCGAGCCTTGCCCCCAATGAACCAATTTGCAAGCAAAATTTTGAGGGTCAGATACAAAATGCAGTCACTGCTCCGTACGACAGCAACTCCGACAAGAAGAAAAAACTTTGGCAGAACCTCAGCCGTGGAAAAAGAACCACCATCATGCAACCGACGTGACAAACGACACTGAGTGTGCACAAAACAATTCCGTGACAGCTAAAGCACTCTGAGGTTTCCAGGCATGCTGAATACCAATAAAATTGGAGAAATAACATTGGAGGAAACCGCCACGCCTTTGCTACAACTCGACTAAAGGAATTCCAGTGAAAAGCTCCGACACATTGGACAACTCACTCCACCCGCTTTTACTTCGTGGCAACACCAACAACCGAAAACTTCACCAATCCACCAACGATCATGCAACCGGAATCAAACAACACATACCTCTCCTTCAGATCTTCAAATTCACTTCGGAGTATTTTTTGTTGAGATTCAAGCTGAAATACAAACATTCAAAGTGAATGAAAAAGCACATGACTCGACGAGATGTCCATTTGTGCAATCGTAGAACATCGTGTTTGCGCAGTGAAAGCTTCTCAACGTGTGAGAGACAACGAATCCGCGAACCTCCTGTTTTTCTTGCTGCACGTTTTTCAGGCTGGCGACCTGCAGTTTCAGAGCCTCTCGCTCCGTCTGTTGCAACTGCAGCCGACCCTCCAACTCGTCTCTGGAGAGCTGTACTGATTGCCTGCAATCCAGCGTGTGGATAATTGGTTGCTGGTCTCAACAAAAAGCAACGGATGCTGCAGTCACCAAATCCTAGCAAACTCACAACTGATCCTGCAGTTGCCCCAGCTTCTCCAGTTCCTTCTTCGTCTCCGTGGCTGACTGCTGCATTTTCTCGATGTCAGTGTTGAATTCCTTCTTCAAATTTTCATACTGCAAAGGACCACAGATTTGGATCAGTTGAAAAATTGACCAGTTGCGCGTCAAATGCGATAGGACGAGAATTTTTTTGACATATCTGCTCTCAAAACAATAAAAACAACGTACTTCTTGAGTGATATGTTGAATCTTGGCATTCTTCTCTTCCAATTCTTTTGCAAATTTCTTCTGTTCCTCCAACAATGAATTTTTTTCCTGGATGAGGGTTTCTTTTTCTGCTGTTTCCCCTGCTTTTTCCTTTTCGATCTGAAACGCGGATGCACATATGTGCGTTCACTTCTCTTGCTAGATTGTGCCTGCAAAGGTTGATGCATAGTACACTGGTTGCAGCAATAAACACTACCTGAGATTTTTCTGACATCAATTTTTCCTTTTGTACATTCAATGCCTGAACTTGTTCATCTACTGATCCTTTCTCGGACATCATACTGTCTCTTTCCGCTTGCAAGAATTCCATTTCCGATTCCGCGTTCTCCAACCGCGATTTCAAATCCTCTCTTTCAGATTCTAATTTCGCAACTGATTTTTCCATTTTTTCTTTTTCGAACTGAAACAAACAACATTCAATGAGCAAGATTTTGTGGTTACAAAATCTACGAAACTTATTCAGTTTGAAAACATATCAAACAAAACTCCCAGCCAAAAACTTACCTTGATGTTTTCAACTTCTGTTTTCACTTCGTGTGTTGCACTCTTCAAGGAATCGACCTCTCCCCGCACAGACGTCAGCTCCGTGTCCTTCGCTTCCAACTGTTTTCTCAGTCCACTCACTTCTGAGTCTATCTTTTGTTGAAGTTCAAGTTGGTCATTTTGAGATTTTTCTTTCAGATTGGCAAGTTTCGCATTGGCTGCTTCTGCATTGCTTTGCTGAAAACATGAAACCACAACGTCAGGTGGAAGTCACACCACTTTATCAACAATTCCCAGAAAGGCGCATTCAAATCGGGACGGTGGTTCAGGCGTCTAAGTCGACGCATCTTGAGAAACTCACGGCGTCGTCGAGTCGCTGCTCGAGGGACTTGACTTTCTCGTCGTGCTTGGTGACGAGACTCCGCGCCTCCCGCTCCGACTCGACCCTCGCCGCCTCCAGCTCCTCACTTAGCTTTCCAATTTTTTGGGTGGAGGCGGACAAGTTTGCTTGGAGATCCGCGACTTTTCTGCAATGTCGTGAAGATTTCAGCAAACACGTGAAGAAAAGTGCAAATGAAGTTATCCCTCAAATTTGAAATCTACACTCAAAGGGAGAAGCTAACTAGAAGCATGAGTGTGTGAACACAACAATAACGGAACGAATGGTGTCCAAAAATACAACAAATCTACAACAGCACACGCCTACAAATTTTTTTCAGAACAAAGCGGTATCCTAAGCAAGTGCAGCTTCGAGTTTCTGGCTACTTTGCATTCCGTGGGCTCTCGTTACGTCCGAAATGATCAGTCACACCGCTTCCAGTAGACTTTTGCGCACAAAAGATACTCGAATGAACGAACATCGCACAATAAATCTTGTGAACCAACAGAAGACTGATGGGAGAATCGCACAAAACATTGACGCAGCTTTTGTCAGTTGACGAAGGAAACAAACGCAGAAACGCAACATTTCATGAACAGAAGAATGCAGTGCTGCAGGGATGACAAGTTAGTTTTCTGCCCACATAAATTACTGACCTATCTTTTTCGAGAAGCTGTTCGTTCATCACAGTGAGCTGCTGTGAACTGTCACCTGAATGTCTCATCACTTCACTCATTTGTTGCTCCTTCAATTGGCCAAAAAACAATGACCATCAGTAACATAAAATGGAAATCGGAATGATGAATACAGTTCCTTTACGTGTACAGCACTATCACCACACACAAAAATAACTTCACCATGCACTCAATGAAAAGTAAGTCTACAGGTCATAAAACAAAATGAAATGAAAATTACGAGTAAGCAACACAACAGTTAATCACAGATCTCAGTTCCGTGTTTCTCATTAAATATTCCTTGATTGGATCCTGGTTTTACGGATTCTTTTCTTTCAGAGGGCAAGTAGCTGTGTGGAGAACTTGGCACTGCGTCTTCCAGCTTTGACAATAACTTCCCCGAAATTTTGGAAGGAACAAATCAACCGAACGAACATTCGTCTCAAAGCGAGAAGACAGCCCTGCTCAAGACAGTGAAAGACAAGTCAGAATCTTCCAAGAGATCTGAAAATACACACCAGTTTCTCCTTGTCCTCCTCGAGGTGCTGACACTTCTCTTCACTCGCTGTGATTTCGCGCTGCAGATCTGCGGAGGAAATGCTGACCTTCATTCTCCAATCGAAACACTTGTCTATTTGGCCCCAAGAACCAGAAAGCATGTTGCGCGCATTTCGCTAATTTTCTCACCAGAGACTTGTGTCTTCAGCTGCTGGATTTCGGACTGAAGATCCGACGACTTAGTTTCACTGGCTGTCAGCTTTGCTGTCACTTCTGTGTGCGAAACAAAAGCAGTCGCTCTTCAAGTCAACTGACACTCAACGACGAACAAAAAGATACGTTTCGAAGCAAGACTTTATCAGTTACCGTCTATGGACTCTTGCTGTTTGTCCCGCCTTCCTTCATTTTCACACAGGTCCATTTGCTGCACAGAAAAAGAACACAACAAACCGTGAAAATTCGTCTCCTTCAACTCAGTCACTTGATCCAAGTTTGTGATCTGTACGTTTGTGTTTTCACGATCGTGATCACTCACCAGTCCAGCAACTTTAGTCTCCAACTGTCCGATTTCATTCTTCCTTCTCGCCAGTTCATCCTCCACTTCGACGAGTTTCGCAGACTTTATCTGGAGCTCCTCAGCGACTTGAAGGGACTGCAACAGGCACAAAAACAGATACAAACACACACACACACAAACACGCACACACAAATGGAAGCGGAATGAACTGGCCCCTCACAAGTGCCGCTTTGGAAGTCAGCAAGAAAGAACATACATGACATGGGTGACTCGCCTGATCGACAGCTGCACGAAACAAAGCTGTGCTCACCTTCACGCCTTTTTCGGCACTTTCTTGTTCGAATTGGTTGATTTTGCTTTCAGCCATGGTCAGCTTGTGCGTCAACTCTTCGATCTGATCCAAGTAAGCAATCGACGTGTCTTCGGCTTCCTTGCCTCTCTTCTTCTCTTCTCCAAGCAAATCCTGTTCATGGCACAAGCAGATTCGACTCCAGAATAAACACCTGTACACGTGTAAATATCACGAAAGACGTAAGAAAACTGCAACGAACCTTCCACGTTTCCAGCTCTTTGGTCAACTTCGCCACTTTCGCTTCTTCTGCCCGAACTCTCGTTTCCAGTTCCTGGATGTTCGCGAGTTTGCTTTCTGTTGTCACCTGCAACAGAAACGAGTCACATGCCGTCCTTTGTCTCCAAAAGACATGGAGAACACCACCCGTGTTTCGCCGGAACAAGAACGGACAGCAGAGGTACACCACAAGTCCAGAAGAAATAATCTCGATTCACACGAACCTCCGCTTCGTCCTGATTGATGGTCTGTTCTTCCACTGTAAACTGCAAATCTTCCACTTTCCTGTTTGACAAAGACAGGCCACTTTGAATTGGAGGACGATGAGAACTGCTCGACTGAACAACGCGAACACAGTCGACACGTGCTTCAAACAGCACATCAAAGACGCACCGTCTTTCCTCTTCTAGTTTGTCCAGAACGCTCTTCTTCTCCTCGGTGAGGCTGTCTATCGTGGCGGTGAAGTTGACCATCTTTTCCTCGGTCTCGAGCACGTAGCGCTCGTGCTCCTGCTTCAGCGACGTCAGCTGTGCTTCCGCCTGCAAACATGACGCAGGTCATGGGGTAAAGCGTCAAGACATCCGTGCGTACTGCACTATGTTTTGCTGAAGAGGCAAGTCCTTCATCGCTGGAGGGAACTTCGCCAGGGGGCGCCCCTACCTCGTCGACCTGCGCGGCGGCGCGCACCACTTCGGACCGCTCCATGTCGCGCTCCTTGAGCAGTTGCTCGATGTGCTCCTCCTTCTCCTTCAGCGTCTTCTGCAACACGTTAAAAGACGCCAACTTCTCATTTATCTGACGTGCGTGTGAACACTCCACTGGCATGGTTTTTCTTCAATCCTAAATATGGACAAGTTGGAAGCAGGGCGCAAGGCGTGCTTACAAACTGACTTGATCTGAACGTTTATGCAGAGACTACTGGCTGCATTTGAATCACATTTTGCGAGGATTCACTACCTGCAGCGCGGAGATTTGCGGCGTGCCCGTCAGCGAGCTCGAGCGACCCGAACTCGTCGGGGTCTTGGAAGCCTGTGGAAATAATCATCAGATCACGTGCTCAAATCATCCAGCTACAAGCTCCAGCAAACTTGGAAGCAGTAATCAGTTGGACATTTGAAAAATAATGCAGAATCTGGAATCATGGAAGCAAATCAAAGTTGGGAGCAGAACAGCTGCAAAGTAAAGGTCAACAACGGTATAGAAGAGTCGACAAAACAGAAAATTTGGGGATCACGCAAAAATAAATCTCACTGTGTGAATATTTCCTTTTAAAATATCAATCTGAACAGCCTTACTCTTGTCAAGATTGGGTGTTCGGACCAGCACGCTGAGCATTGAAGTTGATTTCAGACAACAATAATTTCCGATTGAATTTGCTCTTGACAGGCACAACACGTAGGAGAGTAGGACGAGTGCAGTGCACAATCACAGGTGTCACAAGACTTTCAATGTGCAGTGCGGTCAGTGACTTGACAAAGTTTCATTGAGAAGTTGAAGGCACGGAATCACAGTACGCGGCTCGTAGTGCGAGTCAGAAAGGCTCAGAGACGCTCAGTAGAGAAGAGTGCGCCAGCGTTAGTTTACACGCCAGCTTCAGCAGGTTGACACTTTGGGTTTCAGGCATGCGGAAATCCATATTTCAGGCTGCGTTAGCTCACTTCTCCACTGCTCACAAAGCAAACGTGCACAGCTACACTGCAAGCCGAAGGAGTCCCTGTACTGAACCCTGAGCTGGGATGATCAAAGAAACATGACTGGAGAGGAAACTCTTTTGAGGCTTACTGAGTACACAACTCCAAGAAAAGTGAAAGCCCATTGCCTAAAGGGACGGTGAGATATGACACTCCTGTAAAAATTATAACCTTTATCCTGAAGTCGAAAAAACAAGGACCGCAAAAAATATGGAAGGCAAACAAGGGAGGTGACAACTGGCAAGAAAAATCCACACGCTAAGCATGCACCAGCACAGTTCTTCTTGCCCAAATATTTGTTGGCAAATGTGAAATCCATTTTTGATTTCTGGACCAGAATGCATGCAAAAATTGTTTTTGCAGTTTGATAAAGAAAACATAATCACAATATTTGGGCAGGAAAAATTTGTTTGTAAATAAATAACGGTTGTATTACATGCTCGAACTCTCTGAGTCGCTCATTTTCAAGTTTCAGAGCGATAAAGTCCTGTCTAAGACGGTCAAATTTCGGAACCTGCAAGCGCCAACAGAACACATGTTTCAAAAGCAAATCAAAGAATATTCACATAATTTCAATGACTTTCACTCCACGGTCACCACGAATCGGACACGTTACATACACAGTGTACAGGTGCCGCTCCGGGATTTTGCCCCACAGCACAGCGCGTGATTTCAGCGTGCAATATTTAACGAGTCCCAAGTAACGAACTGCAACTGCCCGGACGGTGTCCTTCTCACCACGAATCCCACCACCAGGATACATTGTAGCACGGCTTTCGTCAATTCAAACACCAGAATTTGATTGAAGAAGCTTGTGATACTGGGCTTTCAGTGTCTTAGGCTACCGTCGGTGATTCAAAACGGCCTACAAAAACTGCACGTGTAAAATTGTTCACACAAGGGAAGAGCAAAACGTTCGCCTTTTTCAAAATTTGCCACACCTTTTATGATCAGATGAACAAGTTGGCTAAATTCAAAAACCACGACCACAAACACTACAAAATTAGGTGTTAGCTACACAGTGAACAAATGATTAAGTTCTAAAGAGAAAGACAATTTTTTTTCATTGAAGCAAAAGCGAGGCAAAGGCGTTTCTGCATGCAGACGGAAAAAGTGAACATGAATATTTCAACTGTGTTGTGCCTCGAAATGAACAGTCAAAATGGAAAAGAAACGTGAAAAGAGAACAGTGCAAAAAAGACCGAAAAAATACAACAAGAAGCCAAGAAACTGTGAATCTCTCTGTGTTATCCCTTGTCGACAACCGAACGAAGACAAAACCCACGTCAGACTGCTTGAGAGTGCAAGAGCACACTGAGCGACTACCCGTATGAACAACTACAAACGAGTCCAATCCAATGTTTGTCAGTCTGAAGTTTCAGCATTGTAGAAAATGCACTTGCTCGCACTGTACTTTGTTCAATGCTTGTCTCAAAAGATTGCCAAACCAAACGGAACGAAACAAACAAAAGCCGAAGTACTAAGAACTGAAAGATCTCATTCTCTCACAATTTCCACGTAAAGCTGACCACCACATCCTTTGCTCAAAACAATTTCGGCGGACCTGACGGCAAACTTGTCGCAACGAAACTGCCAAAGACACGAATGACTTATTCTGTACTTTTTTCGTGGACAGGGAGGATACGAGAGCCATGCTACAAGTACCTGGTTCTTGTTGGAGTGCAGTGACGTGACGCCAAGTCTTACCCGACTCCTCGTGATGGAGGACGCCGAGGACGCGATGGACGAGATGGACTCCTGCGAGCCCGAGCGCTCGCGCGACAGCCCCGCCCCGGACAGCCCGTACCTGCCGCTCATCTTGGGCGTTTGCTGTTGCGGCTTTGGTAGCGCCGCCTGCGCCGCCGGGGTGGCAGCAGCGGGGGCGGCGACACCGCCGGCGCCATTGCCCATTTTCTGCACCTTGTGCACAGGAGCAAACAGGCCGTGCATCGGCTTGCAGTCAAAGTATCTGCAAAAATATCACTCAAGCTTTCAACATCTACGAATGACAGGTCCAGCTTTGGCAAAAGTTGCCACAAAGGACACAAATTTGTTGAGACACAGGCTTCAAACCAGTCATCCCGTTCCGACGAAAATACCTTTTGCCCGCAACAGCACCGTCATTTTTCCCAATGGGATCATCGAGCTCCACACCAGCCCACTCTCCCTTGGCGAAGTCTGTGGTTCCGAGGTATCGGAGGTTCCCAATCTTCGTCCCACCGATCAGTACCCTATCTCCTGCAAGAACCAACATTCTCAGTGTCACTCACACCAATGAATCCATCCATAGCCACAGAAATATTCTGTCCCAGTTTCTAGTAAACACCCAGCAACGCACCCAGTTTGAGGTTGACTTTGGAGTCGCCAGCGGCCGCCAGGTTGGACACGGAACCTCTCGGAGACCCAGACTTGTTCAGGCCCGACTGTGACCCGGAAATACTGCCTCGTTTGACTAGACCACTTGGTTTGGAAGAACCTGCAACAAAACAACGTCATATTTCGCGCATATCCTTGCGGCTCTTTTGGGAACTACATCTGCGGACCTGGTTATGGATGCAGCACGTCACCGTCGCCGTCGCTCACCTGTGGGTTTGGAAGACGCGGAGCCGCTGCTCGCTGTCGACGGCGGCGCTGACGGCGGCGCCGTGTGCGTGTTCCCGTCGCTCGCGGGAGACGCCGTCGATCTGGCCGGCGTCGGCGGCGTGACCGACGGGTCTGAAAATTTTTGGAAAAATTCTTTCGTCACGAAGAACAACGTTGAATCAGACATCATGCAAGCAAATAGTGTATCTGACAAGCAAATTGCATTGGAATCTAGCACAGCTAATTTGAATGTAAAATCCATTTTTACTTTACCTATTGGTGTTCTGGAGAGTTTTGCAACCCGAGCGAAGACGCCCTTCTTGGGTTCACACTGAAAGTAACGGACGCCGGCCACAGATCCGTCGTTCTTGCCGACTGGATCGTCGAGCACGATGCCCGCCCACTCGCCTGGTGCAAACTTCGTCTCTCCGATGAATGCGATTTTTCCTGCCAGGAGAACGTTGCATTTCACCGATTTTGTCAAGCGCAAGTTTCTCTGCAGTGGCATACTGGACGAAGCAAAAGACACAAACAGAGACGATCTCGCGCAAAACGTCTGCAACGCACCTGATTTGGTGCTTCCCACCCAGACTCGGTCTCCAATGATGAAGTCCTCCTGGACGGGCGGCGGCTGTGGCTCCGGACCTGCAACAGACGCGCATGAATACAACACTGAGTTCGCAAAGGCAAAGACTTGGAAGTGATTTCCTTCGCCTCTCATTCTCTGACATGTTCATTCACGTTGTGTCTGACTGAGATGTTCTCTGTTGTTGCTGGATCTTGTTTGTCATCAAAGAGTGGTGAATACTGTAACACGACAGTCAAAGGCGTCACATGGAACTGCAAACAATGGTCTTGTGCATAGCTTACAAACAAGAGCAAATGTGCAGCTGAGGCGAAAGTTTGTTCTTTTCTGTACACGCAATTTGGCAAAAATCTGAACTGCAGGTTCTGACCCGACGGTACGTCTCATGTTGGTGACTTTGAGCTTTTTAAACAGAAGCAGGCAGACTAAACTCTGAAAGCAAAACAACTGGCTTCAGAAAGTGATGAATTCCAAGCAGAGCCCATCGCCAGCTTCAAATGTGTGAACGTCAAAGCAACAGATATTCAATTTCTGTGCACAATACCTGACGGATTCGCTCCTTTCATTGCACAAGAAGAAAACAAAGAAGATTTTACTACCCACTGAATGATTGAAGCAACGTGAAGAACCGAGTTAGTTTTCATTGGTAGAAATTTGTGCTGGACATAAGATTTTGAAGACGCATTCTGTGCATTCGTTCAACCATTTTGCAATGTTGCGACAAAGACAACAAAATAGGCACACGTGAAGGCGGCATAATCCCTGGATGACATGCTAACATTTCCCTGCAAAAAGATACTTTACCTGGAAGCTTTCTGGCAATTTCTCCGGAGTATTTCTCCATCATTGCCATAGGGACGCCAGCTGCTCGCGCACTTTTTTCTATCGCACCTTCAAAGCGGTGAAAAGCAAATCACAGTGCACAAGATACAACACTCAAGGACGTAAATTCTCGCGTGAAGACACTTCGTGAATTGGACTGACGAACATTTTTCAGTCATGGAAACGAGAATTTACGATGTGGGACAAGGCCATGCAGTTGCGACGCAAGAAAACTTGTGCAAACTCAGGCAGGATAAAACTCTGAAAGAAACAGTCAGACTTGCTACTTTTCACGGAAAACGTGATAAATTGTCAAGCAGGACAAAATTTGAAAACGTGAACAAACAAACATCTCTGTTGGTTTTCCATTGAGCCCTTGCCACATAAAACTGCGGGACCCGAGCAGGACACCAGCGCCAATTCAAAACCAAATGAAGATCAGCGGGCATTTTCTTCAAATCAGGTGATGTGACGAACTGACAATGAGAAACAGTCAGGGGTCTCGTTTGTTGAATTGCTTGGTGCAAGAAAAACGCGAACGACTGAAAATCAATTGTTGGCCTTGGCACATTCACAAAAAAGGAGCCAATCGATGCAAGGGGGCCCCACTAAAGGTCACAACGAGAGAGGTAGATTCAGTGTTCATGACAGGTGTAAAAACCTTCCACTGGCTTTGCGTTGTGGTTTCACGGGATCAAGTCGCTGACGGCACATTTCAACAGCTGCAGTGATGCGGGAAAGAGGAATGAGGAAGCAGCACGGCGCATCCGGCAACCAGAAGATGTTGCTTGATTTTTTCTGAGATGAACGGATGTCGTGATACTCACTTCACGGGAGAAAGACAATGGTGCGGGGACGAAAACGAACAATAGCTGTCATCTCAGTCAAAGATTTATCACGCAAAAAGACTTCCGCTGTTTTGCTGAAGTCATCTTCATAGAATACTTGCTGGGCCCTGCGCCAACATTGGACCACACATGGCTGTGTTAACACGAAGAGAAAATTGTCACTGCAAAACAACGAACTTTCTGCCGTACCAAAGTTGTACTTATTAAAATCCGTGTTGTCTGGTCAGAATGCAATTGGGATGCCAACGGAACTGCTTGATATCTGGATCCCCTCACGTTCACCAGCTTTTGCTGCTTCTCACACAGCGGAGGTTTTACGTGCGTCTGACGGCATTTGCAGAAACCGGATAACCCGAATATCTTTTCGCTCCGCAGCTCCGCCAAGTAACTCTCTTCAGGTGAACGTGAAAGAAACTTCAAGCGCACACCTGAATTCTTAATCCAGAAGTCTACCACGCTCAGCCGGCCGCCTCTGTTAAATTCAATGTAGCTCAGCGTGACATGATCTCCCAGTCTTGTCACTCCTCTTGTGGTAGACGTGGGTTCAGTCACTTAGAG
>JAAUXT010070875.1_pt1 | contig 16308 bp, 20 predicted proteins | sample 7278171 | NCBI WGS metagenome assembly JAAUXT01 (sample SAMN14350112, study PRJNA611818) | marine sediment metagenome | isolation source: surface marine sediment (1.8m) | place: French Polynesia: Moorea | collected 2018-08 | reverse complement strand
TTTTGGTATGACAAACCCCTCACAGTTCCTAGAAGGGGATGTAAACATAAACAAAGCCCTCCCCTATTTAAGCCCAAGCAGCTTCCCTGCTTGGGTCAGTCACTTTTACTATATCTGGTGAGACCTTGTGTCTGTATCTATGTTGTTTTGGCTTCTAAAATAAAAGAACTTAGGTTCAACAAAATCTTCAGGCAAATTCTCTCTTTAATTCTAAAGAGGTATCAAGGTTTGAACCCGCAGAATATAACATTGCAGCTGCTGATGGTTATTTTCAGTGGCGGATCTACCGGGTCTGGTGCAAGGCGCGCATTTGAACCGCGGGCTCGGGTTCGCCTTCCTGCGCCACGTGCAGCGCTGCGTCTGCCTCATGTACGTGCTCGACCTCGGCGCCGCCGACCCGCACCAACAACTCGTCGACCTCATGTTCGAACTCGATCAGTATGAAGCTGGTTTGGCGCTCAGACCGCATGCCATAGTTGCCAACAAGATTGACCTTCCCGGATCGCTGGATAAACTGGAGCGATTGCGCTCAGAGGTTGAGCTGCCAGTCTTCGCCATATCTGCTAAGAAGCTGACGGACATCCAACCTTTGCTGCAGCACATCAGAGAACTCTACGATGCACACAACACGGGAACAAGTGAATGAAAATCAGTTTCGTGTATTTGCGACTTATTATGTCCATAAGATTTTCTAAGAACAAAGCAAACTTGGAAATCTCAAGACACGACAACCGAGTTTGCAAAGCAAAACTTAAGTGTGAATTTGTCTTTTTTCTTGAATAATAAATTGGTAACGTAACGGTTGTGCGCTGTCCTGGAGAACGAGCACCGGTGTGACAGGAAAAGTTCACAATCTGAAATCCCGCCTGGCCCGAGGAATTTCAATAGTTCCGACAACGTCCCAGCGTTGCCCCGTCTTTGTACAGTGGCACACAGGCTCTTCCGAAGTTTCACACTTTTTCAGAAAGTCCTTTCAGCATTGCAGCCAATCTTTCACTGTCGTCGGATTTCGAAATCAGCATCGATGTGAAACGCTCAGCATCCTGTGTCAAAAGAGAAACTCTTTGTTCAGTTTCGTAACCAAAAAATTGCCTCCGTGCAAAATACATGAGAAATGGCAACAACGCTCACCATTTCCAGCATTTTGGCATCCACACTGAATACTGCTGCAGAGATGAGAACCTTCGATGTCAGGTTCAGACTTGGTTGCACTTGCTGACCAAACCACAGATAGACCTGCGCAGTGGGACACGGCGAAGTGGAGTTGCCATCCCTGAAATGCCATGCGGCGTTGGTTTTGTTTGTGTGCGCACAGCTGGTCATGGGTTCGCACAACAAACACAAAGTGAAAACCATTCAGGTACGAGATGAGATTGGGTACCTGTGTGCTTGAATCGCAGCCTTGTATGCATTCAAGTCGAATATTTTTGTGGCCTCTCCCCTGGGGATTCCAACACAGTTGCTCCCTGTGTTGTAGGTGCTGTAGAACACTCTGCAGCTGAATGATACAACAGGCGATTTGGCATAATGTCTCAAATTCATACGCAGCCATCAGTGAAAATAACAAATTATTGTGTTTTGGTCAAAGAGTACGTCTCCAAATGCGCCCTCCCCCCGCCCAAAGATTCCACCGACGAGAAATTTGAAAGAAAGTTCTACGCTCGTAGTCAATTTCACACTCACTTGCACAATCTATTGGCGTACATGTCTCCATCCCGGCACTGCAGCAGGAGCCCTTTGTCCAAGTTCTGCAGCAGCTGTGTGGTTGGAACCTCGTGCCCTCTGCTGACTAAACCTTCACTCGCAGCCGGAAGTTTGATTTGGACCATTTCTGGTGGACCCAAAGGCTGTTTGGAAAAAGCAAGAAGAAAACTCTCACCAACATCCAGCAAAACCAGCCGTTACCGTGTTCACCCATGTACGAGTCGCACCCAAACTTTCACTTGGGACTTCTGGTGTCAAGCTCCTGTTGAAGCTAGTGATTTCATGCCTGTGCGTGAAATGCACCCCCGACTGAAGGGCGTGTTTTGGGGACAAAACGGTGCGTCACGTTGGACATGTATGTGTGTTATTCACACCAGAAAATGAAGCCGTGCATTGCGGATGATCACCTCATTGTTACAGCCGTGGAAAATGCGGCAGCCTGTCGAGCCGTTGATGTTTTGGTCGTACACGACATTCGTTGTGTACCTCAACACGACACGCATCTGGTTCTCTGAAAAGTCAAAGGCTACAAAATACAAATCTCAATATTCTTCCTTTCTGCCCACTCCTCGACATCACAACAGACAACCACAATTCTTTGGCAAAACTTCAGTTTTCCCTCTGCGGCACAAGGAGATGACACAGAGCGTAATGCACAGGGCGTAATCATGTTACTTGCCAGAGCGATACCACGTACCCTGCAATTGATCAGCCAATGAAGACCCGGGATAGGCGGCCTCAAGCAACTTGTCTGGAATGGATCCCAGTTCAATCTGGTCCCCATCCGTGCCTGTGGACTGGTACACTGCACCCGCCATATGAGGCTGCGCTGGCGCCAGATGGTGGTGCTGTTGGTATTCGGTGGTGGGGATTGGCTGCAGCGCTTCAACTGCGGGTGCGGGATGCTGCTGTTGCTGAGGGGCGGCCTGCGTCTGCACGACCGATTCTGGAGATTGTTGTGCGAACCAGTGTGTTGACTCACTGACCGAAGCTGGAACACGAACGGTAAGTATGAGTAGCAAGGAAGCAGAAAAGTAACACTGAATATGATAGTGAACTGAGCAGGAATATGTTGTTTGACACTGAACAGGGCGCACCTTCGGAGTAGTTGGCGCCAGACGACGAGTTGAGCAGCGCAGTGATGTTCGGTGTGTCCGGCAGCGAATCGTGCAGACAACTGAGGTCAACGAACTTCGGTGTGTTGTCAACCACTGTCGAACAGCTCGATGAAACGACCGTCGCTGGTCCTAACAAAGACACAAAACTTCAGCACCCGAGGCCGGGCTGGGGGGCGGAATCGTGCATGTCAATCTGGCAACCAACAAAAAGCGTTCAGCCATTTCAAGACCCAAACTGTAACGTTTCAAGATGTGAACTCCAAACAAAATTTCGAGTCTTACCACCGATGCTGTCAGCACACTCCATGCTCTGCACTCCGTCAACCATCTCCTGTTTGATCCTGTCCAGCTGCGCCGTCCCGTCCGACGGCATCAGGATGTCGTCGCTTTTGAGACTCTTCAAGTCGGACGGAATGCTTCCGCTCAAGCTCATGGCCTGCTCTCCACCGCCTGAATTTGTGTGGTAAGAGGAGTCAACAAAACTGGGAAAATTGCACGAGTCTGGCTGGCTTGTTCTCCAGTGAGACCTGCTTTCCCGACACAGCGCAACGGTCCACATGTTGTTATTTTCAGCTGCTTTAGAGACTGTCAAATTTAAACTTTCACCAGCATTCAGTGCAAACTGTTCTCCCCCAAACGCTGGCACCACCAAATTTCAATGTACGTTCACTGCACAGCACAAAAACAACAATTTACCCTTTCAATTAAAATCTTAACTGTCACATGAGCACTCTTAGCAATAACATCAAGACACAAATTCGCCTCAGCGACGCTACGAACAAACCTGTCCAGTTTTTAGAAGCAAATGCACAGGACTGGGGGGAAGAATAACTTTCGACGATCGCGTAGGTGTGAACATGCATTTGAAAGTGTGAAGGGGGGTATCGATAATATTGGTTGGGCCAATAATGGTCGTCATTGTATGTTGAATTCACGACACGTTCCATTGAATTCCACTGTAAATATTGTCTTGGTCCTCCTGAGTCCGCAGACAGCATAAATTTGGGAAGGTCACAAGCACAAGAATTAGCATTGAGGAGCAGAGTTTTCTGAAGCAGAGAGATTACTCTGTGGCTGCGATGGACTGACTCGTGTTTCCTTTCATTCATGCAAGTCAAATGAACATACCGGAACCTGCAGTGGCACCCACAGTTGAACTTGCGTCAGACGCTGGTGCGTTGCGGTTCCACTGAAAAAAAACCCACCAAGTTTGAGTGCAACAACAGAAACTACGAAACAAGTGCAGACATAAAAACAGGTGTTCACAGCTTGACTTACCTGTTGCAGCAATTCTTCAGTTGGTTTATACTCGGTTTTGGGGATCTGGGGTGGAGTTTCCATTGGCAGTCTCTTTGTTTCTGCAGCAAAAACAGTGGTTGGTGGACACCTTGCACCACAAGACAAAACAAATTTCAACTCGAGCACATTCCCTTGTGTGTGTGTGTGTGTGTGTGTGTGTGTGTGTGTGTGTGTGTGTTCACACGAGGAAGAATGAGACTGTGCGCGAATTTGCAAAAAGAGCACTTACGCTTTTTGGGCAGAAGCTTGTAGACTCTGAACGGATTGATGGCGTCCAAATTCGTCATCTCCTTCACTTCCTGGATATCGGGAGCCTTGTTGAATGCGCACCTCAGCCTGGTTTTCCAAGTGGCATAATCAAGGTCGTCCACTCCTTCCCTGTAACGTCCTGTGTGTTTCGCCCACTCCTGAAAAGGATCAAGAAAAGCTAAAAAAAAAAATGCTGGGTTCTGATTTCCTCAACAGGTCCGATATAACCTTCCAAACATCCACTTTTATTTCGGGGTTTGTGCAATTCATACGCACCATGAAGAGAACGCTTTGGTCCGGGGTCCAGTCCTGCTTGCCCGCGTGTTTCCAGGGGATGGTGAACATGGTTTTCTCCGCGTCCACCCACTCCAGCCCCGGGATCGTCCCGCCGTTTATCTTCGCCTCCAGCCATGGGCGCAACCTCTTCCGACTGTCTCCGTCTCCGCTCATTCTACAGACACAAACTCGTGAGATACTTCAGTTGTTCAATGAGTGTGGATCATTGGTACAGGTGTACGTATTCTGAGTGCATGGTTTCAGTCAGGTCTTTCCTCGTACGCTGTAAGTTGTAAAACGGTGATCAGTCTGATGTCAGGGCACAATGTTTTGATTGTCTTTTGAGGTGAACTGTCTTGGTCATCAAAAACAGCTGTATGCAGAACAATTGTAAATCTGGTCAAGTTGATGTGACAGAACGAGACTCTTCCGCTAGCCACCTTCGCCTGAGATCAATGCAGAATACTCGTATCGGCAGCCCCACCAGTAAAGTTACCTTGTTGTTCACTGAAGCACTGATGCAAATGACAACTGTCGCGCAAGTTTTAAAGCTGCCTGTGATGCTGCCTGGCAGGATTTTCCCCGACCAAGATGGTTCAAAAATAAAAAAGCGAAAAAAAACCTCCTGTGTTTTGTTGCAATCTCGCAGTGGCAGGTTTCATCGCCAACTTCGGTCCGAAACAGTGGGGAATTCCATCGAAACCTGAGGCTCCTTCAGGAAAGAGGGAGTTTCCCGTTTGTACATGTTGCATCTGCAATTAGTTTGGATCACATTTCGTTGTTCCTTTGGATCCAGCAAACACCTTAGCATCCAACAGATTTGTCTAAGATCTGCAGATCTCTCGCAAAAAATTATCTGATTGTGTTAGAAAGTTGGCACCTGCTTTGGACCTCCGCAGGAACTCTTCTCACAGAAACGCAAAAGTACGAAAGAAGATGGCGGCGCCCAGCAGAAGCCAAATTTTGTGCTTGTACAAAGCAATGATGCGAGAAAGTCAAAAATTTGCCGCTTATAACTTCAGGTACAGCAAAAGCACGCAAACTTGAGTTGAAATAGACACGTCTGCTTGAACAAGTTTCTTGCAAAACGATGACAGTGGCTGTAGCAGTGGAACGGACTGAGGTCACGGTCCGTTTTGTCATTTGATCCATGGAAAGAGCACGTTTGCAGTGTTCGATTTTCTCATGCCGGCTGGCCGAGTGAGCCCAAATGGCTGTCGCCCAATCTCTAAGCCAGGGGCGAAGTGGTGTCACTTCGCTGCCGGCCAGCCGTGTAGTTTAACTGCCTTCATCATGTTCTGACCATTCCACATGCTGAGTAGATACAGTAGCGACCGTTCCGCCAGAATTGTATGCACCCTCGTACGAGTATGAGGCACGTGTACAAAGTCTTGTCCGTCATGACTGCAGAACAGGACAAAAGAAATGGAAGACTCAGTGTCGGTCACCTTGATGTGGACACCAATTTGATGGACATGACGGACAAGACTGTGTGTACGTACCTCGTAAATGGAACGCACCCCAATGATGCCTCAGTCAGCCAGAGTGAAATGGCGGGCCTGTTCTGTTTCCTACCCGTAATGAACGGCCCGAGTTGTTGCAACAAGATCAAGCAACAAGAACCCAACCCGAAGGGCAGCCTGTGTACTCGCACCACAATCGTCCGTGGTTGGATACACATGGTGGGTCTCCTTGTCTGATCGTACTAACTGTACTGAGCTTCTTGTGTTGACCATCATGCCAATACCAATGGGTCGGTGTGAAGGTCAGCAAGGTGGGAGACATTGATCCGAGGCACCAATGAAGACATCAATCTCACAAGGGGCTTCGTTGGCACCTTTGGTCGGTGCATTGGACCACTGTTTTCTTTTTACCATCTTCAACTTGAACTGACCTTCCACTGTGCTGATCTCCACCAACCTTCATACCAACTGTCCATGCCAACCAACTGCGCACATGATTGTCAGTATGCTGAACATGGCGGTTCGTGCCCGTTTACTCTCACTGGGGCATCACTCTGCACAAAAAGACCCTTTGGACGCTAAAACCCAAATAATTTCGGCTTGTCGAGAGGCAGTGACTTTTCGGGCCCACAAAACAGCGCAACTGTGAGAAGAAATTATTTTCAGGACGTACGCTCTGCGAAGAATAAGAGACGGGTTTCACGAACACCTGTCGGAAAAGGACCCTCAGAAGATAGAAAGTCTGATCAAATTCGCAGAAGAAAACTTCCAAACCATCAAAAGACAAGTAAGGAAGTGATTTGTCTGCCAACGTGATTGGATAGGTCAGCTCGATACAGGTCCTTTCCGGATACAGGTCCATTTCGGATAATTCTAATCTCGACAATTCGACTTTTGCATTATTCGACTTTTTTTTCAAAACAGGTTTGGATTTGTGTGTGTGTAAATAGGTGTCATAATTCAACTTTCACATAATTGGACTTTTTCATCGGCAAAAAGGGCACATCGAATTTTCTGAAACAGACCTGTAATTCGACTGAAACTTTTTCCTGGCAAAAAAGTCGAATTATATGAGTTGAATTGTGTGTTCTAATTAACATACATATAAATGCAAATAATTTTTGAAAAAAAAAGTCGAATTATGCTTTGTCGAATAATGTGTATGTCGAATTATCGAGGGTCGAGGGTGTTGTGCTCGAAATTTACTGTCGGGTCCAAATCTGATCTCCCGTGAACTCATCATTGTCCGGGGCCCGACAAAAGCGTTTGTGTTCCATCACAAACCAACGAGATTGTGATGGGAGATCGACCGCAAGCTCCTCGGTGTCCCGGCAAAATGATTTTTGGAGTGGAGAAAAACCTCGAAATGACACAATTCTCAAGTCTTTTTCGATTGTCTGCAATCTCAATTTCTGCACACAACCCAGACCCTCCCGGGACTCTCGGGGGTCCTGTTCACAGCAGTCGCGCGTGTGAAGCCAAGTTTCCTCTTGTCTTTGCAGGTCTTGATCGGACAGTTGTACGGGGGCAAACGACTGGTGATAGAGGAACGACCTTCCTAGCGAAATGCCGCTTCGTGTTCAAGCTGTCAGAACTGCTGTCTTGCAATGTGTTCGAGAGTTTTTCAAGCTTCTGTGCTGAATGCTCGTACCACAAGAAAGGTCGTGACGAAATTTCAGAAGAGTTGATGGACAGGACAATGATGCGATGTTGTCGGTCAAGTGAGAACCGGGTGCGAGAGTGATTTTTTTTCCCCCAACAAGGGATTTTGCTGCAGACGGAGGTTCGAATGTCGTGTCCGCAAATATTGTCGATAAAATGAAATATTGTTGTTGCAACCATTTTCTTATGCATTCGCTTTTTCTGCTTTGCCCGAATTTGTTTACAACTTTCGTCGCAAATACTTTGCCTTCAAACCAAAAACGAAATCCATCTGGCTTGACAAACATGCTGACGTCAGCATTTGTGCCACCAAATTTACGTGAGCCGTGGCACGTCCTTGCTTCAACCTGCACGTTTCCCTCATTATGCCGGAGCGTGCCTCTTTCTGAGGTGACAGATCTATTGACGGACGGCGCATTCGATGCCAACTGCAGACAACGCACCATGACCATTTGTGGAAGTGAAGAATTCAGTGCGAAGCCTGGGGTGCACATGCTCTTTCAATTGCGAGATAAAATGTTTGTTTACTACAAGTTCGTCTTTTTGACCTTGAAAACCATTCACGACTCGCGAAAGGCTGAGTGGGCGGAGTCAGGAATTCACAACGTAAACATCCAAGCGACGACTGGTTCCTTTGGCTCAAAATTTTCTTCTAAGTCAAAAAGCAAGGCAAATTGTTTGGCTTGTTCGAAATGCAGCAGTCTGCATGGGGCATGTACATCGGCCAAGGGCATTCAACAGCCCACCGAAACAAAAACTGAACAAACCACATTGGTTCAGCACATGTTTCGTCATTTGTGTTGGGCAACAGAACTCAGTCCGACAACACAGGTCTTCGACACTTCTCTTTTCACAACCGCAAAAGTTTACTGCCTCCTCTGGCGCCAATACGTTTCAGGCAGTCAATTCAATGCAACACCATTTGCGAAACAAACCCAGAAGTGAAAATTAATTGTCTTTCGTTTCGAGAATTTTCGAGAGAGGTCGCTCGGGACGTAAACACTGACGGGACTCGATAAGGTGAAGGACAAAGACTTTTTTTGACTATCAAACATGAGCCGGCCTTCAAATACCGTGCACTCAGATCTCTGCACCGAACGCACATCAGACAGCAGTGCGATAGCGAGAGTGACAAGACTCCGCCGGGTGGACAATCATGACAATGCCCGAGACAGACTCGGCCTCTGCATGTTCCATTGAAACCGACGAAAACAAGAACTGTGCATTGCGAAACCTCAGTTTTGACAGCATCGACGGTCTCAGTTACCACCAGAAGTACTACTACCCGAAGCTCGTATGGAACAAGAAGATGGAGGATGAGAAGCTCCCCTCGGACGCAGCGCTGCAGCGGTTTGTCGGTTCAGGTGAGAGGGGACGAAAATAGACATCTGCAGGCTGTGGCGAGGGTAACGGGCGCAGCACTACACGTCCCGGAGATCTATGTGCTGAAGCTGCTTTGTTCGGAGTACACCCCATCTCCAGACTTTGCAAAATGTCCGAGTCCGAAAGCACAATGAGCACGGACACCAATTTTTCCGAAGACTACACAAACATGACGGACGTGGGGCAGGTATCAGACCTTACGTCAGCCGCTTCGAGCGGCGATGAGAATTCGGAAGCTGGCAGCAGTCTGTGTACTTTTGACCGTGACGAAAAAGAGGTTTCTCCGGAGATCGTTGAAAACTTCAAGGGGATAAACATCGATGGGGTGAAAAGCACGAGTAGAGTGTCGCCGCTTGTGCTTGTTGACATGGATTTCAACTCAGTTTCAGGACTTCCAGACCCGCCTCCTTCCCCGGAGGCCACAGAGCCGGAGGAGTCGAACGCAAAGAGCATCTTTGAGACGTTACCAGCGGATTACTCCACTTACGAAGGCCATTTTGAAGATCGAGAGTTTGACTTTTTAAAGACTGGGCCCATAAAACGGAGCACATCACTGAAAACGAACAAAACTCCACCGGGAACGCCCAGCAGGAAAAAGGTTGTGCGTTTTGCTGATGCTCTGGGACTTGACCTCGAGTCTGTTCGCCACATATTGAACTTGGAAGCTCCACCGAAAATACCGGCTGCAGCTCTGCGAGATCTCAAGGTAAGCAGTCAGACCAACAACACAAAGGTTCTTTCAATGACGTTCTCTCGCCATGTTTACACCAAGCTTGCCATGCACAACTTTCTGTATGGATTCGGTGTCAATTGATGTCGGTGTGCATGCACCACTTAATTCGTGGGATCATCAAACGTCACAACATTCAATTGCTGGCGCAAAAGTGTCTCTCAACAAATACGAGTACGCATGCTTTCATAGTTTTTGACGAGACCGAAGCAATTTGTTTCGGTTGGTTTGAGCTTTTGCTCCCATGCAAGAACGAGCAAAAAAGTTCGTGAATGTTGGTCGTCTTAACATGCCCACTTCTGATGTGCTTCTCCATGTTATCTCTTTTCCATCGATGTTCAACCACAAACTTGAAGTATCTGGTATTTTGTGTGAACTTTATGATGGACGTCGCAACCATTCCCCTCGCGTGAGGTCGCGTCTTGACACGAAAACGTGTTCGCGTGGACATGCGCCTGACCTGAGAGCGGTTCTGTTCCGTGCATTCACGAGTCTCTCTGGTCAAATTGAACTAAAACTGGTTGTGGCCACCCCAGCCCCTATCTGGGTCGACGGAGCTATAGGGGAAGGGGTGTCTGCATGGAGAGTACAAACATTCAAATGCTGAACATCCAGCCCAATTTCATTTCCGATGGGAAACAAACTTGCCTCAATACTCGTACATAACTCGTGAGAAATTTGCCCATGCAAGCGTGGCGAGATTTGGAAGTACGAGTCGTTGTTGTTTTGTTTTCTTTTTGGCCACAAATCGGAATGTTCAAGGTGGAAAGTACTTTGTGAGAAGACAAATGTGAAAAGTTGACGTGCCCACGTTGTGTGGAACCAAACCCAGGACCAGACGCGGCGTGGATTTGAAACCTCTCCATTCCGACCAGACCAAAGTGATTCTGCAACTCGCAGGCCACAATCTCCAGGAGCTATTGATGCTTGCGGGCTTGATAGTTTCCGCAACCATGATTTCCGCCAAAGAGTTGGGTGTTGGATTCCAAGGTCGACCTGTCGAAATCTTGGCAAAGCTGCTCCCATGCAGTCGATGTGTTACATCAGAAAATCATTGTGTTCCTTGCATGCGTTTTGCAGGTCCAGCCCGAAAGTGAAGGGCAGAAGCAGTTTGTCGTCGGCAGTCGCTATCTGACGGCCTGCTTTGCTCAGCCAGGCGGCGCCGCCAATTTCTTGCAACGTGTGGCTGAACAAAAGGTGGTCCTGGAAAACTGCCTCGTGGACGGCACGGAGATGCTGGTGACAGGGAGTGTTCGAGTGGCAAACGTCGCCTTCCACAAAAAGGTAAGCGGCGTACCATGTCTTCAGAAAACAAAACCAAGAACACTCCGAATCGGTGACCATTCTCCTGCCAAAATGTGACAAGCGTTTCGCGTTTGCAGCCATGCAGATTTCCGCCAGGATGTTTTGCCTGACAGGAATCTTGCCAACACATACCGGCACTTGTTTGAGACTGTCCACTATGACGGTGGGGGAAGCGGTGGGGTCGGGGGTGGACAGAACTGATTTGAACTGAAGTTTTCGTCCAGCCTTGCAGGAAATTTTGTGCACGAATTCTGTTTCACAGTGGGTGGAGGAGGGGAGTCCCCACTTCACACACACCTGACTTTTCTACAGTCCAGCTAAAATCAAAAGAACACTTGCGACGTGGACACCACCAACTGTTCAACTGTGCTCCCCAGTCGGTTGTTACTTTCCTCTATTTCCTGGCCGACACTTCCTTGTTCACGCTCTAGAGCACTGCAGTTTGTCCGCGCCGTTTTGAAGATTCGTGGCAGCAACAAATAATGTGATCCTTGCTTCTTGAGGAGAAGCAAATTGCTTGAATTCGCAACACACACTGACAAGCAAAGGACATCACACACCAGCCTCTGTTCACAAACTTTTGTTCAGTACCTTTCCCAAAGGTAAAACGAAGCAAGTCACGTGTGAAAAATATATCGGCGCGGACAAACTGTAACCATTTTGCACACCAGTGTGTGTGCGCGCGCGTGTGTTTGCGTGTACGTGTGTGCGTGCGTGCGTGCACGCGGGGTGGAAATTCCAACACCTTGCACGTTGCTTTTCAAGTGCGCGTTCCGCGCGCTCAGTACAACTTGTGCGTGTGTGAGTGTGTGTGTGCTGCGCGCACTTCCTTGCACCAGAGGGAGGGGAGCAAGTCAACCACAGTTGTTGGGGGATTTTGGGGTGGGGGGGGGGTGGACAATGATCAGCAAGCGTCAAATTCTAAGCAGAAACTTGCTCATGATTTCGAAATGAGCATTCATCCATTGCTGATGGAGGTACACAATAAAACGGGCCGCTGTGTGCAATGCCAACCACATGAAACCGCGTGCTTTCTGGGTGTAACAGGTCTTCTGGGTCTCAGATTTGTCAAAATACGAAAAAATACTTGGGGGAGGTGGTCTCCCGACACCTTGTAATTTTGTTCAGATTTGGGTGCGAGCGGGCGGGCGCTGATATTGGTTTGCCCATGTTTCGGTTCCTGGGTTGGCAGGTTGTAATCTGGAAGAGGGGGGGGATAGCAAGGTACAAATCTGCGGGGCATGCTAAGAATTTGATGCTTATGTTTCACAGGTTTGTACCCCAACCCGTGATTTGCTCAGAATTTGATGCTGATCATTTTCCACAAGTTGGCACGAGTACTACCACCACCCTGCGTAAGGTATAAATGGTCACTGTGACCCCAAAATTTCTCTTGCTCAGAATTTGATGCTGAGGTTTGTGCCAGACAACCCCCCCCCCCAACCACCACCAGATGAGCTGGCTTGAATGAACAAAGTTTCTTCAACACTCATTTTTGGCATTCGGCTGATTTTCTACTTGCAACTCTAGTTCCTCTTACAATGTGGGGAAACCAGAAAGCTATACGCCCGAGACAGCGCCCGGTTCCACGCAATAGTCATTGCGCGGGTCATTGCAAGCCGATCTGGGCCTCCGGGGCAGTTTAGACACACAAACTGAGTGATTGTGGTGAGCGCAAGAAGCAGCGCGGTTCACTTTCAACCCTGAGTTGAGGCCCCCTCGAGTCGAAACGGGCGGGGACGATTTGGGATTTTGCTCAGTTTCACAGGGGAAGAGGGGCTCACGGGCATTCTGAGATGATCTAACAAGAAATAGCCAGATTTTACAGTTTCTCTCACAGGGGGTGGGGTGGAGGTTGGGTCCGGCACTACGTCCATGCACAATCGCAACAGACTCGACCTTGGCGGTCGGTGCGTGAGGCACTGAACACGGGCATCTTCAGAGCGCAATGTCCGAGTTGTTGAGAACAATTTGTGGGAAAGGGTCGAGCGTTGGAGCAACGTGTGCTGGTGTTGCAATCGCGCAGGTTGTAGATCAGCTGCCTGGCCATGGACGTGGTCTCGGGCACGCCAAGTTGGACTTATGAAAATTTCGGTTGGGCTCAGACATCACCCCGCGCCACCACCAATGGACAGTGTTTGGCAGGCAAGGTTGAAATTGTTAGCTTGCAAATTCTGCAATTTTTCCTGTGAAAGCAAGAGTGAGGTTCAATTCCCGCTCCTCCCAAAATGAGCAAAAGCTCAATCCAGGCAATTTCCTGGCGAAAATGCAAGTTGGTCAAAATGGGCCAATCTTGCTTGTTTGAAAACAGGTACGAATTGAACACAGCCGCGCGTCACCAAGAACGCAAACGCCAAAAGCTTTGTCGCCCTGAAAATCATCAGCGATGGTCTGGTGAATGTCGATCATAGGGTGGGGGTGTCGTACTCGTACATCCAAACAATTCTCAGATGACTGTAAAATCAAGTAACCCAATGCAGCGGTGGTCGGGGGGGGGGGGTCGAAAACGCTCAGACAAGACCCTGACCCGACACCCTCGTACAAGACACTCTGCGAGCGTCTGTGTAGAAATCAAGATTGGCCGCGAAACACTGCTTTCATAGCGCGGGGTGGTGAAGGTAGGTTTCAATCAATGCAATGGAGGTAACAGACCAGTGAAAAACAGTGACAGTTCCCTTGCCACACCGATTGCGCTCGGGTCGTCCGCAATTGCGGACACGACGCAGAACTGGTTCCAATCTCTCTAGTGTTCTTTCTGTTTTTTTGTTGTTGCTGAAAAGGAGACTCAACCACTTTACAACATGTGAGACAAGTGGAAGTTCTTGACAGTTACACAAACAACCTGCGTGGGCTTTTTCCAAGCCTTTTTTCTGTTGTATCGAAAATTTATGCATCGGGTCAACTCAGCCAGTAAATTTTTCTTCCACGAAGCAGATTTGATCAAGAGTCCAGATCCATTGCATTTAGCTTTGTCGTGAGAGTCTGTGCAAAATGTTTTGAGTTGCAGAACAAGTGCTGGAACTCTGGGACGACAGACTTGAGGAGAGAAATCCGTGGCTGTCTGTCTGTGTCCAGATCTTTTTTCAGACAGGGAGAGAACATCATGGCCTTGTCTTGTTTTGCGCACGTCCATAAATTCATTCTTCACTGCACATCCAGAATTCCTTCGTTTTCTGACAAGCTTTTTTCAAGAAGTAGTCCACGTCTTTTCGTTGTCTTTTTTCAGGTGATTGTTCGCTACACCGTGAACAACTGGGTGACTTTCGACGACATGATTGCCAGCTACGTGGCCAACTCCAACGATGGAGCGACGGACAGGTTCTCATTTACCATCAGCATACCCCAGTACTTCGGAGTTGGCAGCAAGCTGCAATTCTGTCTCATGTACACTGCTGGCGGAGGCACTCACTGGGACAGCAATTACGGAAACAACTACTCCATCGAATGTTATGACAAGGTTGTGCCATTTCAGGAGCATCATGATCACACTTGGGTACATTTTCTTTGATACCCATCCTGAACAAACCACATGTTCATTCTTGTACGGTCGGTGTGAACGGAAGCGGGTGGGCTGTTGAGTCCTTAAACTTAAAACTAGAATGTCCGTGTTCCTGTTTACAAGTCGGAAACAGCGCATTGGAGTCCACACGCCAGCGTGCCGACTTCCACGGAGTGGTGGTATTCAGGACGTTTTGCGAAGCCGCGTATACAACTGAAGCAAAACAAGTCTTTCATGAAGATCGAAGCCGATCGAGTTGACGGCAGGCCCACAAGAAGCGACATTCTACACTGCTCAGACACCACAAGCGATTTCCTCAACACAGGCAGTGCCACATAGACTGTCTCTATTGAACGCCCGGAACCTTGATTCGGACCAGTGGCTGGATCTACTGTGAAGGTGTCGGGATCAAGCTCACAAAATGCGTAGATCTATTGTCTTGCACCTATTTTGTGACCACAACTGTCCCGTTCCTGGCGTCGAAACGTCACGGATTTTCAACAACACAAATCGTAACGATATGTGGTGTTCATGTAGGTCCTCGTTTCGTTTTCCTTGCCAAATTGTACAGGAAGAAATCTGTGTGATAGCATAGGTCCTGTGTTACTCTTGTTTTGGACCTTGCGTACAGTACATTTTACTGGTGCTCTTTCACGTGTGTGGACAATGAACTGTCATGAGCATGCATTGTTGCGCACAAAGTGATAACAGCGAGTGCAGACTTCACAAACACGCGGCTTTGAGTTTACGAAGGGTCAAAAGCTGGTAACTAAATCGATCTGCTGTAAACAGCTTCGCAATCCGGCTTTTTTCTCTTTTTTTTCACAGTGCAAGTGGCTGAAGCCAAACATACCAGCTGGAGTGATTCCTGTGTGATAACAAAGCTGTACCTTCGGTGGAGTTTCAAATGTACTGCAGATCTGAATGACCGTGAACGTTTGAAGAGTAAGAGAAGTTAAACTTGTTGTTGATAAAAGGTACGAAATGTTTACCGTTTGTTGGTTTTCTTCAGTGAACAAATTCTCCGTCCGCTCTCGCGAGAAGATACTGGCAGTCCTCGCAAGAAAATTTTGCGCCCGCTGTTTTTCAACACATTTACAGCTCAATGCAAAAACTTCCTCCTCAGTCGATTCAACGTTTTCCGCCACTTTTGAAAGCAGGAAGCAACCGGGCCGTTCGTACACGATAACACCTGGTGTCTATTGAATCAGGATTTGGCCTCAATTCACGTTGATTTCAACGTAACAAATTGCAAATCAACAACAAGAATGCTACGCATAAAAAGCGTGTGGTCACATAAACGTTTGTTGTTCATAAATGCCTGCCTGATCATTTAAAAAACAAGTTTCTAGATTCTGGCACAATTTTTTTTTATTTAGACAACACTTACATGACTACATTTCTAACCAACTGAAATTAAATATGCCCTCTCTTGAGTAATTCAGATGACATACCCGGTCCCCACCTGGCCAGGCCGCGGCAAGAGCCATGGGCCCAGCCCATGGTGACAAAGAAGCCAATGGGCCCCCAGCCCACGGCGACACAATTGTGTAAAAATTTGTCAGGGCAGTGCCCCAACAAAGTATTTAAAACAAATAAAATGTTAGGGTTTCCCCTCAT
>JAAUXT010012918.1_pt1 | contig 16310 bp, 16 predicted proteins | sample 7278171 | NCBI WGS metagenome assembly JAAUXT01 (sample SAMN14350112, study PRJNA611818) | marine sediment metagenome | isolation source: surface marine sediment (1.8m) | place: French Polynesia: Moorea | collected 2018-08 | reverse complement strand
GGATCTTTTGGGCTCTTTTGGTTAATTTTGGGTTGGGGATAATGCTCAAGGAAGGAATTTGGGAAGCTTGATTTTTTGGGTTCATGAGGTCAAAAAGTTCAAATTTAGAAGTTCAGAAAATATGGGGTATGGATGTAAAAATGGGTCCATATCTCTGAAGGTATAAATATTTTATGAAGGAAGTATATTGATAAATTGTGGCATATTGTATGGGGGTTTGAGAGGTTTGATTTTTGATTTTTAAAATTTTTTATATAGTTTTTAGGTAGGGTCAAAGGTAGGGTTAAAATATCACATTTTATGAAAGTGTTCAAAATAGTTATTTGGGTAAGAGTTATATTCATTTATGTGTAATTATACATGAAATTCTTAGATTTTATATTTTTATGAATTTCAATATTTATTCAAGTGCTTTTCAAATGAAAAGTGAGGTGTGTAAATTTGAGACTTTTTGAAACCATTCAAAACAGATATATGGAATAGAGTTGGGTTTATTTGTTTGTAATTAGGTGTAAGAATGTTTGATTTTTCATTGTTGTAACTTTCCATTCTTTTGGGTTCATCAAAATTGAGTGCAATGGAAGCTCCCGAGAGATTTAGTTTCAAAACTCACAAGCCCAAAACATTTTGACGTCATCGGGAAACCCCGAAAATCACCGAGACGCCATCTTGGCGTATTTTTCTTGGGGTAATTTTTCGTCCCGATGGAGTCATTTTCACGGAGGTGGTTGCAGACCTCATGTTGGACCCCTTCCTTCTTGTGCCGGTGGCTGGTCAAATATAAACAGAACAAACATGTCGCACTGGTTCCCTCTCCAAGAACACTTTCCCTGAGCGCAGCTGGCTGACAGCCATCATGTACGGAGCGCGCCAACACACATGTCCCCGTCGGTCCACGTCGTGCTCAGCGCTTGACGGGAATTGGTCCTTTGCATGAGAAGTGTATTGGAAGGAAACCTGGCCGCCACTGACTCAGGTCTGGAGCAGCCAATGGTTTAGCTGCAAATCCGTGTGAGGCAGACAAACATCTGGACGGCACCGTGACGCATTCAAACTCTTGTGACGCAGTGATGTTGTCTGTCAGTTGTGGCTTCTTGGGGGAAGCAGCAGACCCGTGTTGCTCCCTTCCTTTGGGAACGTGACAGGTGTTTCCTTCGTGGAGCTGTTACACTGTGGTCCGTGCGGAAGTTTTGCGGCCAAGTCAACCCGTCGCTCTGCAATCCGAACCTTGTTTTGTCGTTGTGTCGTTGCCCCAGTTCTTTTTCTCCGGAATTTGACACGACCCCGTCATATTTGGTGCAACCTTTTTTCGTTTTTCTATGTTCAGTTTTTGTTTTGCTCTGTGGTTGCAGCTGCCCTCGACCAACTTGTGCATCCGCCTCTGAAATGATCCCCAATTTTCAAAATTGCACCTCGGAGGCAGCGAGAAGCACCGGAGAAAGTGAAGCGTTGTCCCCGAGTCCCTCAGATTCGCTGTCAAGCACCAAAATAAGCTGATTGCAAAACTGTTTCTGATGCTTCTTGACTTCGTGCGGAGGATCTGCACACACCGCTCGCATACGTGTGCAATAAAATGATGAGTTTTGATGGAATGAAAAATCGTCACCCCAACCCAAACATGTGAAAGGGGAGAATGTGCTGGGCAACCTGGGTTCACAGGGTTTCACACGAACAAACCGACATTCCGTTTGGGCGAGCTCGAAGTGGGCATGTCTCGCACGAACCAAGGCCCCCTCGTGTGCTTGACCAGTTTGACTCTGATCTCCAACAGGTATTGCGGTGTACCCGGGCGGCGCGCGTTTCCTCGCCTGCGGACACTACTACGACAACATCGTCACGTCCAAGGTGCGCACGTCGGACCTGGACCTGCGGCACCGAAACTGCTCCTTCGTGAACCTCAGCTACTCCGACCCGGTGCACACCGGCGTCGTCAGGGACGTGCTCGTCATACACGGGCCGACGTGGCCCCGCAAGTGAGTGGCCCACCTGGTGTCTGCAGACAGCGTGCGTGCGTGCGTGTCTGTGTGTGTGTCGCGCTGTTGGCCGGGCAAAATTTCCCAGTGGTGTGGTGTTCGCGAACACAGCGCCAAAAGCACGGTCAACGTGCAGAGAGTTGCATTCGTTTGGATCCGTTTTGAGGCACAAATGTTTGTTTTTTTGCCTGCAACATGTGTTGGAAAATTTATAATCTTCGGAGGGACAGTTGAACATTTTAAGCCTGACTCATAAATTTGCACGACTCAAACTTGCAGCTGCCTGCATGACAACGTGATGCAAATGTGACAAAAAGAACTTGGTCTTTTTTTTGTGACAGAGGCTTTCGAAAGATAACGGATGAATCTCAGAGGACCGAGAAGCGACCCAATGAAAAAACCTTCAGAGTGGATCCAAAGAGCAACAAAGTTTAATCAGCCCCCATATTTGGCGCAAACAGATTTCAAAAAGTGCAAAAATTGGCAAAGGATTTCAAGTGGATCACTTCACAGTCTGGGATCCGTTTCTGAAGTTCCCTGCATAATTCAGTCATGCGCACCTCGCGTCGCAGTATCTGAGTAATTGCAGTGACAAGCTTGCGCACTGACTCACTAAAGGCTTTTATTTTCTTCCAGGGAATCCATATTTTTGCATTTTGAGCTTGAAGACGAGACGAGGGATTTCTTCACTGTCAGCTATTTTGTATTCAACGGTTGGCAAAAATTTAATGAAAGGTAAGAATGTCTTGATTAGGTCTTCCTTTTCATTTGAGTTGCTTTTTGCACAAAAAGATTAAAAATCCCACGACAGCCTTTTTGCAAAAAGTTATTCACTCCCATGCAGGTTCGAATTCGGAGGCAGAACCTGCCCGGTTTCCTGTGACGTACAAAACTCTTTTGCTGACAGTTGTTTTCAGCAACACTTTTTGTTGGTGTTTTTTATCCTGAACGTGTCAAAAAGCAATTGAGGTGCAGGCCTCGCTGGGTCTGCCTCACGCGCAAACCTGTGCTTGACGACAGCGGGAATCGGAACTATGTCAAGTGTGTTTCTGACCTGTGCTTCTGAACCGCAGCTCTCGAGATGGGCAGATCGAGCAGATGACGGCCTATCACCAGTACGTGCCTACGTTCGCCTTGTCCAGTGGCCTTCGCATGTGGATCAAACTTATCATGTCGGAAAACATCTTTGAGAAGGAGAAAGGGCAGCCGCTCACTGAGTTCAAGGTTGAGGTAAGGGGAACAAGACAAGAACAACCAGTCCCGCCCCACCCAATTCGAACACCGGTGCTCCAATTCATCGAGGTTCAAGCTTCGAGCAAGAAGGGAAGTTTGACATTGAGGGCCAAGCAAATTTAGTGAACTTTTGAATTTGGGAGTTCGAATGGTGCGGGTCTAACGCAACCTTGGAGTCGCTCCTGATCTGGAACGAAACCAACCGCGCGTGTCTCGGTTTTCAGTACAGTGTGGTGAAGTTCTGGGACCGGCGGCCCGAGGAGCTTCGCAAGAAACATCTCTTCTTCATCTTCTTCGAGTGGAAAAGCAACATCATCGAGCAGTCGTACCTGATCCACACGACGACGCCGTGGAGCCTGGGCGCCGGGCTGTGCGGCGTCTTCCTCATGCTGCACAGGTGCGCTGCGCCGGGGCGCTGCTCTTGGTTCCCGTGGGAATGCGGGCGGGGTGCAAAGACGCACTGAATGTGGTGAGGGTGGAGAAGACCAAACCCTGTCAAACACGGCGTCTGCATTGAGCTCAGACACACATGGAAAGGTTGCAAAAGGGCAAACAGGTGTCAAGTGGTCCACTGAACCAATAAAGAAACAGCCCCTTGACCCCTGCAACCGAGATTGATCCCCTGGTTTTAGATGGAGATTGATGTCACGTGATTTCAACGCGTGTTTTCTTTCTCCCTCAGAGGCTACCAACTGGCTCAGACGTCCTTCTCCAAGATGCAGAAGGAGAAGCAGCGGCGCGACATCAGGAAGCGCACCATCCGCGAGCTCAGGCAGCAGAAGTCGATCCAGATGGAGAAGGAGGCTGAGTTGTGAGCAGCATCCGCAGCACTGTCACCTTCCCCAGGCCCGTGTCACACCGAGTGCGTCGTGGTGCGTTCTTGTGTCCCGGAAGGCGTTGCGTGGCTGCGCTGTGCGTGATTGCATCGCTGTCCCCATCAACGTGTCGTTCCTGTCTTCGTGAAGTTGTGACGTACCGCCGACGATGGACGGGATATCCAGTGTGAAACAGGCCTGAAACACGATACATTGTATCCAGAGTGCCCCTTTCTTCTTCTGCATTCTTCTGCAGGCTTTGAGAAAAGGAATGCCTAAAAGACTCCTCTCCCACCTTTTGTGTCGTTCGGTGCACAATGTTTCATTTTCTCATTCATTCCCCATGTCAGACTCCCGGGCTGGTTTTCGATCTGTTCCTGTTCTCTTTTGTGGAAATTTGCTGAAACAGGAAGCAACGTGTTTTGCCTGTATCGCCTGCTGTGGGCGCCAGGCAGCAATCGGTAAAACTTGGCCCTTACAATTTTACATTGTTCGAGTTGTCCAAGATTCGAGCTTGAAGTGAAATTTGACCTTGAAACAAGTCTGTGGGAAGCAGAATTTAGTCGTCGATCAAGTCGATTGGGTTGCGTGCACCAGGTGATTGTGAACCCTGATCTCAACTCTGTTCCTGACTTCTTAGTCGCGTGTTTGTGTCAATGCAAGAGAAACAATCTTGGTTGTTCCAAAACCCGTGTCCGTGGAACGAGCGTTGCAGTCCCCCTGTCTGCAGGTCAGTTTTGAGTTGGTCGCATGACCAGCGGCTGTCACGTTCCTGGCCATGCACGCGGAAACCGAAGTGTTGGAACCAAATATCGTCCTTGGAGCCTGACGAGTAGTGGGGGCAGCAGGACTGGCGTTTGATCTCTTTGGGGGACAATGCCTCATTCAGGTCTCATTGCGGAAACCATGTTCTTTTCAACATGTTCTGTTTTGTTCACTTTGAAACTTCTTGTCAAAAGTGTTGAGCCATATCTTTCTCCGTGTTGTGACTCGTGACGCCATTTTGCTCAATAAAACATGTTTGTTGTGTTTTCACAACTCTTTTCGACTCAGCCAAAGATGATTTCACTTTTTAGTAACCACAAGATCGACATCATCCATTTGACATTGAGGCAACAAGTAAAGTAAATTTCTCAGAGCAAAACATATTTGAAGCCAGGGACAAATGCCTCGTGTAGATCGAGCCTGTCTGACGGAGCACGGATTCCACGACAGCTAGGGTACTCAGGTTCTCTAGACCATTGACAAGCACCCTCTGTGTGTGTGTGTGTGTGTGTGTGTGTGTGTGTGTGTGCACGTGTGTGGCGATAAGAGACACTGATGTGAGTGGTCCAGCACGTCTCGAATGAGAGACGCAAAGATCTGGATCCGCACTCATCCACCTCATTGTGCACCCATCAGAGACCAACATGCCTCAAAGGGTGAAACACCTGAGAGACGGAATCTCCCTGGTAACGACGAGATACGGAACTACGAAGGCGAACAGAACCATATGACAAAGTCCGTTCAGTTGAAAGACAAATGACAACTCTTTTCATGAAGTGGTGCAGCTCTGTTCCATCCAGAATTGTTCTCGTTGGGAAATGTCCACAGAAAGATGTGTCCAGCTTCCTCTCAAAGATTCTCTACAAGAACTGGGCAGACCAGAAGAAAAGTAGACTCTACCAAACAAAACCAAGCAGAACAGACAGGCTGAGCAGACAGAACCAGACCTGAGAGGTTTGACCAAACCGAGTGGACAGAGCTGCCTGAGCATATGTTTGGGTCAGTGTTTGGCAGGGTCGGTGTGTTTTGGACAAAAGTAGCATGTTGAGCCAGGCGGGACCAACCGTGTACACCCCCAACGCCGTTCATAAATTTCAGCCGTACATCGCCTTTAGAAATCACTGTTCATGAGTGTGCCATCGTCTTATTGTTTTCACCTGGATTTCTGATCACTGGCGCTGTACTCGTACACAGGATTACCCGTTGGAAGCGGGATGTTTCATTTGGGCACACAATCGAACTTTGATCAAAGATCATCATAAACAGCAAGTGCGGGTTGTAGATCTGATTAGACGAGATTGTATTTTTACAATCGTCAAAACCAAATATTTTCCCAACCCAACCAATGGAAATTTATTTCATCAGACACAAATTCCCAAAACAATTTGCACTGCGCGCTGTTTGTTTGCTGTCTTGCCACCTTCCTTTCGAACGAGATGTCTGAAAAACGTGTGGGGCGCAATGCACCTAAAGGGGTGAGCACTGTACTTTTGAGCTCACGCCTACATCCATATTGCCAGTTTCGCGGAACCTGGGTGCTGTTTTCGAGACGCAAAACTTGCTCGGTTTTGTTCAGTTTTCTGCAAGTGATTTTTATTGTTCCTGGTGGAAATGAGAACAAAGGCAACAAGACTCAACATTACTGGTAGCAACAAGCGATTGACTTGGGAATGAGTTGAAATGAACAGAGCCACAGCTTGAAAATGTTTATATTTGGCAGTTGAAAATATACGTGAATGTTAAGTTCAAATATTATGCATTTAAAATTTCTCTCCTGCGGTGTTCAACACAATCATAAAGTGGGACAAATGCAGCAGAAACCATTGTCAGAACAGCTCCACTCACTTCAACGTACAATCCTGGTGGTGCAGAAACTTCCTTGAAATAGATAAATTGTACAGCAAAGAAAAAACACAAGGATGTGTTGTAGGCCAGAGTGACAATTATCACTGAGCCATACTGTAAAGCAACAAAGGATACAACTGTGTACACTGCTGCTGTAACACAGTGCACAAGTACTGTGAGCCAGGTCACTGTGGTCACAGGAAGGCACAAATGTTCCATCATTGAAGAGAGTGTGAAGGATGCCAAGACTCCCAGCAGAGCGTACCAGAAGAAATATCTCACAATATTCAGGTCCAAAAGACAATATTTAAACACAAAGATATGTCCTGCAAACATGGGGAAATAATTATATTCCTTTCAGTACAAGCCCCATTCAAAAGCAGTGTTGTCGTGGAGTTGGGTTCACTCACCTGCACAAAACACTGCTGATAAGAGGGCATAAATTACACCCAGGACTTGTGTGTTGTTCTCTTTCAGTTTGTTGTTTGTCTCAGTGCCTGTTGTTGGTGTGACCAGCGAGACATTTTGGTGTGGATTGATGACAAGATCCTTGTGGAAAAGCAACACGATTCCAACACATCCCATGAAAATTGAGAGCAATGTCACAGCTCTGGTGCACTTTCTGTGGACAACGCAGGTTCCAATAGAGACAAAGAGAATATCTCCAATCCTGAAAATGTACTCGATAAAGTTCAGTATACACTCGCAAATAACTCCTTGACAAACAATGACTGGCAAACAGAAAATGACTTTTCGGCAAATTTTACTTTGAAATACTCCCTGACATCCCAATGCTGATGTAAGACACGGAGGTGTAGTGGAACAGGTTGAACACCACAGTCATGAGCGAGCAAAGAAACACCCAGAATTTGCCTGAAACAGGAACATATCAACCTTTTCACGTCCAAACAGATGTCTAACAAACATCTTGTTTCAAGTGAAACGTGGGTGTGTAAAACTGCTTTCTTGAATGGCAAAGAACAACATGAAAGAGCCGGGCGTGTGTTTTGACCTGCCTTTGTTGCCTGCTTGGAGCAAAAGTGCTCTACAACAGAGCTTGCGAGACTTGTCCTTCGGTGAAGCTTGAGAACACATTGGTCCTCGGCCCTGGTGGAAGCAGAAGGCCTCTTGAGGCCTCTCTCGAGGCGTCTGCCCAAAACAACGTCAGAATGCTGTGCGTCGAAGAAATGTGCTTGGCCAAGTTGTCACTTCTCCCATTGGAGTATGTACCATGCAGAAGAAATACCCTTGAGGTTCATGCAGCAGACAACACAAAAACAAGGCTTATAATTATAAAAGCAAGAGAAAAGAATTTTCACTAAACTCTGATGAAGAAGTCCCGTTTGAAAAACCAGAATGCACATAATTCTACCGAGAAGAATGCACAAACAACGTCTTGGACATTCACAGTTTCCTCCTGCAGGGTAGGACGTGTGCGCAGAAGTGTTTTGTTCTTGAAGCACTGATGTTTTTCTTTGTCCAAAATCGTCCTGACTCCCGCAGTAAAATGAGAATGTTCCAACTTTGACAGGTCCAGCACGAAACGACTCGCTACACACAAGAAACAACGAATCACCCTCGTTTGAACCACAGACACAGAACCAGAGGAACCTGGGCCATGGATCGACCAGGGTCAAACTCAGCCAGGACCTGGTTGCGTCCCCTCCCTTTTCGTACTTCTGAATGCCCCTCCCTTTTCGTACTTCTGAATGCACTGGAAGTTGTGCAGTCAACGAAACCGCAGTGCACCAGGTAAGACAAGCTTTACATCACAGAAAACAACCAGACCCGCAATTTACCTGACATAAAAATACGAAAATAAACCCCTGCTGCAGCATAAAGAAGTGGTGGTAATGCAAGCAGTGCAAGCAGTTTTTTGTTCGCTGTGTGTACATTCCCACAGAAAAGTCCCATTGGTTTTCTTCTTTGTCTTGTATTGTGGGTAACCAACAGGAGCACTACATTGGGACGAGCTGTTGCTTCTTTCAATGAGAAGGGCTGGGGCTCAGAAGCTTGTCAGAAACCTTCCCAGTCGGTGAGGTGGCTTGCAGGATCCTTGGCATTTTACCCCAAAGTCTTTTAAATTCGTGGTTTGAAAAACACTAATTTTATGCAGATTCAAAAGGTTTGGGCATCGGTTTCTGTTTTATAGTGTGTCTTGAAAGCAAGCAATATTTGGTCAATGATTTAAGTTGCTGGTGATTTTGATCCGAGATGCATTCAGGTAAAGTGGGTGTTTTGTCAACATATTGTACACTTGTGCTGGATGTAGTCATAAAATGGGACAAATGCAGCAGAAACAACTATCAAAATGGCTCCAGACATATCCACAAATAACCATGGTGGTGCTGAGATTTCCTTGAAATACAAAAATTGGACAACAAACAAAAAGAAAAGAGATGTGTTGTAAGACAGAGTAACAAGAATTACAGAGCCATAATACAATGCCAGGAAAAACACAACCGTGTAAACACCAGCTGAAACACAATGCACAACAACCACGACCCAGATTTGTGGAGTGGTTGGAAGAACTAAATCTTCCACCAATATGGACAGCAGGAAGGAAGCCACAACTCCCAATAAGGAATACCAGAAGAGGTACTTTGAAAAAGGAAAATCCAGGAGGCGATATTTGAACACAAGGATGTGACCTGCAAAAAAGGGACACGGATTTCTTTTCCATTTGTTTTGTTCTCCTCTTCTCAGTTCTTTTTCTGAATTTTCAGTGTGATGCCCATACCTGCACAAAATACTGCTGAAAAAATCGCACAGATTGTGCCCTGAAAGTCCACCAGATTTCCTGGTCGAGCACTCGAAGCTTCTGAGCTGACACCACACGGAGTTTCGTGTGTTGTGGAATCTGTAGTTGTAGATCTGTTGGTCGACGGGTCAACACTGTTTGGTCTGGTGATGAGATCAATTCGCATCAGCATCAGGATTCCGACACATCCCAGGCAGATAGAGACGAGGGTGACAACTCGGACACACTTTCTGTGAATTATGCAGCTGCTGATTGCGATGAGAAGAATGTCTCCAATCCTGAAACATTTTAGTCTTTGCAAACAGCTCTTGATGCTTGTCAGCTTGTTGGATGGAAAATTTAGTCTGTTGTGTCAGTTAGTGAACCTGGTCGGTAGAAAACTTGCTTTCGGCTCAAGAGACAAACTGGATCTCCCCTGGCTTCAGCGCAACACCCAGGCTGTTATGAACGTGGTCCACAGGTATTCAGTGCAACACTTCTTTTGCGCTCACATCTCAGATTTCATGTCTTCGTGTCTACGGACAGCCGTACCCCTTCACGATGTTGATGAACTGAAGCGGAGGGGGAAAGATTATTTTGCCAGAACTGCCAACTTTTCCAACTTCTTGGAGTTTTGTTTTTCCATTTTTGCCAGAACACTCCACAAAAACGTTTTGCTGTTTGCCGAAACACAGAAATCGGTCCCCTAGCACCTTACGCAATATGACAGGATTCTTTTGACATTTCGTTCAATGAGGTTATTCTTCTTGTCATGTGTGTTTATTTGTGTGAATTGCATGCTCACAATGCTCAATTCTTGGGAGCAATCAACACAAGGTTGGGTGGGGTGGGCAGGTGGGTGAATGGGTGGTTGGGTGTGGAATAGACCTGCAGAGCAGGACAGCACAAGTCAGGACATCATTTTGTGTGCAGAGAGGCATTTCAATTTCCAGGCAATGAAATTCCTCTGAAGGCAATCCATTGCTCAAAGTTGTATTCCAGGTTTGGTCTTTGGCATGGCAGACTCATTGAAATACACTTCAAAAGTGGGGAAGGGAATTCCTAAAATTTCCGACTCTCCACTTGTTCCACTGGAGACACAAGAGTGTGAGAAACGTGGCCCTCCCTGCACGTGTGCATGTACGCTTGTTTCAATACCAAGTAGAAAAACAACAACAACAACAACAAACAAACAAACAAACAAACAAACAAAAACAACAAAAAGATGGATAAATCTTCATTCCTCCTCACAAATTCCAACAGCAGCACGATTTTGGTCTCGTTTTGGTGGAGTGTCTGAGGGAGGAAACATTGTGTGCGCGACAGCCCCCAAGTTCGTGCAAAACATTCTGGATGTTATGGGGAAATAATCCATGTTGCAAACCACTATTTTCCGACAGCTTCTGGTTTCAACCGACCAGGTGAAAAAGAAACAGTCGTGAAAATGTGGATCTACGAAAGAGGTTTACTTGGAGAAACTGCCTGACATGCCGATGCTCATGTGAGAAACAGAGGTGTAGTGCAACAAGTTGAAAGCCACGGTCAAGAAGCCGCACAAGAACACCCAGAACTTGCCTGTCCGTATTTGTGCGTGGAACAAAGAGAAAGGTTTTCAGTTGAAATGTACCCCAGAAGAGATTGAAAAGCGTCTTGTTTGCAAAGACAGGAAGTGACCACGCTCGACAGAAACACGTACCCCAGGGGGACGGGAGCGAGACGGTCGGAATCTCCCTGGTGACGACCAGATAAGGAACCACGAAGGCGAACAGAACCAGATAACGAAGTCCGTTCAGCTGGATATTGAGAGAAAAAGAAAAGTAAAAGTTCAACCACTCAACTTTTGACAGGCAAACAGGACAATTGGCTCTCTGAGACAAAAGAGACTTCAAAGCAGACTTACAAACTAATGTCAAACCCATTAGCTTTGCTTGCTTTGAATAAATTTCGAACGGGGGTTATTGTTTGAGCACAGCAGGCCAATCCGGACATATCGGGCGATTTCCAAACAACTGGAACAAATACGCCACGATTCCGACAGATGTGAGTTCATCTGAAGCGAGACCATGTGGTTTGTTTCAGGTTCGTTTTTGTGTCGCCACACTAAGCAACAAAATGACTTTGCTGGGCAGTTGCGTCGCCAGTTTTTCCCAGTTTATTATCAAACAACCTCACGCACGTGTACTTATGTGTGCTTTTTCAATTTGATAGATTCGCTTGTTTCAGTAAAAAGTGTCCGACAGCCTTTTTACACGACAGGTTGATGCATCGTGCAGCTGCATCCAGTACGTAACGAGAAAATATCACTCTCAAACACCCACGCCCACACTCACACACATACACACCGTTGACAAAAGAATTTCCGGTGAAATGGCACAGAAACACGGAAACTGACAGGATATCTTGCCTTTGAGCATAACAAGTTGTCTCGAGTCGGCATTTAGGTCAGAGAAACCCTGGGAAGGAGCGGCCCAACTCCAGTTGTGACCCGTGGTCCCCTTCTCCAGAACAGTGACCAGGTTGGGGGACTCCGACACAGTCTTGCCTTGGAACCGAAAGTGGGTGGGTTCATATACCCCTGCCAAAAACTACGGCCAAGCAAAAGTAAATTTCTTGTACAAAATGTTTTTTGGGGGTCAGGGTACACACGCCCCGGCACTAACCTCTATTGGAGGTATGGCGTCTCCCATCTGGTGCACGGCGGCCGTGCTGAGGGCGAGACACACGGAGCTGAAGGTGCCGATCGCGAAGCCCTTCCACTCACTCTGCCCCTGCCAAGAAGACGAAGAAACTTGAAGCATCAATTGGAGACTTTGGAGATTGTCGCGTTGTGCAAAAATTCTGTGCTTGTTGTGTTTCATGCACAAAATCACAACATGTTCCAGTGTCAGATGGCGCGGTTTCATTCCGTTTTAATACCGATTTCAACGCTTTGTTTGAGAATGCCTGTTGTTGGTCTCGATCAATGTACCGGTAAGTTTTCTGTCTGTCGAGTATTCATAGCACACGCTTGCACAACTGATAGGTTTGTTGTTGTTGTTGTTGTTGTTGTTGTTGTTGTTGTTGTTGTTGTTGTTGTTGTTGTTGTTGTATGTGTTTGTGCTTGTTGCAATGGCAAATCCCAGACTTGGTTGAGTACATGTAGTGCGATCGCTGACGACAGCCGACTCCCTCCACCTTTGAGAAACACGCAAATAGTTCTCCCAAAATGTGGTGGGCGCCAGGGTTGTGTTGTTGTTGAGCTCCGCAGTTTCAGTTGCTTTGCAAACAGCGTATTCTGAAGCTTGGCAGAAAGGCAGTGCGACGAATACTCAGAAGAGACATTCTCAATTTTTGTCAGTTGTCAAAGAAGTAAGATCAAAAACAAAAAAGAAGAAAAAGATGACCCACTGATCACCACAGACACAGGAAAAAAAATCACTCTCGTTGTGGAACGATGTTTGCCACTGACTCCGTGGTTCCAATGCCCTCATCTTCCGCAGAAATTACTTTGAAATCGTCACCAAGAGGAGTCTCGAAACACTTTCGGAGAAGGAAACTTGCGTCCAAAAATGACAAATTAAATGTGTGCCAGCGCCTGGGTTTACTCCCTAGTCACTTGATCCAAAATTTGTCTAAATTCTTTGTTCATCTGAGTGTGAATGTTTTTGCTTTTTTTTTATTTGCACAACGAAGGCAACACGGTGTTCTGTTCAGGAGGACGCTGAAGGAGGTGCTGCAAACATCTCCACTCACCGTGTCGCTGCTTTTCTCTTTCTGTCCCTCTTCCTCGTCTTTTGTTTCCTGTTTCTCCGATGACGTTCGCTCCAGCAAGAGGAATTTTTCTCCATTTTTGCCGGTTTCCATTGTCTGACATCAGACGTTCGGCAACAGCAGGGTTGGTGCGCTCGTTGCAAGGCGCACTGACAAACAGCCGCCAATGGCAGTGAACGAGCCTCGCGTTAGGGCTCATCCACACCACACCGAGTGAGAGCGCTCAATCGCAATTTTCACAGTGGCTTCGAGTATGTTGTCATCATGAGCCACAAGTTGCATGTCAAGAGCACACAGTGCTTCAGACTGCAAAGAGTGACAAGTAACGAACGTGCGAGAAAATTTTGTTTGACTTCAAATGATCACAAGTTGAGTGACAAACCACAATCATGAAGCCAGTTGTATGAATGAAGTCATATATCTGCAAGACTGTGAAGGTCTCATTTTGTTGAAGATTTGAAAAATATTCACGCAGCACTTTGGTCAACTGATTTTCTGGGTGCCTAAAGTCACTGACTAACTTGTAAATGGTCTGGCAGTCATCATGTCATTTGTTTCATTGATTCCATGATTTCAAGTGAATAGAAGTTTTGCTTTCTTTGACATTGGTTTTGTTTGCTTTCTTTGCTTTGAATTTGTAAGAGAAAATGTCAGTATCCAACAGTGGGAAAATGGAGACACTGGCAGGAATGCAATGCTCAGAGACAACAATTTTTATCCACAAAACATGTTTGATTCTGGATGTGAAATTCAGCAGCTGGTGAAGCAAGAGCAATAACTAATTTCCTGAGAAAGCCTTTCATGTTCATGGCAAGCAAAGTTGACCTTGAACGTGGAATTTCCTTGTAGATTTCCAATGAATGTGAACCATTCCTGCGACTGTTTTGAAGTGGTAGTCTGTGCAGTTTAGTCAATGCAGCACAGGGGCAAATTTTGACTTGGTTGCCTCTGATGAGTCAGAAAGTGACAGTGATCATGGTGAGGACTTCATAGCTATGATTTTGCCAGTTTCAGCCTTCAACTATGAAGTGTCAAACAAAGATGTTCTGCTCCTGCAGCAAAGCCCTCTCCTACTGGAGACGAATGGAACTGCACCCATAAAGAACATGGATGAAGATTGGAAAGTTTTCAACATCGTGGAAATTTTGAGTGATTCTAAACAACACTTGACAAAACGAGTCAGAAGTGTAATCTCTGGATTGTAACCAGGCTGTAACTGTTTTTCAAAAAGACCCAGTCTCTTTGGACAATTTGATGAAGATGTGTGTGTCACTCAATTTTGAATGACTGAAATGTTGGCAAGCATGTGAACACCTGTTTCTTGGTGAAGATAAATTTCAAATTGGGACCTTTGGGTCTTTTTAAATTTGTTTGGGTGAAGGAAAAGTACAAGTGAGAATTTTGTCCAGTTTAAATTTTTAGGCTTGGGAGGGCAACTTCAAATTTCGGTCTTGCAAAATTTTAAACTACACTGCACAAATTGGGTGATATCCCAGAAAGTACCTTCATATTTCATGAAGGATTGATGAAATGTGGGGAAAATTGAGTTGGGTGTTGGACTGGTGTCAGTTGTGGTTTTTTGGTGGGGTCAAAGTTTGGGTTTTTAGGTTTTTTGAAATGAACATTTAGCAAAACTTTTGGTCAGCTTTGCATTTGGGTGCATTTTATATTACAAACTTTTAGAAAATTAAAATTGATCCTTTGTGCATTCTACTCGAATGCATTTTAAAAGACAGACAACGTGACTGCAAGTTGACTGAACGGTCACACCGACAAAAACAGTTGCGGCGTGAAAGGGACCTTGAAGAAGTTCCAGACTTGCTGGTCATGAATTGCAGCAGTTTGCCGAACACATCGGAAACTTACAAAATGTGCACGAATCAGGTTTGATCGAGGTCCAAGGCGATTGCAAGCTGTCGTGGTCAGATGTGCTTTTTATCTGCATGTTATGCACCAATTTTACTTTCGATATTCGCACAACCTTGACGAACACAAGTGAGACAAATTGGCAGACATTGGTGGTAGTGGTGGTGTTGGTGGTGTGTGTGTGTGTGTGTGGTACCTTCGACCTTGTTCAGAAAAAGGAAGTTTCCTGTTGTCTGAAAACGCAAGAACTTTCTCCAAAACACGAGCACGTTCTTGCATGACTCACACGAGGCCAGCAGAACTGTCTCAATGAAGCACATCGAAGTTAATCGACATTTCCCTAGGTTTGAGGGTGCTGCCCTCCACGGATCATGCAACTCAAGGAGTGTGCGCGTCGTGTAGATTGACGGCACGATCACCGAAGATAGTTCACTTCAATAAAGGGCAATTTTCTGGCCGACAACGGTGATGAACACACACTGCCGGCACCGCCCTCTTTGCTTGGTCTTCCTTTTTGTGCCGAGCCCCGAAAATAGCAAGCGTGGGAGCTGGAATTCGGAATTCAACCCCCTGGATCCATCTTTGGAAAAGTTCCTGTGCTGGAAAGTGTGAGGGCACTGAAATTTTACATTTACTTTCTTCCAATGGACCTTTGTTGCCATTGTTCTTGAGCGTTGGACTCGCGACGCTGAGGTCAGTTTTCCTCCTTTGGACCAAATCCAGGATACGTACCGAACAGCCGACACGACGCCCAAGAAAAAATCTATTGGTACAATGACACTTTTGTTGCAGGAGAGGTGGGTCGAGAAGACACCGGTTTGTTTGTCAAGTTGCGTTGTAGTTTAATTGCAAGACGATCGGGTTGCACAACCGTTGACAGTGGGGACCTATTCACTGAAATGGCTGTGTGTTGAGACTGCAAGTGGAATCAACACAGGATCCAAGATGGTGTAACAGGGTGGCTGCTGTTGTTGCGCCTCCCAGGTTGAATCGGGCAATGACCAGGTTCAGCACGACCTTAATTTTCGTGTGCGGTGCCCCAATTACCAGATCGGTGCCGCCTTGTTTGCTCTGCATGTGCTCCTAGAGCCAATGAGAAGTGACAAAATGGTGCCTGTGTCACTGATCTGGCAATTGGAGCTAAAGAATTCAATGGAACGGACGATTGCCGCCCGGAATCCGTCCGCGAAGGTCAGGATGGATATTACAATTGAACACAGAATAAACGGTTCAATTGTGTGTGTGTGTGGGGGGGGGGTTTTTTTTTTGGGTTGTGGGGGGGTTTTTGTTTTGTTTTGGGTGTGTTTGAAAGTATAAAAAATT
>JAAUXT010040600.1_pt1 | contig 16313 bp, 17 predicted proteins | sample 7278171 | NCBI WGS metagenome assembly JAAUXT01 (sample SAMN14350112, study PRJNA611818) | marine sediment metagenome | isolation source: surface marine sediment (1.8m) | place: French Polynesia: Moorea | collected 2018-08 | reverse complement strand
TCTGTGCGTGCGTTTGTGCATGTCTCCACGTGTGTTTCTGTGCGTGCGTTTGCGCGTGCACACACGCGTGCGCGCGCGCGCGTGCGTGCGTGCGTGTGCGCGCGCGTGCGTGCGTGCGTTCGTGCGTGCGTGCGTGTGTGTGTGTGTGTGTGTCGGGGGAATTTACAAACACTCTTAAATGGTTCCGTTTCCCACTATTTTCTTACCGTCCTCGGAATTTGTTCGTTCCCTTCCCTTCCCCCGAAACCAGCAAATTTTGAAAATATGCTGGTCGTGCCCTCTTGTTTGCTGGTGTACCTCTCCTTAAACGTGCAAAAAGTTCAAAATTTATTGTTGTAAAACGAAAGATGAGGAAATATAAAATAGCCACACTATACCTTGAACACAAACTTTGTAGCTCTTATTCTGTTGCTTTGCTTTGTAATTTTGAGCAATTTGTTCTCCAATTTTATAGAATATGTGTTGGGCATTCAGAATGCAAGGAGATCACTGATCAAAAAGTTTGGTATCGGTGAAAATTTTGAGTGGATCGATTATATAAAAAGCGTGCCTCTTAGTTTGGTGTTACTAAGGAAGATTTCATTTCAGGAAACCTTCAGCTGCTCTTTTTTTTTTTCTTTCCCCTCCCCCTTTTTCAACATCGAGGACAGCTTATTGATTGAGCAGCATGTAAATGAAGAATGAACCTTTTGTGCAGGTAATTTGGGAGCGTCCAGTGGAAAGTTATGAGCCCCAACTCCGTTATGTGTCACATGGTGTTGCTGCTGTCTTGGTTTCATGATAAACACACTTTGAGCTGTATGGGACTCATTTTCAATTTGAGGAATGTTCTAAACTTTCCTCAGGTCTTCAACATGTCTTTCGGTTTTGGTCCAAAGGCCGCTGTGACAAAATGAACACAAAAATATGGGCTCGTTTGTTCATTCACTCAGTGGAGAGAATACATGCATGGATTTCAAACGAGCGTTGAGGGATCATTCCTGGAGTCTGAACAACTTTTGTTGTTTGGAAAGGGCATTCGGTCTATCTTTTCGAACAATGCGCTGTCTGGCCACAGTGCGCTATCTAGCCACAGTGATGGTCTCACCTGGAAATAGCTTGAAAGGAACCTGAATTTTATTCTTGGTCTTCTAGATTGTCATCCAGGGTAACCCCTATCTTTTATAACTCCAGAAGGTAGTTTTTTTTTTGGGGGGGGGCAACACCAGCAAAAGGAAGATCTTGTCATCAAAGTGGAAGTGTGATTTTTAAAGTCAGTCAAAGGCACGGGAATAAACGAGCGTACGAACCGTACAACCCCGGGAAAATGCTTGTAACACTTGTCGTTGGCGATTTCCCGTGTGTTGGGTTGTGTGCTCGTAACTCGGACGGCCAGAAGAGCTTCAATTCCCAGAATTTTCTCTTTTTCCTTTGAAAATTCTCGGAGTGCAAAGTTGAACCTCTCCACGAAACATTCAATTGCATGTTTTTGTTTTGCACTATCTAGGGTTTCGTTTTGGATGGTCTTTTGGCGGAGAGCTCCAAATGATTGCAGCAAGTTGGACAAAAGCGCTGTTTTTGACGGGGCCTTGCTGTTTGTCAACAAACGGTGAAACGCGCAGTCCAAAAACAACAGAAATGGAAAAACGTTCTCTTTGCGGTTGTTCCGATGCGTAACATATGGTGAAATCATTTTCGCACGTCACAGCCACAACTTCAGGCCATTAAATATTGAACTTTCAATACAATTTTCTGAGAACTATTCATCGACACTCTGAATGGCTGTTTGGCAAAAGTATTGTCCACAGGAAACAGAAAGTCACGAAGGCCATGACACATCTGGAGGTGAGGGCATTTCAGTGTTGTCGCAACATTTGCTGCCTGTAGAGCAGTCCCTGCACGTGTCACCAGTCAGTCCGACAGCCAACTGTTCGTGTGACAAGGAGTTTTGTGCCTTTCTGTACTCGTACTGCAGGCGACTGTCCGTTTTGCAGATGACGGGACGCATGACTGCCCTTGTACGAGGCATGCTTTCTGAGTTCCCGAACCTGTCGTGAAAACGCAAGATCGGGTACTTTTGATCAAAATATTTTTCTGCCAATGCAACATTGAACACGTGAACAAAAGTCATGCCAACACTAAAAATGTGTGAACATGGCAAAGCGCCTGCAAATTTAACTTGAAAATGGGTCTCAGCATCCATCGGTAGAACTCAAATGTGGATCACAGTCATCATCACTTCATTGGCATCCTCAGCAACAAGTGGATCTGTTGAGGTGTTCTGTCATTCAAAATGTTCCACATTGATCTGTACACACTTCTGCCAACATGCCACAATGTCGTGGATCACTATGTGAACACAGACTGGTCGAAATTGCGCAGAACTTTGTGTACTGATCTCAACCTCCTCCACAAAGTTCTGCAGTTTATGTAAAATGCTGAAGTCACTGGCACCATATCAGGGGTGGGTGGGTAATGTCTCCATCTTCCATTGTCGCATCTTGGTTGCCATCAACTCTGCAGTGTGGGGTGATGAATTGTTGTGGTGGATGATGAATGTGCGATTCTTCCACATTTCTGGTCATTTCCTGCGCAAAGCCTCCTTCAACTTTGTGTCTGGCAGTAGTAGGGAGTGTCGAGGGCTGCTCGTCTTTACACGAACTCTGAAATAAGGACCCCTTTGCAGTCAAAGAACAAAGTGGGCATGGTTTGGACTGGCTTCTCCAAGTTCTGGCCTTCTGAGGGCACTCACTTTCTCGAGGAATGCACACTGTCGATGTTTTCTTGTCCTCAGCTTTGAATGTTGAGATTAATATTTCATCGCCAATGACAACTCTTCACGTGAACTCTTTTGGGTTCCCCTGACTGCAGACTTGTGTCGATGTTCTCCTGGGTCATTGTCATTTGAGCCTTTTTTTGGTTCAATTATAATTCACTGAACAAATTTGGCACACTTTATCGTCATCTTCAAATCCAGGTGCAAAGTTCTGAGAATCACTGTTGACTCAAGCCAAAGATCGCAGGCTCATGTGCGGATCCTTAGTGATCAAAGCAGAAATCAACTGGATGTTGTCATCAGTCCTCAGTGACCTTGGTTTGTGCCAGTGCCTGACCTGTGTCTTCCCCCATGGTAGAATTGCCCCCAACAGCTCAGAAACACCTCCAGCATTCTCTTGAAGCAAACCATGACTTGACTGAAAACTTGATTGCCACTCTCTGTTCACAATGTTGAGTGATTTCTAGTTGACCAAAATGAGCAGCAACCTCAGGAAAATCGGTAGAATCCTGAAGAGACATGGTGCACAAGCGAGTAACAACTACTTCAGCCAGCGACCCGTCATGATCCCATTTCATTCGGGGTGTGTGACCTTGACTGACAAAGTGCATTGCACCTGAGTGAAGATAAAGTTTTGCACTTGGATCCTGCAAGAAAGAAAGAAACCGTTCTCGAGAAATCGCCGATGATCAGGAACTTAAAAAAAGCGTACCTCGAAACACTGCGAGACGCGTGTGCTGTGCGCCAGTAAGCGTGCTTGATGTTGGCCATTCTTGCTTGGAACTTTACTTCGCCCAAGAACGAAGGTGCACACTGTGGCAATTTTTGGATGGGGCAGAGCCAAGGACGTCTCTTGGGAGGTTCGTACGCGATCGTCGGAAGGAGACTTGAAGAAAAAATATTTGGTCAACAAAACGTGTGCAGGTATTGGTGAGAATAAAGTTTCAAATGAACGATATCGGGGAGGGACTCAACCTTGTGCTTGTGACCCGCGTGGCGATCGGCGGTCATTCACGCGTTGACAATGTGTTCTTGTTCAGAACAGAAGAGACGACATTTCTTGCGTCATGTCTTGTTGATTGAACGAGAAAGTATTTTCCCTTCCCATTTCTGGAAGAAGTCCAGGGACACTGTTTTTGAGATGTAGCTTTTCATTCCCTTGTGTTTCACAGACATGAAGCGTTCATGGAGGTGCCATCTGCAGAAACGGCTTCTGCAGCGAAAGTCACAATGTTGCCGTGCAATGGACCCAGTGTTTGCGTTTCTGGCAAACCAGAGTTTGGAATTTCTCAGGGACGTCAATACTCACAACGTTGTTCCCTTTGTTGTGAACGTGTACGAGCGCGAGTGTGCGCAGTCGACAGCGGAACAAAAAGCGTCAATCACCTGTGAACGGAACAACACTGCAGGTGTTGCGGATGCGAGACGTAGGTGTGACCAGTCTGTAACGTTGCAGTTCTTGTCGTGACAATTGTGCCCCCATCTCTTGAAGGCCTCGCGTCTTTGCACGTGTAATCCCGGGGTCTGCTGACAAATACGGAAATGTGAAGAGGGACTTGATGTGTACGTAAGAGAGCAGATGAGTTTGAGGAACACAATTGGGACTCCTTGTCATGTGACCGCTGAGATCCTCAGCAGCTGAGAGTTCACTCAACTGAAACCGAGACAACAAGCCAACTTGTTTCCCCCTCAAGTTCGGCCTGAGAGCAAATATAGAAACCACAGAAAAGGGGCGGACAGTCCTGTTGGTTTCAAAAAAATGAAGAAAAAGAGCTTTTGTTTCAGTCTTAGTTTTTGTCAATAAGTTTTCTCGCAAAACACAGGACATGAAATCACCCACCAGGACACTGAACACAGCTCAAAATGGCACACATCGGGAAAAAAACTTTTCGGGAGAGGTCTTGCTTGAAAGCGCTTTCCATTTTCTTGTTTTCTATCGAGAAACAAAATAGTCAGTGGACATTGCAAAACCATAAAAGTCTTGTTCGATTGTGGTGTCGTGTTGCTCAGCCGGAGGAGAGTGTTTTTCCTGCCACATGTCGTTGTCAAGTCGTCAAGGAAGTGAGTCCTCAGATGAAAGACTTGGCTCAGGATGCGTTGCTTCATTTCTGATTGAAGAAGATCATTTCGCTTCTGGCGAACGTCTTTGTAATTAACGAAGTGATAAAAGCATTTTCTTGTCTTGTGGAGCACAAAGACCCAAGAACGAAGGTGTTTCAAACGGAAGATTCTTCGATCCACCTTGAATGGAGTGATTTCTGCAGGGAGGAAGCTGTCAGATGCGCAGCAACGCACGAGCTTCGATTTTGTCGCTTGTCAAACAAAAATCCACCTTTTGTGTCAACTGAAGGAAGTCAGAAATCGCGAGTGCAGGACCGAAGTCAGCACCTCTCGTGACGCCGAACGCCCCGTGACGCTGTGCGTGTTGGCGTTTTACCTGCTTCTTTGCGTTATTGTGCGTGCAATCTGCCAAAGCAAAAGGTGATCGAGTTGCGGGAGCGGCAGCAGCTGCAGCGAGCGAGCGAGGTTTCCGTCTTGTCTGTCTCTACCTGTAGTGTTGATGCGGCGCTGACAGTCGTGTCGCCACGCCTTCACTCCAGCTTCCTACACCACGAGTGCACGAGCTACTCATCAGCATTTCTTTCCTTTCCTGAAAAATACTTTTTATTCACCTCAGTTCCACGAACGTGAACAATATCAAGGCTACAATGGTAATGCGACGTGAAATGATTCAAGTGCGTGTTCATGTCCATGCAGTATGTAATGCAACATTGTAAAGAAGTACAAATCACAGATATTGAAATCCAATGTGATAAACATGCACAGGGAAATACATCCCTGTAAAGGTTTTTGTGGTTTCGTTCACACGCGAGGCAGCATCGAACCACCGGTTGACAGATTTGAGCGTCAATCTGCTGCACCTTGAAACACTTTCCTACCCAGAACGAGCCACCAACCTCAATGGCCACTGAAGAGTCTTTAAACCAAAACCATTTTGTGCACAGAAGTCACGCCTTGTGTCTTACAATGCTGCAGATCGACTGAAAAACACGTTCTCCTTCTGCGGTTGTGCATCTTCCTTGCAGGTGTGCACTTCATCACAGAGAACTGCTCATCTGGTTTTGTCTCCGGGCCCCGTGTCAATTTCAATTTTTTAAGACAAATGACAAACAGTTTCTCCTGACAGTTGAGTACATTTTGACTCTATGTAGAACTTTGTACAAGAATAGGATCATCAGTCATTCTCGTCCGCTTCCCTGCTTCAAAAATAGTCGCACCATCTCCACATTTATCAATCAATATTTGAACATTGGTTGAACTTCCAAGATGTGAAGGGTCAGTTTTGAGAACGAAACACGCACGCGTACCTGCCAAACAATGCCCGTTACCAGAACTGGCCTTTTCTTTTTGGACGGGGCGGGGGATCTGAGTACGAAACTTTCTTGTTGCAGTGTCACGTCTCAGAAATTATTGACAGCACGAATTGAAGGAATGAGCCTTCGATGGGAATTGCCACTTGAGAACTGCACGACGGTGCTTTTTTCGTCACCGTTATCGCAGGAAATATCTTCTCTGTTTTTCAAATTACATCAGGGGAAAAAATTCCTGCGTTTCAAACACTCATTCTAGCACTTCTCTTCTTTCACCTGTGCGTGGTTGACGCTCAAGAGTAAAAATGCTTGGCGTCAGTGAAAGCTGATCCACGGTCGTGAAAAATGTATTTGCACCACAAACGCACCTTGATGCAGGACAGCTGATTTCTGGACCAAGCGCCAGGGACCATGGTCCCCTCTTGTTTGCCTGGTCCTTCCTATTTTTGACATATATGAAAACACCCGTACAATAATTGAGTTATTTGAATGAAACAAAAAACACAACGGTGTTTTTGAAGTTCCCCAGCGTTTAGCCCGCTGGTATGTTCAAACTGCCTTCGGGTCGAGCGATGAACAGGCTCGGTGAAGCACCTTAGATGCAGCGAAGCCAACCAAGTTGTTCCACGACACCTTTTCTGCGCCTTATTCTTCTCGAACATGTTTTGAAAAGTTGGTCTTTTCATGCCAGCGTCGAACTTGACGAGTTTCGCCAGGCTTTAAGAGAACAACCTCGATCTTCCACTCAATGCAGTTTGCCAAAATGTAACCAAGCAGACTGAAGGTGTCACGTTCACAGAAAAAAACGAGAAAGAACTTCTCCCTGAAATCGAGTTTGGCTGTGTGATCTCAAGACGTGCACTAGAAAGCGGACCGTGAGTGGTGGGTGTTGGTTCACCACATCAAGAGCAACAGTGGTTGTGCATTTTCAGTTACATGAAAGACAACTGATCAAAATGCGTCTGCAGTGACAAGTTATGTACATCATTGTCGCGTTGCCCAACAAATCAGGTGGTGCAAGAAAGACGAGCATTCGTGGCCAGGTGGGAACAAGGAACTGGTGCAAGCTGCACGTCGTGGTTGTGTGACAAAGGCAGATTGGTCGATTGAAAATGGATCGCGGCAGATTTTCGATTGCCTCGTCCAGGACAAAGCAACAAATGCAGATGGCTAACCTTGTACTGGAGCGTTATTGATTGTAATGAGGCCTTCGGTGATGTTTCTGTTTTGTATTTTCAATTTGCTAACTTGGAGTAAAAACAGACGAATGAGCCTGTCCAACTGCTGCAGTGATGCAAGCACCTTTTTTATAGAAAATTTGCAGCAGTTAAAACACGATACTTTTGCGGCTCTAGTGAGGGACGATTTCGGTCCTGCACACAATGAGTTGGTCAAGTCTCTTAATTTTGAGAATCTGAACTCTCTTAATTTTGAGAATCTAAACTGTTCACTGTTTGGGAGGGGATGATTTGATAGCAGATTTGTACTCTGGCAAGAAGCACAGCAGGACAAGAGGGACGAGGAGGGAGGCGGCGCACATGAGCCAGTGCAGCGCCCACACGAGGTGCGCCGTCACGGTGCAAGTCGCGCACAGCGTGCGCACGAGCGCCAGCACGAAGCGGGGCGCACTGAGTATCGCGTACAGCAGGAAGCCGACGAAGAGCACGTTGATGTTGCGCTGTTGTGCGCAGATGCGGTACTGCAGGCGCTCCGCCTGGCTGCTCTGCACGGCACCCATGTAGCCGAATGACGACGAGCTCGACGTCGACAGCAGCGGAGGCCGTGCGGCGTGCGGCGCCACCGCCGAAATGACGCCGTTGCTCACTGGGGTCGGCGTCGTGGGCGCCGACGGCGGCTCCTCGGCGGATTGCGCCTGCTGCTTCACCAGAGTCCGGCGCCGCTTGCTGGCGGATGCGTTCCCTTTCGCCGAACCCTTGCTCCCTTTCTTCTTCAGTTGCTGGTTCCGAGGCACTTTGCCGGTAGGCTTGCGATAAAGTCTCTTCTCCTTCGGTTTGTCGTCGTGAGAGTCTGGTATGTCAAACTTGACGCTCTTGGCACTCTGGCGTTTGCTCCTGTCTCTGCGCAGGATGGACCTGCGCGGTCCGCTGATGCCGCCGCCTCCGTGGGAACTGTTGCGGGAGTGACCTGCGGACCCGTTGCCTTCAGACGCTGTGTCCTTGACGTTCTCTTTGCCTTCTGCATCTTTTTCCGTCTCTGGGAATTTCGTCTCTTTCTCCTCAGAGGGCTTCTCGACTTTGTCCCTGTTCGGCTGCAAGTGACTGCTCTTTACTTGTATTGAGTGAGAAAGAGGCATATTTTCGCCGTCCTCCATAGCAAACCCGTAGTTATCAATGCCAGTAATACTGTGCTCTGCAGCGATCAGTTTGTCTTTGTCGTCAACACTGATCTCCACGTCCGCTTCGTCCAGTGGTTCATTCAGTTGCTCTTTGCCATTTTTCGTCTTGGACGTCAGATTGTCCTCAATGAGCTCGTTCTCGCCATCTCGCCGCTCGGGCAAACCGGTCGCGTCATCTGGCTTGGCTCTTTCTCGATCATTCACAAGTTGGTCGTTCGCTCGTGCATTGTCTTCTTGACCCTGGTCTGTCTGCGGTGATGCTTCATTATCGAATGCGGTGTCGTCACCGTTGTGCGTGACGTCACCAAGTCGATTACAACCCGGAGTTTCTGATGAGCTGGTGGTGGAGAGCGTCGTCATGCTCTCCGCGTCCTCCGCTGTGATGGTCGGACTCTTGTCCTGTTGCTCTGAGCTGGGAGTGGGTGAGCGCTCTCCGACGCTGTCGTCACTACGGACACTCAGGGAACTGGAATCGTCGCGCTCGGCGATGGCTGACAGCTTCCTCGTGGCGAGCTCTTTGATGTGTTCCGAGTCGGAGTCGGGATCACTGAGCGACGGCGCCTCCGACTCGCTGTTGGACGCGTCCGACTCTGGCAGCGGCGGCGGCGGCGGCGGCGGCGGCTCCGACGCTGGATTTGGGTCAAGGTCGCTGCTCAGGTCCGTGTCGACTTTGTGAATTTCGAGATGCATCGAGTCGCTCTCGGTGCTTGACGCCTGTTTGGTGAGTGGGCCCCTGGGCGGCTGTTTCTTCTCCTCGTCTCCACTCGTGGCTGGAGATATGGTGTCTGGGAGACACACGGCCGATCCGTTGGTGATGACTCTTCTGAGGGGCGTTTCCGCAGCACCGATCCCGTTGACCAGGATGGGCTCCAGAGGCGCGACGTCGCCGTTGGGCAGCAGATGGCGGTTGGGCGGTGCCTGATTGAGGTGCACATAACCGTTTCTGCCGTTGGGCAGCGCGATGGCGACAGCGGAGACGTCGTCATTGTCGATACTGGGGATGCTGTGCACGGAGGCGTTGTCGCTACAGATGGAGGGCGTCTCTGAGTGATACGTCGCCATGGACGAGTGGTTGCTGAGGATGGACGACCAGCGATCGCGCTGAATTTGGTTGCCCGTGGCGGCGTTCTCGATGCCTTCGTGCTGAAGGCGACTCGTGACGCGGCTCTTGCTCTGGATGATGTAGGTGAGGATGGCGTAGATGGTGGCGACGGCGAGAGCCGGGATGTAGAAGGTGGGGAGGTGCAGGGTGAGGAGGGAGGAGACGGGAAGGGCTGAGGCACATCTGGCGTGGGAGGGTTGGGCGACACTGAGCACGCAGACACCGGGGACGACGAGGAGGAGCGGGAGCACCCAGCCCGCGGCGGTGACGAGCCCCGGGTAGAGCAGCCCCGTGCACTGCCGGAACCAGAGCGGCGACAGCAGCACGACGAGGCTGTGCAGCATGGCCAGGCTCAGGTTCACGAGGATCACACTGGATACCAGGTGCTCGAGGCTCCGCCACGCCACGCACAAGCTCCAGGACACCGCAGATGTTCCTGGAACAAAGGGCAGAAACAGTCAACACAGAGACACGTACACAAAAGAACTTGGCGTGTTGACCGCTCAGAAGTGTCGTGTAGCACAGGCAGCTCTGCGTGCGCGCGAGAAGCGGAGCAAGAGGTTCTCCATTCCAGACAGGAAATCGCGTCGGCCTGGAGCTATTGCCGCATGTGGCTCACTCTGATGGCTGCTTTGTCACGGAGTGTGTTTTGTTGTTGTTTTTTGTGCCTGCGGCATTCCGTCGACCGCGCTGTCTTTGTCGTTTTTTTTTTTGGCAATGTGGTTAATCCTTTGAATACTGCTATTCACCAAACCAACAGTTGGTTAATTTGACCCCATTCCAACAAACAGGTGGGTCTGCCTTCCAGGAAACAAACATTGCTTTTCCCAAACCAGTAGTTCATCACTGGGGAGGAAGGGTGAAATTATGATTGGTTACTTTACCCACCCCCCATTCATGATCTATTTGGGCAAAACCGTGGTTCCTGGCAGGCAGGTATCCACAGCCTGTTTGCTGGAACAATGCGTGTTGTGAGCACAATGCTTGTTATACAGCACCGTTCATTATTCTTCGATCTCTTGTTTTTGTTGGTTTTCGACTCAACCAGGCTGGGCCCAACAACATACAGTGTTTCGGTACGAAATGTGCGAGTCATGCACCATGTACACACACACACACACACACACACACACACACACACACACACACAAAACCTCCGGCGGGGGGGGGGCAGCCTGCGATGTTGGACACATCATCTCTGAGGTGGAGCGACGCGTGACGCACCCGGTGAGCCCATGGCTGCGTTTCTTTCTTTCAGAGTGGGGGACTTGAATTGGTTTTGGAATTGCCTGTTTAGGAGCTACTGATTTTGCCCCATAAACCTGCTTCTCATGCAAACCTAAGTGTTCCCCTCACCGTGATAAGTTGGGCTCACTAAATTTTGTCACATACGAGTGTGCAGCATGTTGCACGGCATAAGGAGGGCGGAATCTGCAGGCTGCAGGTAGACCTGGTGTACGCCCACGTCCGCAGCCGTGCGTGTGTCAGCTGCGTGGCGGCGCGGAAGGAAGTCACGATCCTGCTCCGCACAGAGACACCGGATCTCGCTGCTGCATTGACTTACAACTCCAAGATTGGAACGCGAGACGCCGCCTTGGGACAGACACGACTTTTTGTTCGGTTGCGCGTTGCCCTCCCCCGGGAGTGTTGGTAGTGTCAAGGAACGAAATGAAAGTGAAGAAATTTGGTTGTCACGTGGACAGTCAGACTTCTGGTGAGCGGGTGACATTGGACTTGGTCTTCTGAATCTCCTCGGTTTCTTTTTGTCTCTTGTTTTGATTGTTACCAAAAAATAACGCCTTACACTGCGCGTCCTCGAAACCCACTTGGCCTTCCGCTGTCAGGTGAAACACTGGCGCTTTGGAATGTACAGGTGTTGATAAGCTGCAGAGCGTGACACCGTTTTCGAGCAGAGACATTTGAAGTCCACCACAAGCAGAGAAGCTGCTGCAAATTCGTTTTGACTTTTACAAATCTGGAAAATGCCAGTTTAAATGTATCGTTTCAGTTTTTTGTTTTGCAGTCACGTCAGCTTTTCTTTTCACCTTCAGACACGACCTGTCAGAAGTGCCAGAGAAAGTCGGAACATGTGACAGGAAATGGCCGATTATTGATAAGTGTGGCCCTGAGAGAGACGCCAAGGACTTTGCTTCCCGGCACATCCGGTTGTTCTGGAGCCGTCCAAGTGGAACAGTTCTGGTTGAGAATATTAACGCCACCGGAACGACCATCGCTCATGAAACGGTGACATTTGTACGAATTCAGAGCCGCGTTCATTCCTGTTGAAACAACTGCGACGGTTTGCCCACAGTCTGTTGAAATGAGAATTTCAGCCAAGCTGTTTGCCTTGACGTGAACGTCGGCTCTGTCGCTCTGCCTTTTCCCAAGATTCAGTCGCTGTCTCCCTTCGAATTTTCTGAGTTTCACTTGAAAAGGGGAGCGCCACGTGCGAGCTCCGGTGCGACGATCAGACCCTGAGGGTCCAGGTGTCAAGTCCCCAGTTTCCGCAGGGTACTCACCATGAACTGCAGCATTGATGGACATGGGCATGACGAGCAACGCGTTGAGCGAGTGCGCCACGGCCACCGACGCCAACAGCGCGAAGAGCGTTGAGCGCAGCGCCGGCGTCCTCCACGTGACGCCCAGCACGACGCCGTTGACGCCGAGCGTGGCGAGCACCAGCAGGGCGGCGGCCGTCCACCCCCACTGCGCCTCTTGCCCCCCTCCCGGGTCGGGCGGCCACGCCTCGGTTGTCGCTGCAGAGGCGTTGTCTGCAGTCGCGTTGGCAGGTGTGGTTGTGTTGAGCAGGAGGCTCGGCACCGAGAAGCCACGCGTCACATTCGATGAAGAACCGTTCATGGCTAAAGTGGCTCCTGACATAGTGCTGCTCGTTAAGTCCACATCCGTCTCCATCGGAGGGGCTGGTGTCGCCGCAAGTGCAGATTCTCCTCAGGGAAGTTCATGTGTTGTTCCAAGATGACACATGTTTGTGTACGTTGATTCAGCGCAAAAGCTGTAGTTGCCCGAAGCTGCTGTTGTCCAGCTGCCACACCCAGTGCCGTCCTCCATCCTGTGTGCGTTAACAACACACGCTCTCCGTCATGTGAAAACAGTAATTAGCATCCGTGACAACAAAAGCGCCATAAAAGCCCCCAGATCCAATAATTTTGTTATCACATTAGTCCATCAGAGGCGGGAGCGGTTTACCTGGCCCTCGCTCCCGCTGACAACCGCTGCTTGGCAGTCTTGGTTCACTCTAATGGAGGCGCGTGTCGCGCGGTCGTCGCCCGGTCCGGTGCTGACGCTGATCACCGCAGATCTGCGCTTCTTGTTTCAGCGAACGCACCTGTAGCCAAAACGCGACTTTCTTTTCATCAGCGACACTTTGGCTTCGGCAGGTGTGGAGAACCCAACGAGTGAATGTTTGGTTGAGTGAACAGCTTCCCTTGTCTGACGCTACCTCTGTTTCGCAGATGCATGTTCCCATTTTCTGTCCGTCACGGCAGACAAGGCAGGCTGTGGGTTTCGGGCCACTTTTGTCAAGTGCTGCTTGTGAAACCTGATGAAAATGACTCATTGTCAGGTGAATGTGTTACGCTGAAATGATCACAGCTCCACAGACGAAAACTTTGTTGACAGCTTGTGCATTATTGGATTCAGATCTTGAAATACGTCACTGGTTCAGCTTTGAGAAGGATTCCGTACATAGCGAGTTGCGCGGCGTTGCGGCTGCAATTAACACTTCACCGCAGTGAACGCTAAATTACCGTCTTTGTGATCTCGAATCAACGTGTCACTTTGTCACTTCATGGCCTTTTTGTCCGCCACATTAAACTCCACCTTGCAACACAAAGAGATGCGTGGGAACAGATTTTTCGTTTGATATTGAACAATCAGCACCTGGTCCCGAACCAGGGAAAATGGACTTCTTATGGAAAGACGCAACCAAGACGCGATTCGGAAACTTGTGTCCGGCTGGTCCAAGTGCTCTGTGCCTCCCGTCGTGTTCAACGGGAATACCACGTGGGGAAGAACTGCGGTGGTTTCTGTGTTGGATGTCAGCGGCGAACCCCAGTTGACCGCACACAGAGCAGACGTTGTTGTTCTGGAGATGCAGCTTGTTCGCTGTTGTTGTTCTCGCTCAGCCGATTAAGCGGGTGGGTTCGTGTTGCGGGGAAACCGTTCCGCTGAGCGGACAAACTTGTCAAGTGCGGGAAGGGTTTACAACGTTCCTGGTTGTTCGCAACAATGACGTTTGGCACTTCATCTCCTTGTCGTCGTCGTTGTTTCAGAGATTTACAAACCTTTTAAATGAAGGTGTGGTCGCCAGTTCGTATCGATTGAGCCATTGTCTCGCGCACAGAAGCTGAATCAGTGTCGTAATGGGTTTTCATACGTTCGGCTGGGCGATCTGGTTGACTTTGGAGAATTTGGAAGCTCGTTGGATTGAAGGCGACTTCAAAGCGTCAAGAAAGACGCCGCGATGCCACAGTCGCGCTGCTTTGTCCTTGAATTAACTTTCAGTGGCACCCAATCAAAAGCTTGAGGCCTTGCAGGCTGCTTCAACAGGAGGAGGCTTCGGTCAAAATGTGAAGGGAGGTCAGGAAATGAAGACTAATTTGCGGAGATGTTTTGTGCTTTCAGTTGGGTCCGTCGGACGCGGAGATCGCCGAGCGCCACAAGAAGGAGGTGTCCGAAGCGAAGGCGTACGCGCGCAAGATGACCGTCGTGACGCTCGGTGGCGACAAGGACAAGGACAAGGACGACAAGGACGTCAAACTCGACACGGTGCGTGCTGCGAGTTAGTGGAGATATGCGGCAAAGTGGACAGGTCCAACTTGGCAGTCGTGTAATTTCCCTTCATTCACACGCCAACATCTTGCAGTCGGATCTGGGAACCGAACCACCGCCTCCGCTCCTGAGACAAAGCAAACACTGGCTATTGTAAATGCGAACAATGCTGAGCAGTTACTTGACACGTTTGTTGGATTCCGTAGGCGTTCATAACTAAAATAATACTCTGCTCGCAAGAGCTTGAAGCCTTCGAGTGTTTGAGACTGACGTGCATTCTTTCGTAAAGTGAAAACGCGAGCCAATTGACTTTGTTTGAAAACTTACGGAAGGAGAGTTTTTCACTGCTGCTTTTCGTTTTTGGTGGACAATGAGCAAGTTGTCAGCAGCTCAGTTGGCTCCATGGATGTTTTTCTGGACGATTTCATGCTTTTTCTGCAGCCGGCGAACAACCAGAAGTTTGGGTTGGTGCAGGCGCTGCTGCGGATCGGGGAGTGGCGGCACGTGCGCCGTGTGCTCGACCGGCTGCCGGCGTTCAGCGCCGTCGCGCACCCGCCCGTCGCTCGCGCCATGTGCGACCTGCTTCACCACACGCTCGAGCCGCTCTACAGCAAGTACGTGCCAATCAGGCGCGCCAATACGAACACACACGCACACAAACAAAACATACACACACGCACACAAACTGATTCAGAACAACTTGTCAACAACCCGACTTCCTCCTGGTCCCGCAACTGGGTTTGCTGAGGGAGAATGAAGCCCGTGGCAACTTAACATGTGTCGCCCTGTCCTTGGCGTATCCCATCAGGCGAGGCGACATGCAAGTCTCATCTGCGGCTGTTTGCTTGGTGATTCTAAAGATGACGTTTAGCTCTTTGCCTCAGGTTCAGTGGACTGAGTCGCGCTCTGGTGAAGCGTCGCGTCTCGCGCGGCGAGCTGACGGGCGTCGCGCAGGCGCACACGTGGGAGGAGCTGGCTCGCGACGTGCTGCCCAAACTGCGCGTCATGGGGCCGCACCTCGCCTGTGACACCGTCCTGCTCGGGAAACTCGTCAGACTCGCCAAGGCGTTCGTGAGTCAGGTGAGCAACACTGGGTGGAGATGACAACACAACGGCGCCGCCTCGTCGGTGAATGGCAACACTTTGTTCGCGAGAATCAGGGGAAAAAATTTGTTGACAGCCTGGCACTCGTGAATTTTGGCCTTTTTCAAGAAAAAAATAAACAAAAAAGAGGCACCACCTCACGTCCTCTTTGACATTTCGCAGCAATGTTTTCATCACTGAACAAGTTCGTGTCTGTCGGGAATTGTTGAATGGTTTCATTGTGCAAAAGTACTGAGTTTTGTCCTTTCTAACACGCAAAGGCTTGGGTCCTTTTTGTGTATTTTACTTCAAACAATCCATATCAGTTGAAATGTTACAATCTCTTGGGACACATATTTTGTGTTTCAAAATTCAAAACAAAATACTCTCCACCATCTAGTGGCACAGGAAATAGAGTTCACTGTTGCCAGTGTGTGTGTTGCACTGATGTGACGTGGTTCCTCGAATTGCGTGCAAAGAAGCAACAGAAAGTGCGGCGACGAAAGACGTCTGGTTTCCCCTTTCATTTCCTGGTAATGAGGCAGCTTTCTGTTCACACCATTTCCTCATTGGTTCTTTGAAGGATAAGTCATTTCGACGTCTCTCAGAAGCCGCAGTGAGTCTGTCTAACAAACGAAAGAAGTTGTGCAGCAAAAAACGAAAGGCACTTTTTTTTGGAGTTGTGCACCCCATCATACGAGGGTCTTCTACAAAGATTCCTTCTTTCGTTCATATTTCTGCGCATCTTTTTTGAAGGACACTGGTTTATTGCCATGACAAAGAAGACATGTTGGTTGCATACTTTGCTCACAGGGAACTGGTGAATTATATCAGATGTCTGACTTGTGAGGGATC
>JAAUXT010079547.1_pt1 | contig 16314 bp, 17 predicted proteins | sample 7278171 | NCBI WGS metagenome assembly JAAUXT01 (sample SAMN14350112, study PRJNA611818) | marine sediment metagenome | isolation source: surface marine sediment (1.8m) | place: French Polynesia: Moorea | collected 2018-08 | reverse complement strand
CTCTCTCTCTCTCTCTCTCTCTCTCTCTCTCTCTCTCTCTCTCTCTCTCTCTCAGACACACACACACACACACATGCGCATGCACGCACAGAAGCATTTCTTGAAGGCCATTATGAATGGCTGGCTCCCTCCGTGAATGAAAGTTTGTTGCCTTTTCAGAGAGACGCGCGCACACGTGCATCGTGCTCGTGTGGGTGTGCGCTTGCGCCGTGTCACTGCCGCTGCTCATCTACCGGAAGCAGTTCCAGCGCACGTGGGCGGATCACGTAGAGACGTGGTGCGACGACGACTGGCCCTCGCACCGAGTCTGGGATTCGACTTCCCAGGTGCGAACCTGGACATAATCACACATCGCACACACCAACTTGTACGCAAAGAGCCCCGAGAGACACCAAAAGTCAACTTTGGTTGCCTCTCACTCCCGAGTCTACACACACGTTCAAGACGAAGCCGAACCAGTTCTCTTCTTGCACGTTTCAGATGTACATGTCTGTGCAGCGGTCGCGCCTTGTGTACTACACAGCCGTGTCGCTGGTGCTGTTCTTTCTTCCCATCCTCGTCATGACCACCGCCTACAGTTTCATCGCCTGGCGCCTCTGGTCGAAGCGCTGTCCGGGGGAGCGCGTCGGAGACGGGGCTGCAGCGCAGACCAAAGTCCGCCGCAAGGTGAGCGACGGGCCGGAGATGGCTACAATGCCACGGTGAGTGCGTACGATTTGATGAAAATGAGAGCGATCGCTGCCTCTATCGTGTGCAGGTGATCGTGATGCTGGTCGTGCTGCTCGCCGTCTTCGTCGCCATGTGGCTGCCCTTCATCGTCGCGCTGCTGTGGGCCGAGTACCGCGCCAACACACATCAAGAGGTGCGCGGGATGGGGTGGGCGCCGAGCCATAGCCAAGTCCTGTCGAGGGCGGGGCAAAGGAGAAGTACACGCGTGAATGTTCAGATGTAAGAAGAAGGGTGAAGGCGCAGTTTTGCTGTGGCGGTACGCGTGTGATACGGGACGTGGTGGTGACACAAGGGAGTGGTCACAACCAAGCAGACTTCTTTGGCGACCTGCTGATGTGGACACTACGCTCTGTGCGTGTTCCAGTTGCCGGCCTGGTACCCTGCGTTTCATTACGTCGCCACCTATGTGGCCTTCAGCAACAGCGCCGTCAACCCCGCCGTGTACGCAGGATTCAACGAGAACTTCAAACGCAGTGAGTCAGCCTTGTTGACCAATACTAGAACTTGACGTGGGATTTGGACTTTGGACAGAGAGGAAACAACAACAAGAACAACAACAAGAACAACAACTTCAACGACGACGAAGACGACGAAGACTCGCTCTAGTTGAGAAGTTCCCGTGGACTGCACTTTTTGTCTTACTGGAATCAACTTTGGAGAACATGCATGGTTACTGACTTTTTCCACCCAGACAGTCAGTCGGAGCTTCACTTTGCCGTTGCAGGTTTCCTGTTGCTGCTCGGGTTGCGCCGCGCGGGCGAGAAGCGAACTTCCGTCACGTGGTCCCGCCGCGACTCCAACCTCCACTCCACCACCATGGTCACACGTAATAGCTTCTCTGACCAGTATCGTGCTCCCCTCGCAGTCACAAGCAGTCTTGCACAAAGAACCCCCAGAACAGCATCTCGACGTGTACCCGTGGCGCACTCCCCGCCAATCACGTTTTGCATGAGTTCCCTTCACAAGTCTTACTGGCGCATCGGTTTGACCAACATGCTCGAACATTTGTCAACTTCATTCACTGCTGCACACATGCACAATGCATCACATCATGTGATGTGATTACGACCAATACGCAGGGGGGGGGCCTTCCTGCTCAGAGTGCCTGGTTTTGCCAGACACTCTGTGCACAGACAAAAACAAAGAGGGATCAATCTCAGTAGATCTACAACCGGGTGTACCCACTGGGAGGGTACACAGCCAGAGAAACAAAGGCACATTCTTGTATTCTTGTGCAAGTAGCTGCAACAGGCCCCAGTTCTGGTTTAAAAAAAAACAGCAGGTCCAGACACATCCCTTGATTTGTATCCACGCCATCCATATTCCAGGAACATTGAGAAGAAGAGACTCGCAACACATGGTTCTGTTTGCACTGCAGACTGGTAGAGTCGTGCTACAAGCCGGACTGCACTGACGTCGAAGACGAAACGGTCATTCCAACTCTGCTGCACTGCCGCGACGTGCCGTGCTTCTTTCCCAGCACCCTTTCAATTCTTTACGAAGACGACATAACGCATTGGCGTACCTTGAAAACTGTCTACCACACCTACAACCTGGTGCGAAAGGTGTTGTCATGTGACATGTGCGCGGTGGAACAGAAGCCCACACCTTTCTGCATGTAACCGGTTTTGGATGCACATCCGTACACGAAGAAATTGACAAATGTGGAAATCGCAAGAGGCAAACCTCACACCGCGCGCAACGGGGTCCCTGGTCTAAATCCTGCCAGTCCACACGGCCAAGCTGAAATTTCGTGACACCCCGTGCAGTTTTGCCTCGTGGAGCGAAAGGCCGTTTTTGTTTCCCTGATAATTTTGTTCGGAGTGTTGGCCTCACTTGCATTGGTCAGTCGAACGTTTGTCTGAACTGTTTCCCAACTCCGATCCTGGATCAGCACAAACTTTCTGAGATGTGACGTACACAAGCTGACGCAGGGGTAAATCAACCCACGGAGAGTTGTCATCTCCAAAGTACCAAACTTAAACTACTTGTTCTGTGACATTGCAACATAACTTGCGACATGCTTGCCACCAGGGGGTGCTGTAGAGCTCTGTGATTCTGCAAGGAGGCGAAGCAAAACGTCACCGGCGGACATGCCTCTGCATACAGCGCACCTGCTTTTGTGCAACAAATTTGTCGTGCATCTCGTGAACATGAAACAAATCTCAGCTATTTTTAAATTTTTCTGACGGAATGGTTGTTGTGACCTGTTCATGCCAACAAACCATCGACGATAAATGCCTAATTGTTTTCGTAAGCTTGCCATTTTCTTCTTGTTTAACTTTTAAAGGTGGACAACAATTTTCGTACGAGGAAAGAATGTTCACTTGGTGGCCATCAGTTCTGTTGACTCGATCCAGAGTGCAAGTGCTTTGTTTCAATTGACGGATGCATGCGAGCTGGGTGAGTTGCATTAATCTGCATGCGCCCACTCACTTTGAGCACGCGTTGTGGTCACACCAATAAAAAAGCTGCTGTGGACGAGGGAATGATGCTCTGGACAACTACAGGTTGAAATGCAGGCGACAAGACCTGTTTGCACGAGAGGAAAATCTGCAACAACCAGCAAGCGAAGAGAACGAGTGGAATGAAACCCCAAACGATCTATCAACGACAAGTGGGGAAACAAAACAACATTCATCCCTTTATGGTGAAGCGCACGAGGTGCGAAAGTTGGTTTCCATGGCAACAGAACAGTCGTCAATACATGTACTGCAGCGCAGCCAGGTGCTAACATGGTAACACTGCACTGTCAACACTGCGTCGCTGGAAAGCGTTGTAAAAGCACAAAATACAAATTAGCGGTGCCCTCAAGAAGAACACTGTGGGAATTCAGGACAAATGGCCAGTTCATGGAAGGGCTCTATCCCTTGAGTCCCTTCATCAGGACTGAGCCCCTAACAATCTTCTCAAGGAACCCAATGAAGTCGACTTTCGACTCAGACGCAGTGAGGTTTGATGAACAGAACTGGGTTCCGAGGCTTGTATGCACCCAAACACGTTGAAGTTGTGGAGCCGACCAAACACAGAGATCGTAGACAAACAAACAACACCAAACCTTCTTGTTGAGCAGGACAATAAGACAGCATTTTCAGGACAGAAATTTTGTCGCGCAGCAAAAGCGGATCCAAACGAGACAACACCCATTGACGTTCCAGTAGAAAAGGCTTTGGTAGAGATAGATCCACTTGAGTGCCCTGCCCTGGTCCTTTCTGCTTGCTGCATGCGCAAGATTGAGGAGCACCGGTACTCCGTTTCCTCGATCGTGGGCTCCGTCGATCGACATTTTTAATGTACTCGTACTGCCGTTTGCTTCACGATCTTATTTTTCTTCGTGGTCTCGCCAGGGAATGGCGGGTATCGAGACGCTCAAAATCCCAGCTGCTCCTGCAAAAAGAAAGGGCTGGCCGAGTCCAGCAAGTGTTTCACTGCCTTGACATTTTTTTTTCAAAAACGTGCAATGATGTGCACATGCAGGTCGATGTTCTTCCTTATGTACTTTAGGCAAGGTCGAACAAGTCTCTCTGGTTTGTTCTTGAGGGAAATCGACCGCAGCTGTGTTTTTTCCTGCGGCAGAATGTGTGCATGCAGGGGTGCAGAGGCCTGTTTGTCACATTGAAGCTGAGAAAAGGGGGCTGTCTGAACCTGAGAGGGGTGCAACTGCAATTGAAACCACAACACGCAAACATTGTTTTTTCTTCAAACGATTGTTCTGCCTACGCTTGTCCGTTGCGTGACGAGCGTTTGATTCCCCGCACGTTTCACAGCGCGCCCTTCCTCGAGAACGGATCGATACAGCGAGCCTCACCTGGGCTCCGCGCAGAGCTGCCGCATTGTTCTGCAGGGTCTGAATGCGAGGAATAGACATGCGAGACACTCGAATGTAATTCGTTGGCTTACACCTCATCTGATCGCAAAGAGAGAAATAGGTCTCACGTACCAATGATAAAGGACTTCCAGATGAAGGAACAACGGAACACGCGTGTGAAAGCAGAAATGAACCAGCCAAACGCGTGGGTGAGTGAATGGCCAAGAACGAATGTGAACCTCATTTCTGGATTGTCTCAGGGAAAACAACGAAACGTTGTTTTTTTTTTCTTCTGCTTTTGCAAAGTGCACACGAGAATCTCCTGCACATGTTTTCCACAATCTACGAGTGATTTGTGGGTAAGAGTGTCGCGCACCACTGGACTGTCGTTTTCATTGTTTTTTTTTCTGCATGCTCAGTTTGCGCACCTGTGGGAAATGCCGGCGAGCAACACGCGCGTGTGGGTTGAGGTGGAAGGATTCAGGGGTGGGGGAGGAAACCACCTGATCCCGGAAAAGAAACATTTTTGCACCCATAATTTTGAGATTTTTTTGCGTGTAAAAACTTTCGATGTCATTGTTGTCCCCCAGGGAGTCGACCCCACGACATGCCAAGGAGAAGAGAAGATCTATTGAGCACGACGTTTGAAACTCACCTGTCGGAGCCTCATCGGGCCAACTTCGCATCAAATTGAGTTCGCCACAGCCACATCTAGGTCTACGATTTGTTGACGGACAATGCATGCTTGTAGAATAGAGAGCAGCCCTCTCTTGTTTGTTCGCAAGGTTGTAACCAAACAAAGTCTGCCATCTTGGAACACAACAAACACCACACGTGTCCCAAAGTTGTAAACTCCGGATCTTTGACGGAATATAAGAAACGGACGACGCATGAAGAGTTGGATCCAGATTTTTGTGCTTGGATCAAAATTGACGGATCAAGAGAGTACGATTGTTTGTGCGTGATTGCACGCACTGCGCACCTTCATTGGTTTGAAGAGGGAGCTTCATTTTTATGGCACTGAGTTGGAAAGAGCAAAAGCATTATTGTTTCCCAAAACGGTTTCGCAAACTTCAGCAATATGATTCTTCAGAAACCCTTGCAAACAGGTATGTTGCCAAGCCAAATGTTTGGTCCACGTGTGCAGTAGGATCAGAAGCTGATATGCAGGAGGGTCAAGGGCTCGCCACACCAGACTTTTGAGCACAATAACTCTTGACGTGAAAAGAACATCTCTCTTCTGTTGTTCACCTGTATGCGAAAAGTGCAAGCAACGTCAGCAGGTCGTGGGGCAGCAATGCCTAGAATTGTTCCAACAACCCTTGCAACACTTACAACACATGCAAAAGAAGAGGAACCAGGAACAATTGGAAACCAGTTTCCAGCAACATGTTGCATGCCTTGCGAGTGCACACACAACACATTTGCAGTGATGTACAACTTCCAGGGTGACTTGGACACGAAAGAGGGGCCTCGGCCTGTTTCTGCATCTTGGTCTCAGTTCAATACTGATTCTTTGGCACTTCGGGAGCGACATCGGCTTTTCAGGACCAACATCGCTTGTGATATATTGCAAGCAAAACCAGCTCTTCAGGAGCAACATCAGAAGTGACACAAGCTCATCAGGAGCAATTTTCAAGGCTCTTCAGGAGTGAGACTCATTGAGAGCAACTGTGCACCTTTTGAAAATTCTCTTGTGGACAGACATTTGATTGGGTTGTCCTGGCTCCTCCCTTGATGCATTTGCTCATTTTATATGTAGAAGAAAATGCTCCTCATGAGGGACATTTCAGTGTTCAGGACTGAAGATCAGATTGTACTTTTTCCACATTTGTCAACGAAGTAAATGTCTGGTAGGATTTTTTGGCAAGACAAAACAAAAGACAGACAATATTTAGAAAGGAATCAAATGTGTGATATTTGTACGAGATATCTTATCATCTCACCTGAGTGTGAAGAGGGGCATGCAAAACTTGGATACAAAGCAGTTTCTGGTCATAGACCAGGAAGACATGTGCAGTTCTGGCAAAACAAAGATTTCCTGACACACAGGAGCTTGGGGAAGTGAATACCTTGCATTGTACAAAAACAAAACTAATGCAGGCTGCTAAGACATGTGCAATGAGTGAAACGATAAGTTCATACCGGTACCTGAAAGATTGGTTTAAGTGGTGGAAAGAAAGGTCTTCTGGCCATTCTGCTGAGATGGATTCCTGAAATACTCGTAGCAAATGCTGGTGGAAGTAAAAACGAATGCGCTCTTTGCCTGATGTTGTTTGTGACAACACTTGTTCAATGTTCATGCAGAATGGTCCTTTGGAGTCTTGTCAAATGAAGGTGGTTCTGCTGGAAGGAGACATGCAGAAGACTCAACACAGAAGGGAAACTCATTTGTCACACCAGAGGAACTTCCGATGCCACTCCCAAAGAGCTCATGTCACTCTTGATGTCACGCCTGAAGAGCTGATATTGCTGCTGATATCACACCCAGAGCCAATGTTGCTCCCATTGTTGCACCTGAAGAACCAATGTTGCTCCTGATGTTGTTCCCAAAAAGCCAATATCATTGTGCGAAGTCCCTTTAGGGCGAAGCACCATGTGGTAGTGCAGTATATGGCAAGGCAGATGAAATATCCCCTCCCCTCCCCTCCCCCTCCCCTCCTCAACCCCCTCCCCCCTGCCTGGACCCCCCCCCTTGGCCTGCATGACTTGTGGAAGACAAGGAGGACAAGGAAGAATTGACGACATTACCGGCAAGGGACTTCGCACTGCAGTGTCCTTGAGCACTGCTTCTAATTATTTCTAATGTTGCACATGAAGAGCTCATGTTGCTCCTGACGTTGCACCTGATGATGCTTGCACTGATACTCCCAAAGGCTCAGGACAGAACTGGCACTGAGACGCAGAAACAGGTGGAGGTTACACGGAAGGACACGGGTCACGTTTTCCGTCCATGCAGCCCTCCTTCAGTCAGGGAACACGTTTGTTGACTCTGATGCAAGCAACAGTCGCAAAGTGTCCACGCAGGACTTGAAGTGTCATCACTTGCGTTGCATGGTCAATGCTCCGAATGATGATGTTTCGTGTTTTTTTTTGCAGGCGAGTTGTGACTGGCGGAAGTGGACGCTGCTGACCGGAAGTGAGAAGTCGCATTGACATGTGGCGCCGTCACCCGGTCGTGTTCGCCTCGCTCAGCGCTGTGCTCTTCTGCACTGCACTTCACTTCTTTAGCTCTCTGGGTGAGTCGTCTCGAGTGGTTCCTTTGAGTCCTGTAGAACACCGACATTTTTTTTCGTCGCAGAATTTGAAAAAACAATTTTGTTTCAACTTCAAATGGAAATGTTTGAGTCTCCACCGTTGGACTCAGGTCGGAACAAGAAACAAAGAGAACAAATGGACTTCGTTGTTGTTTGTCGTTTTGTTGGACTCCAGTTCAATTCGTCCATTGATTACTTTGCTTTGGACATTTTTTTCGCAGACTGGAGTGACGCACACTTTGAGATTGAAGCCCAACAGATTGTCCCAGCAGAATCTCACAACCAGAACCACAACAGTGTCGGGGTGCATTCGGGATTCGAGAAGCCACACGATGGCGTGCATGCTGTTTCCAATCTTGTCCTGAATGAAACAGCCAAGCGTGCAGGATTTCCCAACCAGAATGATTCCGCCACAGTCAGGACCACCACCAAGACAAGCTCCGGATCATTCGCTGGTTGGGAGTTTTGGGACGAACGCTACTCTGCTCCACCTTCAATGCTGAGCAAACAGACATGCGGACATCTATGTCACGGCGAGTCACGCCTCTCAGCCCTTCTTCCAGCCTCCCATCCGCCCAACCGCCGCCTGTTCGCTGCGCGCGCGTCACTCGACGCCCCGTCGTGCGCGGTGGTGTCCTCCTCTCGCGTCCTCGATTCTCACGCACTGGGAGCCGAGATTGACTCACACGACGTTGTGATGCGTTTCAACATGAAGGATCACTTCAGTAAACAGCCAATGAACCCTGCGCAGTATGGGTCCAAGACCACGCACATGGTGGTCCACTGTGGATTCTGGAGCGGAGCGGAACCTCAGTACAAGAAGTTGTACTTGATCCGGGACAGACCTGAGAATATCATTCTTTTCTACGCAAGGATGCACCACAAAGTCAAAAGAGGGAGAATCCCGGACGCCTTTTTGAAGAAGGATCTGTTTCCCAAGTACACAGCTTTTCTGAATGAGAGGAAGAACCGACTCAACAAAACCTTCATCATGGACCACCTTTTTCTGATTCGATCTCGAGCTGCATATGAGGCCGGAAGTGGAAAGAAACTGCGGTTCTACCCGTCTTCCGGGTTCACAGGACTCTTCCTGATGTCTCGGACGTGCGCACGCATCACAGCGTACGGATTCTCGGACGCGAATCTGCGCAAGGACTACAAGTGGTTTCAAAAGTGGTCCGGGTCGACCCATGATTTCCCAGGCGAACACCACGCGATGCACCGCTGGGCGCAGCATCCGAACCCGACCGTCCCACTCACTCTTCGTCCCTGAAGCACCACTCCACCATGGTGAAATGACAATGCGACGCGAACCAAAAACACACGTGAATAAAAATAGACATTTTGTCCTGCATTGAATTTTCGCTGTGCCAAGTCCATGTACTGTTTCGTCGGGGTCACGTGTGTCCGTTTCGTGTCTTTTAGGACGAATGTGGGTTCAATAAATGTGACATTGACCTGACAAAACCTGTCTCTTCATGATGTTTCCCATTCCTTTCTCTTGTTAAGACAGCAAACCGCTTTGATTTTAACGCACACACACGTGCGGTTGAAAGGCTGGCACACACAGCCTACATGTATCCACGTTTGTAAGAAATTGGGCATCATCCCCAGTGAGAGTACATTCACCACATCGCACAGACAACCAACTTTGATCACCCAGGTTCGAGGAGGTAGGAGCGAATTGAAACACCGTCACCTGGGCTCCAAACCAAACCAAGTCAAACCGGTCGGCCATGCCAACCAGAGCCTTGCAGCCGGAGGCCAAGACGTATGCAGGGCCCAAGCCTTGAAACAAGTAATCTGACCTGAGATGGCAATTTTATCGTCTGAATTGATGGTGGCGGCTCACCTACGATCAGGAACCCACCTGAAGTGGGCCATTGACTCCGAGAAAGAGAAGCATGCTTGTGAAGTGAACATGACAATGTTTTCCTTGTTGCACAAAGTTGGGAGCACACAGGGGTTTAGGAGAGGCACGGGTTTCGCCTCTGGCTGAGGCCCTTTGATTGATGCGTGTTTCGGTCAATCAGAAACACTCGATGCCAAAAATTAGAGGGTGCAAGACCAGACATTTCAAGGAGCTTGAAAAGGGGCCGGCTATTGATGGTTCAAAGACGGAGAACACGCGAATGTTTCCGCTGGAACTTGAACAGAGTTCTTGACCGGTTCTTGTCGGGTGGTCTTGACCCGTGCACAGAAAACTCAACAGTTTTCTCAAACATTGGAAAAAGCCGTCAAAAATATTTTACTGCCAGTAAGTGCCACAAATCTTTCACCTGATGTTCTGTTCTGGGAAGATTTCCTGGGCACACGAATCTGTAGGATTTCCGCTGGATCCATCTCTGTGACTCAGAATCCAAAATCCCCAGCTTTTGACAATTCATACACACCAAGCTGTGACAAACAAGAAGGAAAACCGTGACCCGAGAGAAAGTACGTATATAGCCAGGCTTACAAGAAGCATCAGAGACTCAATCAAATTCTCTGAGGAACCTGAGAACCCTCCTGCCCACTGTGTCGTTGTTGGCCGATTTTCGTACTGAGAATATGTCCTCAGCTGTGTCGGTTTGTTTTCCCCTTGTTTTTTGTTGGTCATTTTGGTCAACCCTATAAGTTTTGAAAGACTGGTTTCATCCAAACCAAACCTTCAGGGTAAGTTACTGGTCCAAAATTCTCAGATGTTCTTGCCAATATTTCGTTGGATTCAACGTCTAGTTATGTAGATCTACTTTGCAATCCACACCAAATGCCCACCAGATTCTGCAAACAAGCTGACATTCTTCTCCTGAGTCTTTTCTTGTCTCACCATAACTTCTTGCAATTTCTGTGCGAAGCTGACTTTTTCTGCTGGGCTGGCCCCTTGTCGCAAAGTGGTCCACATTCAGCGTTTGCCCAGAGAAACCTCTTGGGGGGGGGGGTTCACGTCCCAGGCTCCAGACTCTGCGAAGGAACACAACTGGCTCTGTTGTGAGGCGCAGCTGGAGCTGTGAATGGCTCTTCGGCCGCGGAAGCTGTTGCTCCCAGAAACCAACGGAAGCTTCGCACTCACAGCTTCCCGCCATTCCAGCACTTGAAAACCAGCAAGTGACACAATATTCGAGTACCGCAACGCACCAGACAATAACTCATCACAAACGCAAGCGAGAGTAAATGTCTGAGCACACTTGAGCAACAATAGATGAAAAGGCAGAAACTGTCAGCAGACACAACGACTCGGGCGACAGCACAGACGAATTTGCGACGATTCCACGAAACTTCTTGCAACTGGTGAGTGTGGAGAAGTTGTGTCGGGAACTCTTGTTGCGCCACCCTGAGCAGGACAGACACGACGCAGGACCATCTCTTCTTGCAATCACGATGTGCGCATTTTGCGCTCTTCTTTGACCTCTCATGCATCTCCTTGGGTTTCAACGCTAGAACTCAAGAGCAGTGTCCACTTCACTGAACTGCATTCATAATCGACACGGAACGCTGCCTGGTTCAATGCCCTGTGACACTTTTAACTCTCGAGTGTGTGGGCTTCAAATCAAACTCGGAGTCTGCAAGGAGCAAATTGTCTGAAGTGAACAGGTGACGACATGTAATTAGACGTTGTCGGGCGGGCTTGCGTGATGTCAGGCTGACGGTCAATTTTGTTTGTAAGTTCTTGCATACATCGTTTTGCAGAACACCAGACTGCAGAGTGAGGGATTTGCAAAGAAGGCAGTCGAGAGAAAACAAATCACGTTAGCCTGCAAGCTTGGCAGAGGGAACTAAGCCGCAGGGGCGGTGGTTTAGATAGTGCATTGAGAGAGAGACTGGATTGAGCGGACAAGTGGACAAGAGAATCACCTCTGCAGCCTGTGAACGAGAGACAAGTCCAACAGCGGACCAGCGACCCTGGATTAGATTCTACAAGAACGGCCACCATGTGAAACCGAGGTAAAGTGCTCAGTAAAAATCTTCCTTTGCTTGCCTTTCCTGAAATGTTTCCGTCGCCCCGAAAAGAAGCACGGCGCGCCTGGAAAATGTGTTCGGCGCGCGGATGATGAACCAGATTCAGAACCAGGATTCGTTCAGACCAAGGACGGCGTCCGACTTGCACCACACTCGGCGGCGATCTTGCATTTTCAAGACCACCTTGCACCCCAGGATTCCAAGCAAATTGCAAACAGCCAGGAGACCCAGAGGGTTGACCATGTGATGAAACGTTCTCTCGCGCAGGTGACAGGCCGTGCAGTTCAGATGTGAGGTTGAGATGGTTGAGCGCATTTGAGACGGCTTCGGTTTTCACAGCTCTCCCCGCGGTTCCGACACATTGCGGTAATTGTGTTAGGAATCTCGTAGATAACACTGCGACGCGCCCGCAATCAGATCAGCCTCCGAGGGCTGGGTCTAAGTGCGCTTTACTCAACACAACACTCTGAAAACACGGACAACTCAAGCAAAAATGTCCGTTGAACCGTCTCGGGTGCAGGGTGTTCGCCTGTCTTGTCTCAAATGTTGACCTGTCGAGCCGAGCGTGGGGAGATTCTTTTGACATTCTTCTCTGCTCTTTCCATGCTGTACCTTGAGTTCCAAATTTAACCTGTGGGAAGATGTCCGAACTCCCAATTGCTTAGCGTTCCTTTGTAGTCAAACATCACTCTATTCGTAACTTAAGTCCCAGCCCAATTACTTGGCAAGCTTCGTGGCCTCTCAACGTCTTGTGGAACAACGCGTGCACGTACTGTCAGGCAAGCACAGCTTGCCAGCGCCCCACGCATCACACTACCTTTCGGCCCGTGCTGATTTCTCACGCCACACAAACCTGTTCCGTGGTCTCTCTTGAAATCACATTCGAAGAACAGGGAAATACGTGACCACTGAGCCTCTGACTCGTCAAACTTTTGTTTTTCAATTTTGGGACTGACCACATGATGTTTTCGTGGACGAGAAAGCTTTCAGAAATGAAAAGAACCACAACAGCACAAAATTGCAAATTGCACGTTTCCATGTGAAGCTGAAGAAAGAGCTCTTGCTTTTGACATTTCAATCCAATTTCATTTGTTCTCAAATTCCTGAAGACAACAAAACGCGCTGTGCAGGAGTGGGTCCTTGATTTGGAGATGGCAAGGGAACCAGGATAATTTCCAGGAGCACCAGTATTCCCCTTGTTTCTTTGATAACCCTGCGATGGACTTTATTCGAAGTGATGGTGGACATTGCGGGGCCATCTGGATTTGCCCATTCCTGCGGCCAGGATGGACCGCGATAAAAGCAAGGCAGCGCGCTCCGCATACAAAAGTACAAGTTGCCGAGCTCCGAAGAAACGGCGTTGGCCAAAAGAAGCCGTGCACGCTGATGCATGTTCAGCAGGCTCAGATTCAGCAGATTTGTGCGCGCAAATATATTGACGTGCCAGAGACAAGCATGAGTCACCAGTTGACGCGAAGTCCAGCACGCGCAAAGCTGCACGTGGGGGTCGAAAAGCGTGTCAAGAATGGACTCTGCAGTGTCTCAGTTCGCTAGAAAAACTGTCCGAAACTGCAAAAAAGCCTTTGACACAGAACTACCACGTCCAAAGAGCACTTGGATGGATGGGGGATTTGCAAAGATTGAACAAGAGGGAACAATGAGCTGCTTCCGTCCCATCCACCTCGCTGTTTCTGCACTGTGAGGTCGCCTGGTTCGGTGACGCACGTTGAGACGCGGAACGCTCAACACAACCACGTAGGAAACACCAAAGAACATTTGAGCCACTGGTTTAGAGAGTGGGCGACTTGTGGTCGGTCGCTTGGTCATTTTGGTCATTTACCCCAGGATCAGTGGCAATCATCAACCGATATCCAGACACACACACTTTTACTTGGTCCTGCTGCTTCCATCGGTTCTCCGTAATCGTGTTTGGCATGGAACCTGAATCTGCACAAATTCTTCATCCAGCTTCCAAACCTGTCTGGGCTCCTGACCCTGTTTTACGAATGAGTTCTGTGTTGGAACGAATCTGGTTTGTGTCACATCTCTTTGTCCACAAGACGCACACATTGCTTGAGTTGCCTGCACCCAGAAAGCTTGCGTTGGTCAGCAATCCACTGCGATAAAGGACACACAAAACCTGACTTTTATCGACCTGAGGCACTTATGTAGCTTGACAAATATGCTTTGAGTTCCATTGATGGCGCGTTTGTGTTGGGCGGAGGCGCCTGTGACGGGCTGAACAATGACTCCCAGCCTCCCGGGCCGAGCAACCGTCACGTTGCGTATCCAGTCACGGAGTGAGAGCAGAGAGCCGTTCTTGTGCGGCAGAAAGAAGACGCGCCATCGTCGCAGCACGGGATGGGACACCACTGCCAGTGCCAGCAATCAAAACCTGGGGAACACGCTCCCACCCGCGCCTGCAGTTCAAAAGCAACAATCCATCAGATTCCGAAGTTCTCGTTGCTGAAACTCGAAACACTTGCTGAGACGCTGAGAGGACGGAGCTGCGGAGACCTCTCGGACTCAACGAGATGTTCGAAACTCTCAGGCCTGTGTCTGGGTATCGATCTCCTGATTCCTTGGCGCCAGAATGGGACTCGAGTGATCCAGCAACGACTTCAAACATCGCTGAGGGATGTAAGCATCGCGTGGGGAATCAGAACAATGTACAGACATGCACTTGAACGGAATTGTGAAGTCCCAAATCCTCCGGAGAAAGAGACACGAGAACTCAATCGGACACTTCACGTTGAGGCAACCGCAGGCTTTTCCGGTGGAGCAAACAGCTTCCGGCGAAACACTTCCGGTTGCAGTTTCCTGGCAGGTACCTGCAGCTTCACAATGTTTGTGACCTGCCAAAGCTTGAGCCAAGGGTGACACAAAGCTGGAAACAGTGAGATGAGGCCCAACCACCTCCGCGGACTTTTCATTTTCACTTGGAGCAAAGGGGAGAATATGCCATCACGATCAAACAGCAAGCGCCTGATGTGATGGTTGAAGTGTTCCGCTTGTCCAAAATTCATGGGCAGCGTTTTCCCCACGCTTCGGTGGTTTTATTTTCTGATTGATTGGTCGAGGCCAGATCTACTCCGCCGAACTGCCAAAGGGACCAGCGCAATGAAGAGAGTAAACACACATCATCTGCAACACCGCATCGCACGAGTTGGGTGGTTGCTGGAGCCAATTTGTTGTGTTTTGTACATGTATCGTGTTTTGGCTGAACGTGATGAAATGTTGGTGCCTTCAACCCTCTGGTGCATCCAGGGTCGGGATACTTAGGGCAGGGCGACCTCGTACTGACAAGGCCCAAATCGGTGGTCAGGGAGACAAGTTGCGGGGCACCAACTGCAATCTTGAATCTTTTCGTGCAAGCGATTTGCGAAATCCCTTTTGTACAAAACTGGGGGATAGGAATCTTTGTTCGGGATCAGGGGATTCACGGCTCCGTCTCAATGTCCCTCTTGGTCCACCAGAGTACCAAAACGCGTGAGTTTTGACATTTTGCTGTCTGTGTTGTCCAAAGTGCGTGACAATCGACTGGTCGAGGTGCAGACCCAGAACATGGAAAGGAATCGCTCAACCAACCTGAACACTTCTGACCCTCCCCAACTGAGACACCTCGCAGTTGCTGAAAGTATCAAAATCTGCGTGCACAAGTTGCATTGACCAGACGGAATAGTCTCTGTACTGACTTTGGTTCCTGCAGAGCTCTGGCCATGATCACGGCGGCAGAGCCAATATCTAGAATGGACATCTACATCAGGAGTCATTTCTATGCTGAGGCTAATGGCTTCATCATACAACTGCGACGAGGTTTGTCAGGGATGGGGGCATCCAAAGACAAGGGCACGCGGCATGTTTGATGGGGTGGGATCCAGAGAATGTGCATCACTGAATCGAGGATTGAAGAACGAGAACCAGGGAACTGAGAAGGGGATTGAGGTCCAGTAACACACCGGTACTGGTGGAGGACAGAGCGTGGGCCAGCCAAGTTCTGTGCGTGTAACCCGTCACTCGATGAATGAACGTGCTATTTTGATCTCGTGGATGAGATTGGCCCAGTGGAGAACTGGACCAGGATCTTTTCTGCATGAAAAGAACAAAAATACTCATCAACACAAGCAAATAACAATATTGGTGGTTTTGGGTTGGCAGCATATGCACAAAATCCACTGGACTCAGAGAAACAAGAAAAGGAGCTTGAAGGAAAGAGTGCAGCCAGCCCTATGATCTCATATTTCAGCTGCAATGCGCCGTTTCAGCCGGATCCCAGTGGACGACTTCTCCTTCATTGTCTGACTTCCTATGCTTCAATGTTTCGATTTCAAATATTCGTCTTTCGTGAGGTTCATGAAGCATTCATTTGGCATGGGACACACAAGAAAAAAATCTTAGTGGTGGAAATCTCCTTCTTGCACACTTTCTCCGAAGGCACACTCGTAGCAACTGGCAATCTTCACTGCTTGGACAAAAATAGCTCCATGGAGCTCGCGGTGATTTGAGGAAATTTCAGTTGCTCTGATTTGGCTTGCTCTGATTTGGCTTGCTCTGATTTGGCTTGCTCTGATTTGGCTTGCT
>JAAUXT010083794.1_pt1 | contig 16315 bp, 16 predicted proteins | sample 7278171 | NCBI WGS metagenome assembly JAAUXT01 (sample SAMN14350112, study PRJNA611818) | marine sediment metagenome | isolation source: surface marine sediment (1.8m) | place: French Polynesia: Moorea | collected 2018-08 | reverse complement strand
GGGTTGATGAGCTATACTAAATACATTTATGTAGCACAGGAAGTTTTCATTTTTGACCAAACACAAAGATGTACGGTCCTCCAATCGGTTTATTTTGAGACGGTCTACGTATCACCAGCGGCACTCCAATCTCCTATTCAATGTCGAAGTGCTCAAGGTTCTTGTCTTTGTAGTTCTCACGATACTTTTGACGACACCCAATACAGGTTGGGCCCCAAGTACCCGCCCCCGTTTCTCCATCTCCGCGGAGGACGAGAGCGCCACAATGTTCCAGGAGAACATGCTGGTGCTGCTCGTATCATGCTTGTGCTATATCTTTGTCGGGTGCCGTTTGTCTTCCAAGTCCAGTTGAAGACTCTGCTCTTTTGTTTGTGTTTCAAAATTAATTATCCTCGATTGTTACTACAAGCTCGAGCTCACAAAACCCGCGTGCTCACACCTCAATGTGTCATGCCAAACAATGTTCAAATTGTAATGGCAGTTCCTTTTTTGTTTGTCTGTATTAGCATTTTGAGCAAGCAGTACTCTTTTTGTCAGCTTTGTGGGATCCTTGGAGTATGAAATCCCAGAAAAGGCTCGGTGTTGGGTCAACTGCAGAGGGTCTCTCTCTGCATGGCCAAGGAAGCACTGTGATTGAGCTGTCCAATAGCTTGTGCTCAAACCTCAAACCCACGACATCGTAAGTACAGCGAGGTGTCACCTCAGAACAAAATGTCTCAAAACCCAACCTGCCTGCCCTGTCCAGACTCAACAACACAAACGCGGCCTTCTGGAGTTCGCCTCTGAGCGAATACCAACAAACGTTTGGCAACTGTTGAACAATTAAAGTGTAAGAACTTCTCGACAGACGTAGTTTCCCGAGCCACGGGCGGCAAATTCCATTCCGTGCAGCAAGAGTGCTCATTCTAACCCACACTCCTCAGCCAGGGAACCCAGTGTTAAGTCACTCTTTTTCTCTTTGGTCCAATACGGCGTCTTCTTGGGAAAACAACTCAACGATTCGGGCTTCCGTGCACACACAGCTCGCGACTCTGCTTTACAAGTTCGTACGCTGTTGAGAACGAAGATGATGCAGTGGCACTTACTGTGGGCGCAGATCCCAATGACGAGAAGCAGGATGGCCACGACCACCCCGACCGAGACCAGCAGCAGGATCAACTGCGTCGTCCCGAGGGCGCCCCCAGTCTGCTCGAAAATTGAAGTCGACTCGTGTACGAGGTGTCACTTTCACCCAGCTTCCAGTGGTACAACAAAACATTCTGAACGCGGTGGGGTGGGGTGGGGGCAGATTTTGTCACAGTTCAAGAGCAAGCTTGCGCCACAAACTGAAAAACATAATTGCGGTTGCCACCACGAACACGTTCAAAAGGTTTCACTTGTCACCTTCTCCTGTTACAAGCAAACACAGAGAAATAACCCGACGAAGGTTGTCCACAAATGGTTCAAAGCACGTACCAAAGAAGTGTGTGTTGGCTTCCTCGTAGGATCTGGCGTTTCTGTCGTGGAGCCATTGTTCTCGGGCAGTTCCGTTGTCTGCGGGAGGACGCGCGAAGGATAGAACCCGCTGTCGTTGTCGGAGCGCGCGGTGAGGATGGGAAGGAAGGCGCGCAGCACCTGCCCCTGGAACGTGAAGCTGTAGCCCTGATTCACGGCGTCGACCGTAATTTGCTTCGACTCCGCCACGTCGTCAGCGCTGCCCGCCACAACGTACGACCCCTCGATACTCCCTGGAATACACATACCTCTGGAAATAATTCTTCCGATTTTGCGAAAAAGAACAGATTTGTTGAGATTTTTCTTCTGATTGTGTCAAATCCGGACCCATGGGTCCGTGCTTGATGACTTTTTTGTTGAAAGACAAAACACGCGTGTCCTCCGTATTTTCGAACCTGGGCGCACTTCGAAGTTGCTCAAGGTCACATTAAAATGAGCGTTCTGCCGAATGACTTCGTTCTTCCACGCCAAGAGGAACGTCTTTTCTTTGCCACGGACCAGAAGCGCGTAGCTCCCATCAAACACCAGGCTGATCCGCTGTCTCTGTTCTATCACAGGCAACGTGTCCACTGGGCGCTCCACGTTTACGGGTCCGACGACGCCCACCACGACGTAGTCTTCTGGAACCGAAGTCAGCTCCAGCCTGAGGAAAACGCCGCCCACGGCACTCAGGGTAAGCTTATCGAACGTGACCACGCTGGTTCCGTCGTCCAGTACCACACTCTCGTTTCCCTCCAGAGATCCGGTGTAGCCTTCCGTGCTGTCATCAATCCGCACGCTGCCTACCCAGCTCTGACCCTGCCAAAGGCGCAGACACAGCGTCAATAGGTTCGGTGCATGTTGATCGGCACTGACAAGTTCTCAAATATCCGTTTGAGGTGAGGTGAGTGTCATGATAACTTGATGTCCTCAGGTTCAACACAAAACTGAGACAAAATTCAAACGCATACAGTGCAAGTGGTTATTGGATAACAACCACAGTGGCGCAGAGGCACCACCTCAATGGAACCACTTTTTGTGCAGAAAAGCTCTGCACATGTGCATTTCAACCCTGCGTAAACAGTGTTGGATTCTGTTATTCTGTTCGGGACTCACCTTCCAGCCTGGGTTCTCCACCGCCGTGTTCAGGTCGGAGTCGAACAGCGTCACCTGCAGCTCCAGCGTCTCCCCGACTTGGGTGCTGATCTCTGGTCCAGGAGACGGTTCCAGGTGCAGATTCCGTCTGGCGATGCTGAACGGCTCACTCGTCACCAAGAAGCCCGGCAGGTTTGGAGAAATCAAAGAGAAGTTGAGGGTGTAGTTTCCCGCGAGACTCAGGGAGAGGGCCGTGAAGTTGCAGTAGCCTTCGGAGTCGCACGTCGCCGTGTCTTGGAGCACAGTCGCGTTGGAGTCATTCACCGCGGAGGCAATTTCTGCCTTGATGGTCCACGAACTGGCATCTCCCAGTAAAGTCACATGCTCATTCTGAAAGAAAAAGACCCATCGTGGACTCTGAACGTGGAAGAAAATTCACTCAACGTTCCGCGATTCGCGGGACCGATTTTTTTTCAGGTTCCTTCTCCTGGTTACCGGTACATCTGACGTGCTGAAAACAACCACTGTCCTCTTCTGCATCGGACCGCATATTTGAGCTTTGGTCTTGAACTCCAAAGTTGACATTTGTTCAACGCACAACAGACACTATCATGAAACACGAAACCGCCACTAGACTCTGGGTGAAAATAGAAAATGGAAAACGATCTCACCTCTTGATCTCTGAAGAGAAGCGACGGTTGGGAGCCGAACGAGGAGCCCTCGTGCGGGAGAAGCGGCTGCAGCACGAGGTGCATCGTCGTCGGCTTCCGGATGAAGTCGAGCTGCATCACAGCCGAGGTGGCGTCGTCCGTCTTTTTGTACGCCTCCGCCACTGCGTCTGCGTTCTCGTCAAACAAAGCGCTTGGTGTTGGCTCTTGAGAGGCACCTTCAAAATCAGAGTTTATCGCTTCACCGATCTGGCCAGTTTGAGTGCCCTGATCAAATGCTCCTTTCAGTTCTAGCAAGGTGTTCATCACAGCTGTTGATTCCGCGAACGCTTGTTGAGCGGCGTCGCCGGTGCTGGTGGCGTTGGCATCCTGACTTGACGTTATCTGGTTGCCAGGTGTCTGTGTCGTTTGGTTGGCGGGCACCTCTGTTTGGTTGCCAGAAGACTGCGACTCTTCTTCGACTGAGGTTTCGTTGAAATCAGGATGTTCTCCGGCGGGCTCGGGAATCTGCATCTGTTCCGGAGTCAGGTCCGACGGGGCCGTTGCTGCGACGATCAGGTCGACGACCGGCCCGGCGGCGTCACGCCTCCTGCGCCGCGCCGTCTCCATCACGATGCGCGTGATGCGGATGTTCTCGGGCGGGACGTCGAGGAACAAGGCCAGGTTGTTGACCAGATCGAGTCCGTAGAATTCCTCGACCGTCATTGGTGGAAACATCATACACAGCACAACGACGGGCGTCGTTCTGATGTCAATCGGATGATAGTTTTTAAGCAGCACGTACAACATAGACTCGCTCCTGTCAAAAAAGTTGGCACCTGGGGAATCGACGGACACGTCCGGTATGAAAGACTCCTTCGCAGTGGATTCTCTGTCCAGAGGGTCCACCTCGCTGTCTTTTGGATCAACATAAATTCCATCGACGAATACGTCCAGCCGCATCGGCGACGCGTAGAAGATGCCCACGACGACGCCTTGGTTTTCGTCGGCGTTCAGCAGGTGGAGGCGCATGTTCTGTGGCGTCGTTCCCGTGAAGTGAATCTCGTACCTCTGACCTGAATCAAGACAGCACTCTTGTCGGGATCACCGGTCTGGTCTGGCAATATTGTGACAAAAAAATTCGACCTTGCGTACCAACTGCTACGATCATGGGGAAGAGGGAGAGTCTCTTCTGGCAAGTGTAGCCCAGGCACCAGCCGTGGTCCTGCGGCCCGTTGATGAGGTCGACGAAGCCGGTGTCTCGCTGCAACAGCGCGACGGGCGACACGCGGCGCGTCTCCGTGTCGGCGTCCAGGCTTTCTACGTGCAGCATCAGGTACTCGACAGCGTCCACGCACACGTGCGCCTGGTAGTCCGGGCGCAGCGTGCACGTCGCGTTTCGCCGAACGATTCCTGTGTTGGGGTGGCACGCAACAAATACACTTCATTGTCATTCGTTTCTGTTCAACAAAGAAACTCCCCCCTCGCTTTCTTCTGCTTGACAAAAGATGACTGCCACGATTTGGAGAAATCAGACACCAGCACCTTTGTTGGGAGCGATGTCCTCGACAGGAATGCGGTCCCCGGTGGTGGTGGTGACCATGGTGACGGGGATGCGGTAGTCTCCGAGGCCGCGGCGCCGGTCCCCGTCCCACTGCCACTCCGACTCGGGCAGCACCGTCCCCGGCGCACCCAGCAAACTCCCGTCCAGGTCGGACACGATCATCTTCTTCAGCCCGTCGCAGTTCATGTCCACGCAGTCCGAAGGGTTGATTGAACTTCAAGAAGCAACAAGCTTTGACGTTCTGTGCAGTTTGTGAACGTGACAATTGCTCAGATCTCGAACATGTTAGTAACGTACCCAAGACTAGGTCTGTGGAAAAGAACCAGGTTGTTGTCTCCAGCGTTGATCAGTGTCAGATTCTCCGTTCTTGTTGGATGAACAGCATCTTCATTTTTAGGGTTTGTTGAAAACATGACGTGATCCTTGGTACCGCATGATCGGTGAAAATTAATGAATTTGGAAACTTGAAGAAGACAGAAAAGAAGAAAAGTGACTTTTACCTGTGGCAAAGAACATTCTGAGATTAAACTGAACATCAACTTGTGCAGTTTATTCACCTCGGACAATCAACAACCCCCGTATGGCTTGGTAAGATTTGAGAAGGTTGAAGGACTTGATTGGAGCAGAGTTGGTTCCGTCTGAGTACGTGGGGAGAGCGACGCCGATGTTGCCGCCACTGCTGGAGCGCCATGACCTGGAGTTCTCGCTGTGCTTGAAGTTGGGGTCAGTCTCCACTGACATGGTGTCCACGCAGTTGAACTGGGAACTTGCCGCAACCAACACCACGTCCTCAACCTGAAATACCGTTTCACAGGATCATGCATTTGCTGAACAAAGATCGCTGACTCCAAAAAGAAATTGCATTGAGGTTGTGCACTGACCACGATGGGTTTGTCGGCGTACTGGTGCTTCCTACCACGGGGCCCAATGATCATGGGATACAGACCAACACCGTTGTCCAATGAAACGAAATCTGTCAACGTCACACCCGAGCCCGTCTGCGCGTACACGCCATAGTCGAACGCCTTGTACACACGGAAGCCTGAGATACGCGCGCAGGGCGCTGTGGACTTGGGGGTGATCATCATCACGCCCACCAGCACAGAGTGGGCGACGTTGTCGTGCCACTCGCTGGGCACATCACACGATTCACCGGCGACGTGGAATCCGGTCCTCGCGGCACCCGCGACCTGGTTTCCCCGCAGCACGGGCCGCAGCGCGTCGTGCACCTCGACGCCCGCCTCCCACTCGAGCCGCTTCTCGTCGCGGCCCTGGAACGTTCCGGGGAACAGCGACTGCAGCACCAGGTTCCGCACCAGACGCACGTCCGCTCCCCACACACGGATCCCTGACGGTCATAACAAAACACGAGTGACATTTTGATGATGAACTTCGCTGGAGTTTCAAGTCTCCTCTGCACGCGTGTGTGTTTTGAGCCTCGGACCTGCTCCGACTGTTCGGTGCACCACGTTGTTCTCGACGGTGAGGTTGCTGGCGGCGGCGACGCCGATCGCGGGGGAGAATCCGGCGTGGAAGGCGCAGCTGCGCACGTAGCTGAAGCCCAGGTCCAACACGTCACCAACGCCCGAGAACGCCAGCGAGTAGCGCGGGTCGTAGAAATCTGTGAATCCCTCCTGCCCCGTGTGACGGAACTCCACGTCTCTCAGTCTCGCCCAGCCTGCAGCGATGGTGCGAGGAAATTGACACCCAACGGATGTTTGCGTGAGTGACCTCGACAACAAGAAAAACTGGACATTTACCACTGATGAGAACTCGAGCTCCGAACGCCTCGCTGTGGGTGAGCGGGTTGTTTTCTCCAAACACTTTCACGTTGCGACTCAAGAGTCCGATTTCCGGTCTCATTTCAAACGTGCTGTCGTCCCCGATATCTTCCGTCGAAGCTGCACAACACCAGATCAAAAAATGTAGTGTCAATGACTGCCACACTCTTCCCAACAAAACACGATGGAAAGCAGCGAGGAAAAGCGTGGTCCACGTGAATCACTGCATACCGACGTGGTCGAAGTGCAGGGTCTCGTTGAGGCTGAGCGTGGTCAGATTGTTGACGAGCTGCACCTCGGTGACGGTGCGCACCTCGGTCTGCAGGCAGCTGAAGCTGCTCGGCGCGATCGCCACCTCGTCCCCGGGGCCCCAGTCCGGCTGCGCGGCCACCGTGACGCTGTCTGCGCCTGCCGCCGCAGTCGTTGCCAGGTGCGTCCACGCCACGTGCCTCACTGTGCCGTGCATGTCCAAACCGCCGAACACACCTGTTGAACAGTCAGTTTTGTGCATGCCAGAACCTGCATGAGCAAATTATGATTTTTCAAGAACACAAAATGTGCACGCAGTGAGCCGATGAACTCGGGGCGTCATTTGTCTTGCCTATGGCCTTGGCTCCCACGACGGCTCCACCACGCAGCACGACTTCTTCGGTGGAGTGGTCTCCCCACAGCTCGAGCTGCGCCGAGCCTCGCAGTGGGTTGTCGGGCCACCCGACGATCAGTCTGCCCAGCACGATGATGTGACTTGCGCTGAATACGAAGTTATATGGGTTCGTGCTGTTTGGTTTGGTCGCAACCTCGAACTCCAGAACACCTTCCACCCAAACCTGCTGGAAGCGCGGCGGGTTCTCCACGTCCAGCACAACCCACTTCCCTGAAAGCAACGTAAATTGGAGTTCTGTTGTTCCCGTCGAGCTGCACAAACATCTGTGCGATATTGACGACATTGAAAAGAGAAATTTTGGTCCATGCGTGTGCTAAAAAGTTTTGCACCCTCGGGAATCCTGATGTTGTCCCCATCTTGCGGCAGCGACCCATCTCCACCTCCCCACGGCAGGTCCGCGTTTCTCTTGCGTCTTGTGGCGTTGTCGTTCTCCTCGGTTTCATTCTTCAAGATGTCCCAGGTTTCGGGACTGGACCAGAACAGTGCGTCTACCGGCCTCTGGCCATCTGGACCGGCATCCGTTCCGATGACCGGAACAATGCAGTCCTGCAACACGAAACCAGTAGATTCTGCCCGAAAAGAACTAGCATGGACACGAAAGGACATCAGGTGTGTCGCAGCACACAATTCGTCAGGTTGCTTCAAAGAAGACTCACTTCATAGTAGCAGCGGAAGAGTTTGGGCTTCACGTCTCTCTTCACCGTGTCGGGCAGCACGCCTCGCTTTCTTCTCGACTCCTTGCCAGACACTGCAAATTCAGGTAAAGTCCAGTCCATGTTCACGTTTCTCGTGCCATTCGACATCATGCAGGTAGAGCAAACAAATTGAGACCACAACGGCAGGAATCCATCTTTGTCTGTGCGAGTGTTTTACAGCAGTAACCAGCAATTCCAAGCCCGGTTGGCCCGAATCACTTTCACAAAATCAAGCATCAGGACAACATTCTGCAGGTCGCCAAAACCTTTGCGCTCACTTTGCTTCATTGACTTAGTTTGAGAAGAATAGATGCGCCATCTACCGATGTAGGAGAATGAGGACGCGCCGGAACCGTCGTCCACAGGATCGATGCGCCAGTCCCCGTTGCTGCTCGTTTCATATTCTAAAGCTTCGAAGGAACCGTTCGTCCGGTCAGCGTCTTTCCCCGGCAGAACTGTTGCGTAGTCAGGAGTTTGTGTGAAGTCGTGACGAATGATCAACCAGTCGGACTCCTGTCAGAGCACACATGGGGAACAATGTTGTTCAGAAATTCCCGTTTTCGGCATGCGTGACTTTATTTCCTCAAATTCGCACGTTTTTTACAAAGTCTTCGAGGTATTTCGGATCAATCAACTGAATAAGGAACGTCGCCTTGCCTTTAGCTCGTAGAAGCTTCCGGTGTACGAGAGGTTGACGATGTGCTTCGCATCAGCAAAAGACATCACGTGTTCTTCGCCACCGACCAGAACCGCCATCCAGCCTTCTTTGTGCGTTGCTCGCTTTTTTTCGAACACGGAAACAACAGAGCCATAAGCATTTGTGAAAGTCGTGTTTCTGAACTTGAGAGCAGTGGGCTCTGGTTTGTTGTAGGAGAATCTGTGTAGCTGTACTTGGTCACTGCAAACAGATCCAGGCACTCCAACGCTGAAGTCGGACTCATTGAAGGTGCAATGGTCCGGCGGCAAAATCCCAGCAGACGGAACAACTTTGCCGTCCACTGTACCCGACAAAGAGCCGTCCAGATCGTGAAAAATAGCTTCATGCTGCCAACGGTAGAACACTTTGTTCGGTGAGTTCACAAAGTTCAGATTTTTCACAGCGTAAGTAAATCCTCCTGTGTCGCTACCAATGAAGCCCTGTACTGCAGCGACGCCAAACGTGGCCAGTTTAGTCTCATTGAAATTGATGAAAATGGCGTTGTCGACCAGGAGACCACTGGACATCGGCATGATGATTCCCCTGCGCGTGGGGGTCGGGTCCAAGATCCCCGCCTCAGCCGGACTCGCCGCAATAACTACGTCCTTGAACATAGGGCCTCTCTCCTCGTTAAACGGCTTCGCACTCAGCATCGTCTTCATCTCCAGTCCAGCCTTGTCGTTGTTGACGAGCAGGAAGTCGTGAAACTGCACGGCGCCCGTGCCCACCGTCTCGGCGCCCTTCTCATTGTTCCACGCCGTCAGTCCGTACATCTTCCCGGCAATGGGATCCCTGCACCAGCAACATGACCCTTCCATCGGCGTCCAGATCTGAAAGATCCAGATGCCGAACCAGCCCTGCGAGTGCACGACGTTGTTCCTGAACTCCCCGAGCTCCACCTTGCGCGGACAGATGTCCTCGTCGAAGGAGACGTCGCTGGGGCGGGCGTGCATGCGGTACCAGAAGCCGAAGTGCGTGCCTCCCGCAACGGCGTTGTTGGTGATGGTGTTGTTCGGGTTCGTCACCCAGAAGGCGGCCGGCGTGATGTCATCGTTCTGCAGACTCGTACTCGACTTGCACTGCACCACCAGGTTGTGGTCGAAAGTGTTGCCTGCACATGTTCGAAGCAAAAGTGGTTTGGTCGTGTGTGTGAACTGCTGTGTTTGACGTTGCAAGAAAATCCTCACAGAATGTGAGGCACAACGATTCTCTAGTCAGGTGTTTGTTTGCCAACCAAAATTTCAGACTTCGAAGTGAAGCGTGCAAAGAAACACTTTGTTTCTCAGGGTTTCTTTTTCTTTCTTTCTTTTTTTTTTGGGGGGGGGGGGCTGGATATTGCCAAATTTTCAGAAGTCACATGTGCCTTCGATTGTCCCCAAAATTTGAGAAAAAAAGGTAGTTCAGATTGAGATTACAATTTCACATTTCTGCGCTTTGTCCACTGACAAAAATTTCACAAAAGAGCAAATGTTTGGACTGTTTTCGGCAAGAATAAACGAGAAGGGATGTTTCAGAACGAAAGGAGGTCGAAGCGAAAAGTTCTTTGGTTTGTGGGCGCCCGGGTTGCATTTGTCTGAATGTTTCTCTGCAGGTGGACCAAGATTTTTCACGCACCAGTCTCTATGCCGTCCTCGGTGAACATGGCGCCGCCCATGATGTCGAAGGCGACGTTCTGCTGCACGAGGACGCCGTGCGTGTTGTGCACGTTGACGGCGCGGTTGAAGCTGCGATGGATGGAGCAGCCGCGCACGTACGTGCCGTCCATGCGCCCGTTCAGGTGAAAATGGATCTGCACAGTGACGAAAAAGTGAACGCGTTTCAAAATAGCGTTTTTCAAAACAAAGTTCTGCGATGTTCAAGGAAGAGTCTGGCCATCAAAAAGTTTACAAACGTAATTCGTCCTGAACCGCACCCCGGTGTTCGAACTCAAAACAAGAACAGAATTCCTTGCAACACTTTTGCTGATATTTGAAAACAAATTGACAGCACCGAAGGACAAATCGATCTGACCGCGTATCTGCCCATGCGGAAGGCCTGTCCGGCGTGTCGGATCTCGGTGAACTCGATGCGAGCTCTCGCTAGGTTCTCGTCGGGCCGCGCCGCGTGCACCATGATCTGAGAGCCGAACTGGTCGCTGCCCATCTCCTCCCCGAACCGACCCTGGAAACACGTCTGCACCGCAAACTCACCTGCCGAAGACAAAACAAAACAGATCAGCCAAATGCCACGCAAACTTCAGCAAGTCTCGTGAAACACGTGAAAACAAAGAAGAATTTTTGGGTTTCTATTTTTTTTTTTCAAATGAAAACACGCGATTCAAGAGCCGCAAAAGAACAACAAAAACAAGGAACAAATTCTCTCCCGATCGGACAAAGAACTTACAAACTACAAAACATGGAATTAAATTGCAACCGCGGAATTGCTTGCACTTCTCTGTGTCTAATTGAGGAAGATGGTCGCACACAATGCGTTGCTCAATTGAGGTGTGAACATCCCGCGGTGCCCATCTCAGTGTGTCAAAAGTGAACTGTATCCTTTTGAAGAATGCTTTCATTGCCCACCCGCTACACAACACAATGCGTGCAACAATCAGTTCTCGTCTTCACCCATTTGATACGTTGCAAAAATAAAGGAAAATAGCAAGAAATTGCGAACTGTCATTCCGTTTAATACACTCGCCAAGTGTCATGGAACCAAACATGTCAGACACGAAAGATTTCTTTTTGTGTCACAGCCTTGCGATGATTTGTTGTAACCATCTCGATTACGGTTGTAGGCCTCAGTTTTTCGACTGCATGAGGACCACACTCGATGCCGAAGACACACGGAGTGAACAGCAGGCAGGATGCAGTACGGGAGTCCACAGGCAGGAGGCATTGGTTCCGGATACGATTCCGCGTTCACATCGTTCGACAGATCGAGACCACCACCGTCAGCTCTGTACCATGACCAGACGTACAGCCGAGGACCACCTGGCTCTCTGGATACTCAATACAACTCCCGTGGACACCTACAGACGGCCATGGGAGGCCCGCAAACAAACTCGCTACCGACCTCGGGCTTCAATCCAGCGCTGCATGTTTCACAGGACAATTTCTTCATCCATGGCGGGCAACCCAACCATGTGCAGAATGGGTTCCCAAGCAACCATCATGGACACAATTATTTTACGCCCTCACCCCCGTCTGTCTTCAGAAGCTCACCACAGGCAGACATGCACAACTACGACCGAGGTGCGTCTCACTCAGGCACATTGGGAAGCATCCCCGTCAGTCATTTTCCGCAGAGCTACCAGCTTCCACACGTGGGTCACCTTGGCCCCAGACCGCCTCCCATGGCGGCTGCGGGCGCCCCCGGCCCGACGTCAGGCCCTGCGAGCCTCCTGCACTTTGCGCCGCCACCGCCATTGCGTGCGTCGCCCCCACGGACGCTGCTGTGCGAGTGGGAGATGCGAGTGGACGCGACGCCGCCCAAGACGTGCGGCCGCGCCTACAGCACGATGCACGAGCTGGTGGCGCACGTCACACTCGACCACGTCGGCGGCGCCGAGAACGATGACCACACGTGCTACTGGAAGGGCTGTGACCGCGAGTACGAGACGTTCAGAGCCAAGTACAAACTCATCAACCACATCAGGTAAGTCGCTTCGATTCAAGCAAAAATAATTCAGAATGATTTGGCAAACCTTCTGTTTTCTGTGCGCTTGGTCGGCCACAAAGAAATTTGTTTTGAACGACATCAACTGCAGGTACAACTGCATTTACCATCAACAGACTTGCCAGGCAGACAAGCGACAATCAGAAGTTCTTTCACTGATTGTTTTTGCTTGACTTGTTGACACTTCATGGTGCACTGAAACTGAACCTTTTCGAGCAGTTCTCCACAGGAAAGTCTCATCACAGCGACACCAAAGACAAAACTCACCGCGAGTGACCTGCAGTCATTGCTCCTTTGCGTTCTGACTTCAGGGTTCACACGGGAGAGAAACCCTTCGTCTGCCCCTATCCTGGTTGCGGCAAGGTTTTCACCAGAGCTGAGAATCTCAAAATCCACAAGAGAGTGCACACAGGTCAGTGGCGAGCGGTGCCAACCAGGTTCTTTGTTATTTCTTCGGCAAAAACGCGGACAGATGAAAAGTCTGATGAACACTTGACCAAACTGCATGCAGTTTCTTCCATCTTCCGGTTTTGTTTTTCATTCAACCAAACTTTCGAGGCCATTCGTTTTTCTTGTTCATAAACCTGCACACACAAAGAAAGAAACCGAGGAAACTGTTTCACTTGTGAGGATCCGCATGTTTGCAGGAGAGAAACCCTTCGTGTGTCCCTTCGCAGGCTGCGACCGTCGTTTCCCCAACAGCTCGGACCGCAAGAAGCACATGATGACACACACGGACCACAAGCCGTTCGAGTGCCGCGTCGCCGACTGCGACAAGACGTACACGCACCCGAGCAGCCTGCGTAAACACATGAAGGTGACGCACCCGGACGCCGACCTGCGCGCGCTCGGCTACAGCACCAAGGGCGGGCGCAAGTCACAGCGCGAGCGACAACGAGAGGAGCAGCAGCGCAGGACGGGCAGCGCTGCGGACTCGAGGCAACTGCGCACCTCGGACAAACCTCGAGACAAAGCTTCAGCTGCCCCTTCCACAAAACCAAATGATGGTGCCGACATCCCCACACAACGAGACAACCTCCAAAGCAGCCCATTCCACCCCTGGAGGCAGAACGCAAGCCGTGAGACAACAGTGAAAACTGAGAACTCTACGACAACGTCCTCAATTGACGGTGCGCGGCTACAACCACGCTCGAGCTGCGACGCCGAAGCCGACGCAAAGAACACTACTCCCCTCACTGATTACAATGGATGGTACAACTTGGTTGGCGCTGACGAAGCCTTTCATTCTGCAAACAAAGGCTTCAGTTCGTTCTTCTGAGACACTTTTCGACCACGATGACGTCATCCTACCTGTATCGAACCCTTCCGGACACTCCTCGATCACGTCTCGCCACTGATCGTGCTCGCTGCCCTGCACCACGATGTTCCTCGTGAGGAGCCCAACTTCCGCCCTCGCCTCCAGCGTGTACCCTGTCAACAAGAATCACTCACAGGCTGTGTGGACACGGGCCAAACTGCCAACGCAGCCCTCAAACTCTGAAAGCCACGCCCTCAATTTTGGTGTGGATTGTTGGAAGAAAGTTTGCGTCGTGTATTCTGATGTGTACAAAACACCTTTTTTTCACAACATTTTTGCGTACAGAATCGCAGTTTTGTGTAAAGTTTGCGCGCGCGCGCGTGTGTGTATGTCGCTCACTTCCACGCCTTCTGGTTTGCTTTTGTATGCACCAAACAAAAGAACACAGCGAATGTACTCGACCAGCAAAACAAAAATAATTGTACCTTCTGCAAGTTGCACAGTCTCTCCAAGATGTTTGTAAGCAAGGGAGGCGTTCAGTGTGACAGTGGAGCCAGACACAGTCGCGATGATGTGTACTTCATTCTCTTTCTGTCGCCGAGCACAGAAACAACGTCACCAATACAAGGCTCCAGGACAAGCGTAAAAAAGTTGCACAAAGAAGAATAAAACTGTTCTGCAAAAGACAAAGTTTTCAAGATGAAAGACCAGGCTTTCCAATCTCACCTGGGAGTGTCTGTGTCCGGTGGACGCGATGACGATCTGGTCGCCGACGCGCCACTCGTCCTGCACGTCGTGCTGCAGCTCGAGCGTCGTGTCGCCCGCCGCCGCCGTCCGCGCGAGGCGCGTCCACGTCACCGAGACCGGTCTCCCTGAGCGAACGGGACCCAGGATGCGCGTTTATGATAAAATATTTCCTGACAACGGTTTCCCCTCCTCCTCGTTGAACAGTGAAAACTCGCAACTCTGAAGGTTTGGGTGAAAAGCAGAACACTAAGCCTCTCCACAGCTGCTGAGAATTTATTTGCGTTGTGTAATTCCGCGTTACTTGAGAACTGTCCGTCAGAAAACAGGATCAAAGTGAGAGAATTGTGTTGTTCACCGTGCAGCTCGAGGGACCCGTTCCTCACAGCGAGCGTCTTGGCGCCGTACATCGGGATCTCGCGGGAGCGCACGTGGCCCAGCATCGTGATGGTCGCCCGATGCAGGTGCGGCTCCTCCTCAGTCCCCACCTGACACCAAAATAACTTCAACCTTGTTTCAAGCTCAAGAGAGGGTGATGAGATTTGTGCTCCTTCGTTTCTCTGAGCTGGTTCTCTGAACTTGTCACAACTGTTTTTTGACAGCGAAGCCGAAACTTGTCAGGTTGACTCACTTGCAGGACACCTCCGTTGTTGATTAAGATGTACTCGGCCTGCAGGTGCAAGTCATCGACCTTGTCAAAAATCAACTTCCCACCTGCAGAGCAATAAAATGTTTGAAGCTCCGCAGTGACTGGTATTTGTTTTTTCACTCAGGTTCAACAAAAGCAACGTCTACCATCTATCAGCAAGAACTGCAGGGGCGGCGGACTTTCGTCCAGCAAAATTTCCAAGTCCTTTGAAATGACGGCGAAGTCTCCCTCAACAGGCTTCTTGCCGCCCCAAGAGAAAGGAGACGACCAGGTGTCTTTGTACCAAAATTCCACGCCTTCCTGAACAACAAATCAAAGCAACTCTAAATACACGCACACATGTCTGTTTCTTGATTCCCAAAGCAAAAGGCGAAAACGCGGCTGCTCGGCAGGCGACAGATATGAAACACAAAAGCTTCTTTTTTTTGCGGCGTGCCCACTCACAGAGAGAGCCTTTCCCAGGTCTGCTGAGGAGACTGAGACGTTCTTGTATCCCGCCGGACTGACGGGTCCAGTGCTGCAGGTCAGGGCCGTCGCATTGACAACGTCCACGTTGGTGCACGGTGATCCTCCAATCGTCACCTCCAAGTCATTTCCTAAACTGTGGAAAACGCCAGAACACGTTTCGTTGAGTGTTGGTCAGTGTTTTTGAGAGTCAAAAAGGCACGTTCAAATCCAATTGCTGAGAACAGAACTATCTTGAGCCCGATGCGCACTCGAACTTGGTTCCGCTGACGGTGACGCGCGTGCCGCCGCCGGACCCGCCGTGCAGCGGGGCGACGCCGGTGACGGTCATGGTGAGGCCGGCCTGGTACCCGAACTGCGTCTCCGCAGCCGCCTCCTCCGCGCCCACCACAACCTTCACGTCACAGGTCTTGTCATCTACCGCATTTAAAAAAGGTGAAACGTTAACAAGACAACCACACACTGTTCCAAGGAACAAACAAAAGATCAACGAGACCGCTGCCACCACAAACAGGCAGCAAGATTCGAAATTAAATGAAAAGTCAAAACATTTTGTCATGAGGTGACTGCACCAAAATGGCAACAGAACAAAGCAAAACCCACCACCCGGAGGAAAACTAGGCGTGTAGCACACCAATTCATTGCCAGTGCTGTGGGTTTCGTTCAAGATGCAAGTTTCATCACAAACGAGCACTTGGGTGTCGTTCAACATCCCAAAGCCATCGCCCTGGATGACGAGCCTTGTACCACCGCCGAAGCCACCTGGAAATAGGGCACAACGAGTGTGTTGTGGTCGGGTCGGGTCCCGAAGCAGCCTCGGCTCGGCCGGACCGCCGCAGTGGAGTAACAACTCAAGCGTACGCTTCAAACGTTTATTACTCAGTCCTGTCTCAAGCTGTTGCTCTCGACAGATGCAGGGTGTCGTG
>JAAUXT010109182.1_pt1 | contig 16317 bp, 21 predicted proteins | sample 7278171 | NCBI WGS metagenome assembly JAAUXT01 (sample SAMN14350112, study PRJNA611818) | marine sediment metagenome | isolation source: surface marine sediment (1.8m) | place: French Polynesia: Moorea | collected 2018-08 | reverse complement strand
CTCCCCTCCCCTGCCCTGATCCTCTTCCCCAGCCCCCCCCCCCCACCCCACCCAAAACCAAACCCAAAACCAACCCCTGACCAACCCCCACCCCCCCCCCCCCCCCCACCCCCACCCACCCCCACCCCCAACACCCCCACCCCCCCCCCCCCCCAACCACCCAACCCCAACCCCCCCCCAAAACAGTACCAGTAAATGCATATTAGATTTTACTGTTTACTGCTTCCCCCCCCCCCCGCCCCGCCCATTTACTGGTTTCAAACCAAAAGGATACACAGACACATCTTGAGAAACCGAACTTTTCCACCAGAAACACTATCAGCGCTTGCGGCTGATAAATATTGTTCCTTTCTTGCAGGTATCACTGGATTCACAATGCAACGGCCATCAACCACGCTTACGCCGACACGGGTCTGTTCTGCATCCACGGCAGCGCTGACCCTGTTCACGCCAGAAATCTGGTCGAAATCATCATCAACGAACTCGTCAATACTCAGTTCAGCATCTCAAATGTGAGAGCCACATTTTCATCGTGTTTTAAACCCCTCTCCCAGCAGGGACACTTGAGACAGTGGTACGATTTTGTTTGTGATTTTCAGGATGAGCTGAAAAGAGCAAAAGTGCAGCTGCAGAGTTTGCTGCTGATGAACTTGGAAACGAAGTCGGTTGAGTTTGAAGACGTTGGGCTCCAGGTGCTGTGGCACAACACGCGGAAATCTGCGCAGGAATATTTCGATGCAATAGGTGAGCATCGCGTTCTGGGCTTCGTCATCTTGAGTGTTGTGAGCGGTTCTTGTTCTTGTTCAGGCGGCAAAGAAGTCACCTTGCTGTAGCATCTCACTGTGTTTGCACACCTACCCTGAACGAACCATCTGGAAATAGAAAGAACACTTTCAGTTGCGATCCAACCCTTCTCGCCTTTCGCGAGTGTCCTGCAGTTTGGTTTCACCTCAGGTCAGTGGTTCTCCGTTGTGAGGCAACATATATTCTCCAATCTCAGTTTGATTGTTTTCCAGGTGAGGTGACAAAAAGTGATATACATCGAGTTGCTGGCAGAATGCTGCAGTCGACGTTGTCCGTCGCTGCCCTGGGAAATTTGACTCACGTTCCTAGCTACGCGGACATGCAGACAGCCATCCGGACTCGAGACGGAAAACTGCCGAAATCTAAACTGTTCTCCATCTTTCGGCCCTAACGCATTGACGTCCAGGGAGATCTACAGGAACAGCGCACGTTTTCAATCACCTGTGGCATTTGAACTTTGCTATGGTCTTGCGGCCGGTGTTTCTGCTGGACTTTTTTGCCCCGTGCACGAAGGTGAAGTCAGTCGCCTCACACGGTGGCAGTCGGCGTGCGGGACATGGAAGGATCGGAGACCACGTCAGGGTGCCGTGGACGTGAGCAAGCGAGCAACAGATTTTGTCCCGAAAGCAAAACAGTGGTTGACGTTTCTGAAGTCGCACAGACTTTGTGCAGTGTGTGGTGAAAATGGGTCTGCGAGCGTTGCCAATGTTTGCCCTGTTTGCACAGGAACTCTTGAACGACAGACAGTTCGCCAGTAGAATCTACAAGTGTCATTGGGTTTACGAGTACCAAAATATATCTACCAGTGTCATTGGGTTTACGAGTACCAAAATAGTAACTTGGGAGGGGGGGTGTCCTCAGCGTTTTCATCTTCAAGAATGCCATTTAAATTGTGTTTTGCTGTCAGTCAAAGGTTGCCTTCGCGCCGGGTGTGTCTCGCTGGTTGAGTGCGACATTCAACCTCCACTCCTTTCGTTGCGTTGTTCTTTGCAGGTTCTGACGAAGGTCAGAATCTGCTGTTCATTTGCATCGCGTATCGCCGAAGCGATACGAGGGAACCCACGCAGGGAACTCGAGCGTTTGTGAGAGATATGTTGAGTGTATCATTGTCAATGAAAAAGTCGCTTCCCGCGACCACGTGTTGCAACAATAAAGACAACTTTGACCCTGGACTTCGGTATTGATGACCTTTTCTGGAGCGCACTTGTGACTGATCAGTGTGCCGTGAAAGAACAACATCCGTTAAGCAGAACACCATGGTGAATGTGCTTTCTGCGAGTTCTTGGGTATGATTTGGATTTGGACAGGAGGCAGAACGTTTTCGCTGCAATGTTTTGTCGTTTCACCTGCAGGCCAAAGTGCTGGTGTTTGTGATGGCGGTGCTGCAGCTCGCACTGGTCCAGGCTCTCGTGGACGAGTGGGACGATGAGTGGGAACCAGGCAACTTCAGAGATTCTAACTTTCTCCGAGATGAAGAGTAAGATGAGTCACTGCAGGCTTTGGATACAAAAATGTTTTCCACTGCCACTGACTCCGGTAATTTGCCTCCGTATGTGCCAGGATAAAGCCGACATTACATCCAGACTGGCCTCGTAAGACCAGCCCAAAACGGACGGAATTCGCGCTTCATTCATCCTCATGTTTTTTGCCGAAGAATTCTGCAAAACTTGTTTGGAGCTATTGGGTTGGGTTGACCCACCCACCCTCCAGTGGCACCACGGAAAAACCTGCCTGCATGCGTTGTGATCGGTTTGTTGTTTTCTCTGCTTGCAGGCACATCCTGGAACATTACGACGAAATGAAATTTATGTTCGACGACAACCGCATCAAGGATGAAGAAATGGAATTTCACTTTTTCAAGTGAGTGAACAGGGAAGGCAACAGAGTAGCAGCATGCGTGCTTGCAAATAATTCGATTGGGTCTTGAGCCTGAGATGTTTTGAAGGACCATGGTCGATCCATCCAACGAGCAGCAACTGAGTCACACCCTCTTCTCAAGTTCAGGGGGGCGGGGGTTGGAGTGGCACCTGTCTCAGTGTCCGACCCTCAGAGACGCAAGTGACCATGGATGGGGGCAAATTCATTTTGGGAGAACCTGAAGGGGGTCTGTCCTTCAAAAGTTTGCACAAGGTTGAAAAAAAGTTCCCGTGGCAACATTATTTTGGGTCTTGTTGGCCAGGGACTGTGCAAGTTCAGCGAGAGACTTCATCTGAACAAATATCACAGAATATTGTAGTTAGCAAAGACAAAACCCGCCACGCTCTCGAAGTGGTTTGTGCAGCAACATCCAATTTCTCAGGGGTATTTCCACCCAGAGGGGTTTTTGAAAGCATCTCAAATTCCCACTTGGGTGGTGGGGGGGGGGGGGGTTGCTTTTGTGCCGGAAGTGCAAAAGCAAACAGCATGTCCTGCGACAGGACATGAATCAGCCATGGAGCTTTTCGCCCGTGACAGAGCGCATGACCTGAATTCGGACGACAAGTTGGACGGGCTGGAGATTCTGGCGGCGCTGAAGCACGGGTCGCAGCGCCACCTGGATCGCGCCATGGCGTCGCACCTGACCGCCGCGGAGCGCAGGGGGCGCGTCGATCGCATCCTCGACCGTCTCTCCAGTGAGTCAAAACATACATGCACAATGTTGACCGTGTACTCAAGCACATCACGCACCCTCACGTTTGTCTCTTTTTCAGGTTTGATTTGTTTGCGTGTGTGTGTGTGTGTGTGTCCCATTTAAAACAATGGTGAACTCAAAACAATGCACAAGACACTTCCCCAGGAACTTTCGATGCTTGATTGACTTCAACGCCAAACGGTACGCATTCGGGTGAATACGGTTGACGTGCATCTTTTGTGACGACTCAAGCCAAGACGAACTGATCCTGAAGCGCCAAGAAGCGCATGCCCATGCAACGAAATTCACATCTGCTCCTGCATGAGTTTTGGCAGATTCACCTCAGTTTGCAGGTCTCAAAATTCGTTTGCAGCCAACATGAAACGTTATTTGCAGATCAAGTGGACCAGATTCTGGAGGAGGACGACAGGAACGACGACGGTTACGTCAGCTACGTCGAGTACGTCGCCGCCAGGAGGACCGCCGACGTGCTCCACAAGGCTGACGACGACAGCGATGACAACAGCTGATCCCAGCCCCCGGTGACTTTCACACTTTCATGACGATCTTGTCAAGAATAAATGAATGTTGGTGGACACGTATATTTTTTGTGCTGTACGCGGATTTCAATTCATGCTCGGATCCCACTTTCTGTGCAAGAGTCAACCACTTGGAACAACTAAACTGAGCCAAAATCTGTGCGGTGCACATTTCGATTTCTGTCCCTTCTACTTAGTGAATCGTAGGGTCGAGATCCTCAGCAAAGGATCAATGTGCAGACTCGCTCTACACTGAAGGGTTCGAACTGGACCGTTTACAACCAAGGAGCGTTTCGTCAATTCGGTGACATTGCTTGGTTTCGCGAGGCAGATTTGGGAGGGGCACCAGGCGCCCCTCCACACCTGCACTATGTGAGCCCCTCTTGCAAACTTCACACTCTCAAAAGAAAAAGACGGAAGAAATGTACAAATGAGGAGGTGACACTTGGACCTCCATAAAACGAACGCGGTGAGCCCAACCGACTTGTCCAGAAGGTATCTTCTGATATTCAAGGGTCGACTTGCAGAACAACAAGTAACTTTTTGACTCGGGACCTTCTCTGTGACGATGTCAGACACCTTCAGCTCAGCTGAGCAAAGTCACTTCTCCTCCAATGGTCTGCATCTCATCCGAAGTGAAATACCAAACTCCAGGTGCGCGTATTCACACGGCAGCTGTCATCGCGTGTACAGCGAACCACGAATTAATTCTCTTTGCACAATCGGGTCCTGTTGTGTAGCTTTGCTTCCCTGCAGGTTGAGCTCTCTCTGCCTGCAGGTCACAAGCTTCAATCTGTGCAGAGCAGGAGAAACAGTGGCCCCTGCAAAGTTCGATCGCACGCCACCCAAAGTGGTATTGATCGACAGTGGATAAAGTTATACATGAAGCAATGAATATTTACCCAGGGAGGCTGGGGAAGCGATTAGTCTGTGGGAGCGCGTGGACGAGTTCACATCTCAGCAAGGGACCTTCTCGCGACACAGTCACCTCGGATAGATTTACACCCTGAGTTCGCAGTTCAGCAAAAGACAGAATTCACAGTTCAGCAACAAGACAGAATTGGGCATCTCTACATCATTTGCATCAGAGAAGCCAGGTACGTGTGTCCATCACATTCACTTCTCATCTCGTTCAGATAAGGACCGGTGAAAATATTTTCATAATGGACTCGTTCAGTTGGAGGTCCAGGAAAGACATGCTCTGAAGGTCGACCCACCTTCCAGCACCTGGCTAGAAAAAAGGTTCATGTTCTCCAGTCGAGGAGAGAACTGACTGTGCACTTGTAGCCCATCAGCTTCAACAACTCATCAAACATCAATTCTTATGAACAGCCAAAACGCGAAAGAAACCAGCATGAATGCAGACGAGTTTCGAAAAGCGGGGAAAGAGATGATCGACTATGTGGCCGATTACCTCGAGAACATCGAGAAGCGCCCGGTCCTGCCGTCCGTGGAGCCTGGATATCTTCACAAACTGATCCCGGAGGAGGCTCCTCAGGAACCAGAGGAGTGGGACCAGGTGTTCAAGGACATCGAGAGAGTCATCATGCCAGGGGTGAGTCAGTTTTTTGGTTGTTTTTTTTTGTCATGAGCCTTTGGCTTGCGAAATACAGTTTGAGAGTTGTGTCATTCATCAGATCGCAAGTGCAAGCGAGGTAGCATTTGTGAAATTGTGAACTCGAATCACGAATTTCAATGCGTCACAGGAGCGACTGTAGCAAGGTGTCCAAGAGCCGAGCATTTTAAAATTTTTCGCAATCAGCTTGAGAATTCAAATCAGAACGAAACATCTTGTGCGAAACAACTCCAAAAACGACCACAACGTGGGATATTCTGCCTCAGGCATGCAAATTAATGCTGATGGGATGTCAACATTGGTCGTTTGCAAAGACAAACGGATGCATGCAAATCTGCGTGTAAATACTCGTACGTGTCGTGTTCCTTCGCTCCTTTCACGTTTAGAATTAGTTATCTTTCCATCAGGTCTGGAGTTACCGTGATCACCCGTGCACAAGGCACACTCGTGTGTGCGCACCCAAAATTTGCTGTGGTTTTTGGTGTCAAGGTCCCACAAAGGCTCACCCCTTCTTCTAATCTCCCTTTTCGATGCAAAAAATTGTGCGTGTTACACGGGTGAGTACGGCAAGCTCCTTACTGTCCCAGGGACGGAAATGAATTTGTATTCACAATGTTTGTCTGCCGGAATTAGAAAAGGTGCAACTTTCTCGAGATCCCAAAGTTTGGCTTTCTCAATCAAACTACCGCTGGTCAAACCCAGACCTTTCTGAGGTTTCGCCTGAATAGAAACTTGTGCATTGTTTTGCGAACAACACAGATTTTCAATGCACAAAGTCTTCACCTGCCACTTTTTGGTTCAGGGGGACAAAACGGAGCGTCGCAGAACTTTAGGTCCTGTCATCTTTGTTCTGCAACTCTGTGATTACAAAACCTCTCGTATACATATATATGTGTTCGAATCATTGTAGAAATTGGTTCTCACCTTGCAAAAAGGGTTCCTGTTCAATCACACAACTCTCTTCTTGACCTGAGGTCTCCAAAAGTCATTGCGTGATTTCAAAGGAACCGTTCTAATACAACTGTTGTGAGAACCCTGTCTTCTCTGTCCAAAACTTGTCGTGTGTTTCAGATAACGCAGTGGCAGAATCCTCACTTCCACGCCTACTACCCAGCCAACAATTCCTACCCGGCCATGTGCGCCGATATCTTGTCTGGTGCTATTGGATGTATTGGCTTTTCTTGGGTAGAGTACCTCTCTTTGTTGTTTTCGCATGCGAGAAAACTTCGGTCCACAGAAGACAGACAATACTCAATCAGTGACACGCAGAGAGCAGGTAAAATGTTTCTTGCAACCCAGAAAGGAAGGTTCTGTGCGCGAATTCCTGGGATCCACAACAAAAAGGACCCGTGCTGGAAGCGACTGTGAGTATATATACCTGCAGCACTAGTGCAAGACACAGTCATCGTGCAATTGGGAAACAGCTGCAGATGTTCACACGAAAACTCTTTGCTCCAGTGACCAAACTGTCTTTTTCAGACCAACGCACACACCAAACACGGTGAGTTGTGTTCCTCGAAACCACGCACCCCCCATGCACACTGCACATCACGCATGTTCAAGCACTTCCCTCCTCAAGCACCATTCCGTGCCCCATTTCCTCCAGCCCAAATCAATGCAATCAGTCACCAACAATCACCATCGACGACACGAATGTTCCTGTGTTCAGGGGAGACAGATTCATTGCAGGTCACACACTGGCACCACCCTAATTTTCACGCCTACTACCCAACGGCCAATTCGTATCCAGGTATCATTGCGGACATCCTTAGTGGCAGCATAGCGTGCATCGGGTTTTCCTGGGTAAGATTCAAACTTTTGGGTTGTACCTTTCAATCCTTGACAGACAGACATGCAAACTGAAGGTGCGATTCACCAAAGAACCAACCATGCAGCCGTGGTGCTGAGCCTGGATTCATATCAGCCTCATCTGTGGACCACGGTGTTTGGGTGACACAACCAATTGCTCCAAATCACGAGCTTGAGCCATTCTAAAAATAGCCACGCACTCTAGACCGTGGCAATGCCTTTTACTGTATCAATTTATGGTAATCAGGCAATAATGATATCGAATCGACGTTCATCTTGCCCGAGACACACAAGCACATTAATTCACCACCCACCCACCCAATCAAGGCGCGCACGCATCACAACATCAAGTCCATTACAAGCTGCACCAAGTTTCTTTGCGCTGAGTGCCTGCTGATGTAAAATGTCCAACGTGATGAAAGCTGTTCCGCGTAATTTGGAATCCAATTGTAGCAATGGATCAGCCAAGAAAACCGGTCGAGCCGTAATCTGAGCTGCTCCAACCCAGCAATTTTCCCAACAGTCTGAGACAGTCTCATTGACAAAATCCCCAAAACGTGGGTTTTTGCGAATGGGCTGTAAAGAACACTTGTGCACCTTGTTCCAAAGGGAAAAATCTTCCCAGCAACCACACACATGTTGAATATGAAAAAGAATCGATGTCGTTTGACTGGTGCGACTCACATGTCTGAAGACCACTGTGCTATATATTTCGAGCCAAAAGGGAACAACGCCCCCCAGCACGCCAGTGGCGTTGAACAAACATTCTTTTTTCCAATCTTCAGTTGGTCCTTGATTCGTTCGTGCAGATAGCGAGGGTCAGGTTGCTGGCTCGGCGCGTGTCCACACTGACCAGCGTTCTTGTTACTCATTGATGCAGATCGCGAGTCCTGCGTGCACGGAGCTGGAGGTGGTCATGATGGACTGGCTCGGGAAAGCGCTGCAGCTTCCGGAGGAGTTCCTGTCCGGAGGCCACGGCGGTGGCGTCATTCAGGTGCCACATGCGACAATTTTCTGTGATGGGCACGGATGGTGCACTCACTCAGGGAATTTCCCTTTCAGTCCAAGCACACGCATCCCTGCAGGCTAACTCCACATTTCAAAACTCTCCAGTCAATGTCTTCACCAGAATGAACCAAACTGCTTTCTCAAATTTCCGTTCAGACATTTGCAAACCTGAGATGTCAGATTGATTGAAAGTGTGCACGACAGAACTCCTTTTCCATGTCCCAAACAGGGAACAGCGAGCGAAGCCACTTTGGTGGCACTGCTGGCGGCGCGAAGCAGAATCTCGTCGAAGCTGAAGGAAGAACGTCCCACCCTGGAGATTGCCTCTCTGATCGACAAACTGGTGGTTTACACTTCGGATCAGGTGAGGACGCCACTTTCTTTCGTTCGAATGAGACAGCACTCCCAGGGTAACCAAAAGAACTCCATTTGAGCCTGCTCTCCGCCGTGGCATGCAGTTCTGAGAGAGGGACCAAACCTTCCGAACTGAACGTAACGAGTCCGTCCCTCTTGATGCAAATTTACACGACACCATTCATGCTGCTTCTCCATCACGTGTCTCACTGAAGCCCCTATACTTTCCCTGATTATCTCAGGCGCATTCATCGGTGGAGCGAGCCTGTCTCCTGGGAGCCGTTCGGTGTCACCAGGTCATCAGCGACGAAAATGAATGTCTGAGGGGGGACGCTCTGGCAGCAGCGATGGCAGAAGACAAGGCCAAAGGCCTCATTCCATTCTATGTGAGCGACAAACATCTCTCACAACAGCTGCTGCTTGTTTGCCATCGCCCAATGCTTTCAGTGTGAGATGGCAAGTTTTGATACGTGACTGGTCATGCACAACTTCACCAGAAAGAGAAAAGCTCTTGGTTAGGCATTGGCGCTCTGATGCCAGGATTCAGTTTCTTGTGTCAAATTGTAACGAACGCGCGCTTCTCGCCCTGGTTGCAGCCTGAGGATAAATCTGATATTCATCGACAGTGTCAGTGTTCAAGCGCCAAAGGCCAAACGTCCAATGAACACGAAGCTGAGTCTTGGTTGAGCAATCCATACGTGAAAGAGGTTTCCCAAACACTGTGCGAGCACCCTCCTTTCGCTCAAAAATACGCTGCAAGTAATAAAGAAACCGGAAGTCGTGTTACTCACCGGAAACTGCAGGTTGTGGCGACGCTCGGCACGACGCCAACGTGCGCCTTCGACCGGCTGCTCGAGATCGGACAAGTGTGTCGGGACGCCGACGTCTGGCTCCACGTCGACGCCGCGTACGCCGGGTCGTCCTTCATCTGCCCCGAGTGGCGACCTCTCCTGGACGGCGTCGAGGTGATGTCACGTTTTTCTGGTCACGCCGCACCTGCAATGACTTTGCTCAAATTCACAAGAATCAGCTTCCCTCTGGTCTGATCAATGTCAATTTGGTCTTGCCTGTCGTTTCAGCACGCAGATTCCTTCAACTTCAACCCTCACAAATGGATGCTGGTCAACTTCGACTGCTCTGCCATGTGGTACGAACAGCTCAAAATTTTGCCAAAAACGACAGAACCAAAGAAATTGACAAATGACAATTGCAAAGGTGTTAGTTTCCAATTGCACACACACATACACACACACACACACACACACACACACACACACACACACACACAACAAGCGGTTCGTTGTTCAGAGTCTGCGATCCTCCTTTTCAGGTTCAAGGACTCGACCCACGTCGTCGACGCTTTCAACGTGGATCCGCTGTACCTGAAGCACAAACACCAAGGCAAAGTTCCTGACTACAGGGTAAATTTTTTCTGCTTCAATACTCACATGTGTATTCATGTGTCAGTTTTTCACTCTTGTGAGCTTGCTCCATTCCGCATTGGGCGTGTTCGATTTTTCGATTTACGCGTGCGGCTGGCCGCCGGCGCAGTGGTGCTACTTCGCCCCTGCGCTGGAGATGGGGCGAATTCAGGTTGTTTTGACTCACTGGGCCAGCCGCACGCGTAAATCGAACACGACCATTGATTCCACTCAGAGCAGAATGGAAGAGTCAAACGCAGTTTGAACACGACCACTCCCCTGCTGTTCCCAACTGTGTCCGCTTGATTTCAGCACTGGCAGATTCCTCTGGGGCGAAGGTTCAGGTCGCTCAAGTTGTGGTTCGTCTTGAGGCTGTTTGGAATGAAGAAAATCCAGGAACACATTCGAAAGGTATTTTTCCACGAGCGTCGTCTTGTTTTGATCCTTTTCTTGCTCACGATTCCAGAACCACTCATCCATTCCTAACGTGAGTATTTTGCTCACATTCCAGCACGTGAAACTGGCGCACGAGTTCGAAGAGTACGTCAGCAAAGACCCCAAATTCGAAGTGACCCATCCCGTCATCCTCGGTCTTGTCTGCTTCAGAATCAAGGTATTGAATAGACCGCTGTGCTGTCCGACAAAATGTCGGTCACAAAATCACACGCAAAACAAAGTTCGGCGAAGAGTGCACTGCAGAGGAGCAACACTCTTCCCGTGGCCAACCACAAACCTCATGCAGCACATTAGAACAGCAGCCAAACATTGAAAATCAACAGAACCACACCCTTCATCACGTGACATGTTCCCTCAAGTGACATGTTCCCACGACAGGGATCCAATGAGCGCAACGAGAGTCTGCTGAAGAAGATCAACGACGACGGCAGAATCCACATGGTTCCGTCCAAGTCGAAGGGCTCCTACTTCCTCCGCTTCGCCGTCTGCGCGTCCAAAACGGAGTCGTCGGACATCAAGTACGCCTGGGACGTCATCAAGGAGATCTCCACCCAAATTCCACAGTGAGGCCAGCAGGTCACGTGGCAGATCCAACACGCCGAAAGTTTCCAACAATTTTGTCCAGCGATTTGGTGTTCTGAATGTCCATCCGCGACCGACAAGGCGAGGGAGGAGAGCAGAATCGCTGTTGCGCACCGGTCCTGGGCAACAGACTCTCTCTGCTCAGCTGACTGGGAACAAAACGTCTTTTAATGAGCATCAACCGACTACACGCACGCCCTAAAAAAACAGGGCATCTGCGACCATATTTTTGAATAGCTGTGTGTCTTAGCCTTGTTGGCAAACACAAAGTCCAAAACTCTTTCGAGCTGCAGTATTTTGCCAGGTCTTTCACTTGTACGTTTCGTGAGCGTGCGAATCTCTCTTGTTGTCACGTTTTTTCGTGCGTCGTGATGCACTTAGTAGACCAATCAGTCTGCGATCAACAGACAAGTAAACAGTGCGCTGTAAACTTTTAGTTCACTACACCAGACAAAGTAAATTCAATAAAATAGACTCTATTTGTCGAAAATCAATCAACAGTCCATAATTTTTTGAAATCCGAACGGAGGCAAATTCCGTCCTTTCATTCTGTCACAGAGACTGACTCGTCGAATTTCTCACCACCGCCAGACCTTGCATGCAAACCTCCACACACTGGACCTGGACGCACACATTGACATCATACCCCACGACACCACGTTCTTTTGTTCTCTGAGTTCCGATGTGTTCCAATATCACAGCCTTCGGTGCACAAGTAGAATGTCTTGAAGTCTTCCATTCTGTATGACCACACAACCTAAAGTTCAGTTTGTCCCTAGACTTGTCGGCTTTGAACTTGCTTCACTCTCTAAACAGAGGAAGGCAGTTGTGCGGAAATGCCCTTTTCACCATCAGAGGAAATCCTCATCGTCACTACCGTCTCCATAGTAACGTCTGCTAGTGTTACGAACCGAGCGTCTCTGACTTCTCCGTCGCACGCCGTCAACACATTGTGCTTCATTTGACTGTTTGTCTCGGAGTCTCTTGGACGTCCTCTTCGCAGTCACCTCCTCCGGTCTCAGATCCAGCTGGTAAACGCTGCATTCGAACTTCCTTTCCACCAGCCAGTCAGTGATGTGGACAATGCGACCCACATCCAACACCAACGTGTGCCTGCAAAACTGTAGCAAGAACCAAGCTCAGATCAAACGTGCCCAGAGTACTCTCACAGGGAACAAATCACGGGGTTACTGGACTCCAACTTTGCAATAGTTACCGGTTTCCACGGCTCATCGAGCGGCACTTCCTTGAGCAGTTGCCCGGTCTCGTTGTCATGGAGACAAACCATCGCGAAACTTTGGTCCCCCTCCCCGGGGTAGACCGCGGTCACCACTAGAAGGTCCAATTCGTCTTCGTACGACACGTCTTGAATTGTCTGAAATTGTTCGGGGATCAAATGTGAATTGCAACATCAACACCCGGCGGGATACGCGCACAAGGTGCAACTGAAACGGTTTACATATTGAGCCGACGTCAACTGCAAAACCCGACATCAAGCTGCAAATTGAAGTCAGTTGCTGCATTTTGCAGTCTGCCACTTGAAGTCAGCTGCAAAAATCAGTACAAACCATTCCTCACTGCAACTGCAAAATTCAATGTGAAAAGGTATATTGAAATGCTACTGGACATTTGCAGTCAACTGCAACTTTTTTGCAGTCAACTGCAAAACTTTTGAAGCTGGCTTAATATGAAAACAACTTGCAGACAGTGTCAAAAAAGTTGCAGTTGCAGTCTGCAGTTGACGTCGATATCACCAATTGAAAACCCCTCAACACGACCTTCGGCAGCAAGGAAACAAACCGCGAAAGTCGCGATGTACCTCGAGGGGGTAAGAATCGTCGTAACTCTTCACTCTGACGACTCTTCCCGACGCAGTGATTCGTTCTTGACACACATCTTGCTCCTGTGTGACCTTGACCTTCGACAATGCGATGCTGTGCTCCTGGTTCAGAGTCACCCGCTCTTTGTCACGTGACGTGAGTCTAAACACTCTGCACAACAACTTTACATTTCAACAATTTTCTGTGAAATGTCAGCAATTCGAGTTTGCGGTAGAGACAAAAAACTTGTGGTACCGACCTCACTTCATCGGGTCCCATGTGAATAACTCTGTTGGAATCATCAAAATGGAAGAAGCATTTGTCTGGTTCAACCGAAGTCCTTTCCATGTCCAATGTGCCGTTTTTTGCCTTGAAAAGTAAAGAAAATCATCACGTTGTCGCTCGAACAGACACCGCCACAAGCTCAGGGAGGATGTCCATTGGAACCGGAGGGTGCTCACCAGCTTGTTTTCGGTCACAGAGTAGACATGAAATTGACCCTGCCTTCGTGGAGGAGAAATGATGTAGTGCCACGGCAGCCCTCCAAAACTCAAGCTGTGGTTCTGACATCGGACTTCAAACAGAACACTGGGGCACTCTGCAATTTACAAAATCCGCTTTTGAAGAATGTGGACAGCCTTTTTCGACTGATCTACCCGACCACTGAAATGCCAAGTCCCAGTGCGGGAACGTACCAGATATGATCATGTTGAGCGGAAGCCCAGCCGGTTTGCACCCAACGACTCCGCCGTCCAACTGGTCACAATTCTCTCCCAGAGCGGCTCGGTATCTGAGGCTCTGCAGAGCCAAACAAACAAGGACTGTCACAAGAAGCGACGCGGGACGTTTGCGTGACAAAAGGTGACAAAGAATTGAAAATTCGTGCGTTTCTCAGAAGGCACACCTTGTGCAGAACGTCTTCCCAGCTGTACACTTTGAACAGGTTGTTCTGGTGCATGGCGAACAACATACCCTCAGTGACATCAACATCAATCAAATCCTTCCCAAATACCTGACATTAGACAAAACAATGATGCAACTTCCTCATCTCCAAGAAGCACAACGAACACGAAAGTTTGAAAATGTTTCACAAGTACCAAGTTCCCTGTTTGTTACCTTTTTGGTAATTTCTGCAAGTCCGACAAATCGCAGAGGATACAAATCAAACTGAGCGATCGCCAACAAAACCGTGGGACTCTCTCGCCCAGCCTCTGTCAGCTGAAATGGGACACACGAGTCTGACAAGTTCAGTGTGGGATTCACACTGAAAATCACGCGTTGTATCGACTGATCATCCGCAAAATCCATGAAAAGAATAGTCCACCTGTCTGTGAGAAAGGGGCGACTTCAAATGAACTGACTTCAACACCACAGAATGTCCAAGGTTGTTCCAAGTCAAATGCCTGAAAACGAAAAACATAAGCTGGCACCACTGCACCGCCAAACATCAAAAATATCTCAATTGCACTTCCAACATTGGTCGTTTTGCGGAATACGTTGCTCACCTGAACTTGTAATGGCTCGACAGGAAAACCTTTTCAAGCGTTTCACCAGTGTCAAGGTCGTATCTGGTCAAGTAGTTGTCCTGAGAAAGGGCCAGCAGACATGGCCTCCAACCTCTGTTGTCGAGGGGCAGAGTCTCCTGGAAGCAAATTTCCAACAAGACCAGCACTGAGTCTGACGTTGTTTCAAAATCTTTTTGGACAATCCGAAAAATTTGTATTTCTGAGAGCTGGGTATGATGATCCTCGTGCACATTGTCATTTGAAACCAAAGATTCTCGAATTCAAGTTCAACGCGACCAAGTTCAGACCCTCCCTTGCAGATTGCAACGGAGGATTCTGTGAGCAGTACACACAGGGAAAGAATTTCCTTGACCTGAATGGCAGCGTTCGTGAGTCACTTCAACTTGTAAGAACACTTCCGCGTCAAGATTCGCAGTCTGCGAAAGTGCTTGTCATTCAAACCATGTTGCCACTTGCACTGGTTCTCTTTGGACACTTTTGCACGAATTCGTGAAGCAAGCACAACATTGTTCAAACACAGCAGCTGCGTCATACCTTCTCTTCTCAGCACCTGCGCAACACTACTGTGTGATAGCTGTCCACATGGAAGGGAGGGCATTGCATCACCGGAGTGTCTACACCTTCCGACACAGGTCCTGTCTCGAGGGTACCCAAGGACTGCAATTGACAGGCGAGGGAGACACACCAAAGAAACTGGGGTGTCAACTCACCAAAGGAAATGCAGCCAAAGTTGTGTCCTCAATGCGTTGATTCGCTGGACGTGTAGCCAGTTGGTAGGTCTTGCTGGGCTTGGAACCAAAGCCATTTCTGTGGAAAGCAAACGAATCGAGGCCTGAGGATTTTCGTTCTGTCATGTGTCAGAAGTTCGATTTGATGGCACTTGTCACAGTGTTTCCTTGTCAATCTGATTTCCAAACGGTGTGGTTTCTTTCTCCGTTTTCGACTGAGGACGAGAGATCGCAAAACATCATCGAGTACTCACAAACAATATGATGTTCGAAAGTTGTCGAAGAAGAGCCTGTCGCTGCAAGGAAAGAGAGGAAATGCATTGGCACTGTCAAGTCGCTTTGGTCAGTAGCATTTGGGCTCACGACACTACAAATGTACTGTCAACAGGAAGGTGAGATCTGCCTTGGCAGCACTCTCACTGACCACATCAGATCACATTGGTGTGCAAGACTGTACTGGGGTCAGTCAATGCACCTTTCACAAATTTGTGGTGAACCAACTTAGCTTTTCCTACCTTTCAAAACTGATCGGGTGTTTCGACTGGTTTTCCCACACTTTCACAAATTTCGCTTCTGGCTGCAATACACAAAACACGGTAGATCTGACAGGCTTCTTGAGAGTGTGAACATTCGCGTGAGCTTGTCTTCAAGACAAGCACAGGATTTGAGAACATGTGTTCCATTATCGCTCACCTTGCAAACCAGTTTCCTGGCAATCTGCCGGTTAATTCTGTATCTAGATCCACTAGAAATACGCCTATTCTCAAGCAACACTGAAACGTTGCTATTTTTCCTTTGATTCATTTTAATTAAGAAATTGTTGACATTTTTCTTATCTCATGAAGTTTGTCTGTTGGACCGTTTGGTTCGGTGTGCTGCCATCTGTGCGCAGAGTGTGGTGTGAACCAAATTAGAGTAATACTTCCTTTTGGTTTGTGTATACGTTCTGCCAATCAACAACCTCCGAATATCTTGTGACGCTGACATCACGCCTTACACTCCTCCCCATTTTATTTATTTGGTTTTGGTACTGCAGCAGCTTGTTTCCAATCTGACCACAGCTTGGCCAAAATAGGATAACTT
>JAAUXT010068477.1_pt1 | contig 16317 bp, 15 predicted proteins | sample 7278171 | NCBI WGS metagenome assembly JAAUXT01 (sample SAMN14350112, study PRJNA611818) | marine sediment metagenome | isolation source: surface marine sediment (1.8m) | place: French Polynesia: Moorea | collected 2018-08 | reverse complement strand
CTCAGGGGGCAGGTCCCAGGGGTGGACTCAGAGGGCAGGTCCCAGGGGTGGACTCAGGGGGCAGGTCCCAGGGGTGGACTCAGAGGGCAGGTCCCAGGGGTGGACTCAGGGGGCAGGTCCCAGGGGTGGACTCAGGGGACAGGTCCCAGGGGTGGACTCAGGGGCAGGTTCCAGGGGTGGACTCAGGGGGCAGGTTCCAGGGTTGGACTCAGGGGGCAGGTCCCAGGAGTGGACTCAGGGGGCAGGTCCCAGGGATGGACTCAGGGGGCAGGTCCCAGGGGTGGACTCAGGGGGCAGGTCCCGGGGGTGGACTCAGGAGGGAAACTCCCTGGCAGACGGAAAAGGAGATTCCCAAGGCAGACTCAAGTGGAGCACACGTTACCCTGGTAACTCTCTGCTCCTAAATTTGCACTGCAGGCACAAAACAAAAGCCCCATCCGGCGTGAGCCGTCTGGGTTGGACACTGGCTGAGACTGAGGTAAGGCTCCAGGCCGATCCAGGGTCCACGGGGGGAGAAATATACGAATCTGACCGTGATACGTCTTGACTGCGCTGTCGTCTGTGGCCAGTTGTGCTCTAATATGAGAGGAGACAATAATACATTGTGCCGCCACCCGGGGTCCCTGTTTGATCCATCCCTGCAGCTCCCCGATTCCCACCGAGGTCAGGGTGGTCTCTGCGACCTGCATTGTGACTCCGCCCTGGACTTCCTTCCTCGCTTCTCTTTTGATTCAGAAAAGCGGTCCATCGCCAATCTGCCTGGTCCAGGCTCTTACGGACAATTAGGATGCGAAATTAGGAACATTCTGCTGAACTCGGCAGATCTGATCTCGACCTGATTTTTTACTGACTAAAACTTGTGGACAAACAACAGCTAAGTCAGATTTAATGAGACACTTGGAGCCGTAGAGTCTTTGTTTCCAGAACAGACCCAAGAGGTGGATCCGAGGGCTGGAGCCCACGAAAATCTAACGGGATGGAGTCCGGAAGAGGATACGAGCGGTGGAGCCAAGACGTGGGTGATTTTTGTGGAACCCTGTGCTGTTCCACGTGATGACAAAGGGCAGATCTGAGCGATGGAGCTCAAGGCTGGAGCGGTCCGCCCCGCAGTGTCCAGAAGGGTGGTCCGTCTCCCTGTTGTCACCTCCAGGGTCTCAGTGACCAACTCTGAGAACCACAATTGGCTACATTTGCTGGACTCAACAGATTTCGTGCTGAGTACTTCTGATGAAGCCAACTTCTCTGGTCAATGAGAGACAAGTTTCAATCTCCTGCCTGACCTTCATTCAGAAGTTCGATTCGCTCAACCCAAGGTCCAGGGTCGGGGTCAGGAGTCCCTTCTTTGGTCTCACTCAGCGTTCTGCCCTGCAGGTTCAGGAGGTGAGGCGAGTGTTCTGTCCTTAGTAGTGTGAATCCGGTTGATAAAATACAGGTACAAGTCTGTACCAACTTCAGCAAACATATCGCACTGTCAGTCCAGTTGTCACATGTCTGTGACAGAGTCCGAGTACAGTGTGGTGGTCTTATAACCAACACAAGATGTTTTGTGCTGAGCTGTTAGTTCAACCAGAGGAGATTGTACTCTGCGCTATGAGTACTCACTCAGACCCACAACTGCTTCCTTACATCTGGGCTCTTTGACTCTCAGTATTCAGCTTCTCTTTGAGAATGGCTACTACATATACATGCATACACCACCAACACTTTTAAGGTCTTGTTCTGTCAACAATATGGATCAGCGATACAACTTCAAAGCATTACCCAATAATGCAACTTCTAAGTACTAGTTGATCTCCCAATGCGATCCCTGAAGTAAAATGTGTTCCCGACAAGAACCGACCACGCATCCTTCTATCACAGTGTGTGCTACCACAGTCCTTGCACGAGGGCGGGACTTGCTGTTGCTGAAATGAGTTCACACACAAAAATGTCTCCTGTTCACCCGCAGACAAACTATTTTCCCAACCAAGAAAATCTTGAAAGGTCGTTGTACTATCTTTCTTCAGCGTATGTTTCACCGCATACGTGTGTCTTCCTTCCTCAGACGTCATGTTTTCAGGAGGTTTCCTCTGCAGCTCCACCTTCCTCCCCACCTCTTCCGTTCCTATTGTTCCCCCTATTCTCTCCGATTCCTATCTCTGCATTCCGCGGCAGAATCGCAACACGTCTTCCTCCTCCCGATCTGGTGAATATGAAGCCGTGTCTTCAATAGACACATTTAACACTGAGAGCTTCCTCTGTGGACGGGCAAATGCGCCAGTCGTCACCGGTGTCTCCCTCCACAATGGAAAAGTCATCAAATAAACAGCCCGACATTCAATATTTGCATTGCCGTCATGGGGTTCGTCGTCTTCTTTGCGCTTATGAAGTGGAGGAAATGTGTGAATCTGTGTGTTTCCTGCGGAGAATGACTTGGCTTTGTGTGGGGTGAGAGGAGGGATTTATCTACACAGGGACCCCACTTGATGCTGTCAGTTTGCGCTGATGAAACCTGAGATCCACGCTGTGAAGGGAACAATTGTCTTCAATTCCAATGTTACTTTTATCACAATCACAGAAACCGAGCAGACTGCACAGGATCCAGGGGCCATTGAACCCTTCTCAAGGTTGTTTCACCCTTTCCCCGATTGTTTCGGCACTGAGGGACGAAAGCATCCCTTGCATGCATGCCGAAGTACTGAAGGTTGGGGTTCGTTAATTTTCCGCGACTGAGCCTGCCCCTGGATCCGCTACAGAACGCAGTGCAAATTTTTGTAGCAGCAAATTGTTTGAAGATCTGAAGAAAGAAACTTGCAGGTAACCTGGAAATTTCGTTGCAGAAAAACATACAGGAATGCAGATCTGAGCAGTGGTTTGTTCATGACAACCTTGAAACAAAAACGAATTCACACAGTGGGAGAAGCAGCTTGCTTTTGTTTGCCAGTCCAGAATTCAGATGCAGGTATTGTGTTGTGAGAATTTGCGAATGCGTGAATTGAAACAGACAAAGTGGCAAACCAATGCATCATCACACCTGTTTTGGTCTGCATACGAGACACAAGTTCGTTCCCGCCTGATTCGAACGCAACTTGCTCACACAAATCTTTTCAGGTCAAATAACATGCATTCGAAAAACAGGGTGTTGAGAAAGTAGATCTACATGGAGGAGTATTTTCAGTGTCTGTCTTCCAAGAAAAGGTTTGAAAGAACGGGAGTTCCAACCAACCGAGGTCGGTCCAGGTGGGGACAAGTCGTCAAAGAGAACCGTCTTCTCTGAAGTCACGTGACATGTGACGCTGATTCTTTGCACGTTAGATCTACGCGTTTGGTCCCCAGAACAACGAACGAAGTTCAACAATGCCAAGCCGTTCACAAAGGGAAGAACATTCGCGTTTGCGCTTTGTCGCTTTGCTTCCACTCCGTGTGAAATGTGTTGTTTGGATAACTTTGTCACAGTTGCTCTGCACGAAAGCCCTTCTAAATGTGAGCGCACACACGCCCACACACGCACGCACTTCCCGAACAAAAGCACGCACGGGTCATCCGTGAGTGAACACAAACCGCAATTTGTACGAGACACCAGGACGGTTGTTCCCAAACAAATTGCGCAAAAGTTTTCAGATCAAGATTGCGACCCAAGTGTTTTGATTTTTGGATTGTCTTCTCCATTGCACGTACGTCGATTGACTTGGGTCACTTTCATTGCAACCCAACTCCATGATTCGCTGAAACTACGCTCCAATTCCCCCTTGTCTCCCAAATCCCAGAACCACAAAGACTCTGGACACAGACAGACAAGTCGACCAGACTCCACGAAGCGGAGAGCAGATCTGTGTAGGCGGCCTCGCCACCTCGCCAGTTTTTGCAAAAGGGGTCAGGGAATCGGTGCCAGATGCCCGGGGGCCGCAGCCTGTGTAAAATCCGTCCCTTTGATGCAGCAGGGAAAACACCGCCTTTGATCGACCACTTCCACTTTTCGGTGGAGAGTGCGAGCTTCAAACTGAGTCGCCATGGACGGAAGCTGCAGTGGCAGGGGAGCAGAGGCGTTGTGTAAAGTTTTCCATGTTTTGTGCACGGACAATTGAACAAGAAAAGCTGTTTTTGTGTTGAATTGCAGACGGAAGGTCAAGGGGCTTGGAATACCAAGATACGACTCCAGCGAAAAATGATCTGCGCCTGGCAGGTCAAAAGTTGTGTTTCTACAGGGATGAACAGCTGCGGCGGTCGGACCACTGGACCCACCGAGGTTTTGAGGGGATGGATTCGGGGACCCTGGTCCGCCCCCCACCCAAAAAAATATTTCTGTCGCAGGCACAAACAAACCATTTTCATCTTTAATCGAATGTTTCTTGGAGACGGGTTTGCGGGTCCGAATGACCAGATTCTTTGTCAGTCTCTGGACTCCTTGAGATGCCGAACAAAGAAATGTGGTCTGAACCAGAGAAGCTTCAGGCTAATCATGTCATTTACGGGGGCGGTCAAGGAACTTTGTGGGGAAGACGGCAGGAATGGATCCAAGTCTGGTGGGGGGGACGACCCATTGGACGACCCATTTTTTCAACTTTGCTTGATCTGAAAAGGAAAACGCAAGACACAAAAACGTTTTTCCGGGGGCTCAGGGGGGAAGGCTGGGTTTGGACCCACCCCTGAGACGAACGATCGCCGGACCCTGATCGGGGCGGTCGGTGAGGCGCTCACGCCTCGCTGGGTCTGGATCACAACAGATGCGTCTCCGCCGGACCCGAGACAGACCACTTTGTTTCCATCAGCCACCTATTGAACTGCGCCTCGACTCCCGCGCAGCAACCATTTGTTTCAGACCAGGCGCGCTCACTAACTGTCACTCACCCCCAGCAGATCCAGGGGGGCCACTCCCCACCCTTCTCCCACCCCACTCCTTCACCTCAAAACAATTGCCCCTGACGGAAAATGTTATTTTTTCCTGCAAATTGTTCACGGTTAGAGTTTCTTCCCCAACCAAGGTTTGGGCTCCCTGAACTCAATTCATGGTACCCTGGATCCGCTGGAGCATCAGGTCTTTGGTTCGAGACATTGTTCCCTGGGTCGGCCGCTATCCATTCAGAGAGCATGATCCTACATTGACCAATGTTGTATCTTGGTCAACACAAGCCAATCATAAGTGCACAATCTACACTCCAACCCACGAAAACGTAAAACTTGTAGATAGGGAGGTTTAGTTGCAACACGTGGGAGGGCACACGTGTGACGTGCGACGTGGCATTACAGGCTGGAAATCAGTTTCACTTGTTTCAATATTTTTGAAACAGTATTTTAATTTTCACACACCCTTTCCCTTTTACAAAAAATGTCTGTTTTATTTTTTCTTTTTGCTGGTAGCAAAAGAAATGAAAAGGATTTGGACCAATTTTCTGCAGAGAGGATGGAAAAATCTGCACTGATTTTTCAGGGTGAAATGCCACGTGGCACGTCACACATTTTGACGTGGCGTTGTGCAACTAAACCTCCCTTCAATCTTGTGGCCCTGCGTTTCGAGTCAGACATTGGTCAATGCCTGGCAGGACACTGGGACCCCTCCCCCCACCGCAATCCAGATCCACTGGAGATAGATCCACCTTTTGACATTTTCCTGTCATGGAGCACTTTTGCCAACATAGACTTTGTTTCCACGCTTTTCATTTCATGCACGAGGAGCGAGATTTATCAGCAGACACGCACAAGTGACGTTTGAATGGCTTCGCGTGAATACCTCGAGTGAGGTAATTTCATCAGGAGAACAACGCAGCCGCGCAAACTACATCCAGCTCCTCTCCAGGCATCGGGGGCGCATCCAGGGGTGGGCACCAGACTCAGGGGGGAGAGCCCCCCCCCCTGACTTCCTACAATATGGCAACGGTGGCGTTACGCCACCGTGACGTCACAAGGCTCAAAAGCCCTTAGGGGACGTGTACCAAAATAGAAATTGTTTTCCTTGGCTCTCCCAGCTGGGGGGTGGAGCAGGAAAAAGAGTTCCCTGACCCATCAAGTACAGCGTCCCGTGAGCACTTTGTTTGCACTGTTTGTGGGATTTTTGGTCAACTTGAGCCCCTCGTCGCCCCATCCTGAAGACCTCCTGGTTCAGCTTCTTAACAGCATCTCAGTGACACGGAAAATTGCCTTTTCTCTCCCCAAACGAAGACAGACACGCAACTCCTGAAACAGGTGAATTTTCTTCAAGTTTCCCGCAAGTTTAAATGTCAGAAACATCAGAACGACTTCCCTTTGAGCCTTGATGAAGACTTCGCGATGCTCGGGAGAAGGAAGCAGAAACACACGACAAGCGTCTTACCCGTCAGAATCATTGCACCCCAACAAGTTTGTTTGCTTGAGTCGATGACTTTGACATTTGTGGTTTCGTGACATTTTCTGCAGCAAACGTTGAACTGTTGCGTCGCCGAGCGTCCGTTGGTGTCAACGTCCGCTTGCGAGGAAGAATTTCCAGACAAACAGCCATGGACGCTGTTTGGATCACTGTGAGTCTGGTGGGGCCTGGTTTACACTGGATGCGACGCCTATTGAACCCATGAAGACGCCAGAAAGCGTCGCGTCGTCGTCGTTGTTGTGACGCAGATGTCACAACCCGATGCCTCAGAGACAGCCCATCCCACAGCTGGGTTCTTGCAGTCATCACACCTGCATTTTCAAAACACCCCAACCTGTCGTTTTTGCGGAGATAAAATTGCGATTTCTCCCGCTCCCTAATGAACTGTGAACTTGGCGCAGCTGGTGTCGCGTCCAGCAGCGCGACGCATCCCGCGTGAACCCGTCCTGCAGGTCCTGCAGGCCTGTGTGCGACGTGCAGAAGAAACGAAGTGCGGGGGCCACAGATCCCGAAGCGCTGAATCAGATGCGTTTCCACCCGAATCAACAGATACCGGCGCAGATAGCCTTCTGTCCAGGGGCGGATCCACTCCCCACCGACGGACGGATGCAGGGTCTCCCTCCAAGAGGCCCACCCACCGGATGACCTGGACCTGGGGACCAAGACAGCCTCTCTCCCAGTGCAGGATCCAGGTTTCTCCCACCCCCGCGAGGGTCTACCAAAGCCCAAGACCCACCACTGAATTCTCCTCTCCTCCACAGCTGCACTCTCCAAACCTGACCCCAACACAAACAGGCCTGTCGGAGCTGTTTTGGTGTTGAAAAATCCAATCTGACGCCCAAATGGACGACTTCTGCCAGATTTTTCACAGTGAAGGGACATTTGGTATTCTCGTTTCGTTGCGATGTCCGTATCGTTTTGAGGCATCGCGACCGATGGATCCATCTGACCAGTGATGACGAAAATGGCCATTTCTTGCCGCGCTGATTCTGGGAGCGAGGGCATTCATCCCCGCTGCGGCCTCAAGAAGAAACACGACAACTGTTCAGCGGTGGATCCAGGGGTCCCTGGGGGTCCGCCCTCCGACCCCACTCCGCCCAAATTCAGCGAAAAGCATGCTCGGGTGTGTACAGTTAAAGTCGGCTTCGGGAGATTCTGGGTCAGCAACGTGAGTGTCGTGTGGGTCAACAAACTTTTCCTCTTCAACTCAAACCTGCAAAACATCTTTCCTTTCTGAGTGACCAAAAAAAATATTTTGCCTGCGCAGTTTTGTCAGCGGATTGTTGTGAACATTTTTTGTTTTGTGTTTCATGCACGTCAGCTTGTGAACATCACAGCCATCCCGACGCACCTTTGACACGAGAACGTTGCTTCACATTTGGCGCTCCACAGAAGAACAGACAGCTCCGCCCCGACCCCGACGGATCTCTCTCCAATCACGTGCGCCGCAGACTCATGAAAAACATCAGGCAACAATTACGGATATTAGCCGGATGTACGGATTTGGGTAATTACGGCGCTGCGGCAGCGGCGGGAAGTCCCTGGCCACGCAGATCCGCAGGGATCCGCAGCTCCCCGTGAATCCAGATGATTAGGTTCATAACATCCACTACATCAATCCGGCAGGATTAACACGGGAGCCACGGCGCGCATGAATCACGGTTCCGCCCCCAGAAATTAATAAGCGCCGGCGCTCCGGGACAATGGCGTCCATCACTATGCAGTCGAGCGGATCCAGGGTCGGTGGGCCAAAACTCTGATTCAAAATTTGCGTGAAATTCGCCGATTCCCACGGACGTTTCGAAACTGTTCAAAAAAAGGGGAAGACAAGTTGCAAAGAACCAGGAAATAGCTTTGAGCCTGGGACTTGGTGGGTCCAGGGAGACCCGTGTTCCTACGTCCCTCTGGATCCACTGGAGACCACGATACAATGCGCAGCCACCGTCGCTGTGGGGAGAGGAATATTGCAGAATGGGGTGTTTGAATTGGAGTCAAAAACGAGGATGTTGCGTTGAGGGATCATCTGTGATCATCCATGGGGGGACGGATCCTGGAGCGACTTCGGAGGACCTGTCTCAGCGTGCCCAAAGTCACCTTCCTTCTCAGTTTCCTGATCCCCAGACCGAATAAAAGGGAAAACATATCTATTTTCTGGCTCTGTGCAATGTTTGACTCTGGATTCAGTCTCCGCCCCTGGAATCTTGTCAAAACTGGAAGGAGCCCAACCCCCCCTCCAGACCCCCGAATCCAAGATCCGCCGGAGACTCAGGTTCCTCGAAAGGCTGTTTGTCTCTGTCCTCGTGTGTTTCGCTGTCTGGTTTTGCTGAGACATTAGACACAGACTCTCAAATACAGCTGTCTTCACCTTTTCGCAATGATGAAGCTGTGAAAGACAAGCAGCCACAGCTCGTGCGGAGTCGGAGGGCCCTGGTCCACCACACCACAGACAATACCACTTTGGGATTGTGCTCCACCTTGGGTTCAGGCTCTCAAGAATCTCTCTTTCACTGACCCCATCACCAAGTCAGCGTGAGGTGCTTGGAACCAGTGGTGACAATTCTTTGACTCTGTTGTGTACGTTGCAGTTCTCGCAGAATTTGTTGCCTTTATTTGGAATAGAAAACTGTTCACTGGAATCATGTTCATCATCATGACGTAACTCCACCAGCAGGAGTTTCCTTGCTTGTATTTGACCCAACATGCAGCAGCCATGAGACTGTGACAACATTTCGAGCATCCACGAACATCATCATCTGCAAAATATTAATTAACCTCGAGACACTGCGAATCTCGTTCACGACGCCCCTGGGGGTTTTCCTGGGCGCGACACGAGCTCATTCACGCATGGATCTCGAATCCTCCTGGTGAAGCCGAGCTCCAGTGGATCCAGGGAGGGGGCGGGGCCCGCCACACCCAACCCACAAAAAATTGCCCCCACTATTTTGCGCCACAATTACAATTCTACCTCAGAGCAAAATTTTGAGTTGGAGCTGGACCCACCTCAAAAATCAAAGGGCCCTCTCCAAAGGTTTGAGCCTCCATGCAAGCAAAGGGTCTGACACTGAGCAAGTTTGAGGTTGCTCCCTCCCCTTGGTCCGACCCTGGATCTGCTGGAGGTTTTCCCGGTCGCGACACGCGCTCATTGGCGCGTCTCTGCAGTCCTCCCCTCGAATCAAAGATGCCTCGGAGGCGAGAACGAGACGCAGCCACGTATCACAATCGCATCTTCCGCTGCAGCACCCTTCTCTGCGCACAATACAATTAACATTTATGCAGCCCTCGCGCCCTTCTGTGATGGCATGTCTGGCCCTGCGATCTTCCCAGGGCTGGGTTCACACCGTGTGCGTCAGGTGCTGCTTCGGACAGTGCGTTTGAAGCAGGGGCGCAGCGTCCGTTGCCCTGCACAGAATCAACACACAACGCATCCAGTGTATCTCCAAACACACAAGCAAAACAGCCGATGTTACTGCAATATCTTCGGATGCCTCCTTCATATTTGTATATGGCGCCTGGGCGAATCCAGGACCTGCTCAGATCAGACCCCCCTCCCCTTGGGTGCCACTTTGACCTTCAAGGAGAATTCAATGCAAAATGGGGTACAAAACTTGCATTTCTCCAGGGGTCATGGGGTCTGGCCCCTGGGACCCTTGGCTCCGCCCCTGTGCCTCATGCCTCCTTCATATCTACGTCTGATGAAGGAGCACCGCTCTTCGCAATAGAGTCCAACAAAGGGCCGAGTCGGAGATATAAATTCGCGTTGTTTTCTCCTTTCTCTCGGCGGAGGGGGAATTGGTTGGTGCGGGGCTGTGACAGGGCTGCGGGTCCCTGAGCGCCGCCTATCAGCGGAGGTGAGAAGCGATCGCTTCTGGATGCGAACTCAATCACTCCGCCTCCGCGCAGCGCGCAGTGCGGACCCCAGCGGCGGATCCAGGAACGTTGCAGTCGTCTGAAAGAAACCTCCGTCGCACAATTGTTGAATCATGTTGAAGCCCCTTGACCCCATTTGTGTGTTTGTTGGGGTGTGCCTGTGTGCCCAGCCCAAAACATATGAGCACTCGTGGGTTGAACACCAACTGAGCCTGGGGTGGCTCTCATCCTGACCCTGATCCTGCATCCGCTGACGGTCTCATTGTACAGTGTGAGTCTGCGAGAATTTCTGTCCAAAATAACAGAAAGTTTCTGTGGAATGAGGCATGGTCCGTGTTGGTCCTATTTTGTGTCCATGGTCAAAACGTCCCTTCGTTGGGAATGATTTCAGGTCTGACACCCTCCCAGGCCAGAATCCTTGGACTTGTGCCCACCAGCGGGGGTGCGTCGCACTTGCGGTCGTGTGTTCTGGGTTCTGGACTGCTGCAGCGATTGCTTCGTGGATTTGTGTTGAACTGCGTCACCATCCGCTCCAAACGCCAACTCCGCAACCCCCAATGATCCACAAAAGTCAGAGCAACAGATATCAGGATGATAAAAGGGAGATTCTGTGCAGGAAAAGCAATCGTGTCTCCAGCGGATCCAAGGCTGGGATCTGGCAGCGTCTGGGTATCGGTATTGGGGTCTGTCCTCAGAATTGGGAACACACGCAAAAGTTTTTTTTCTGTTCAGCGTGTGAATAGGCAAACAATGCATTGCACCCACATGGCCAAATTGAGTGGTACAGACTTGTTTGGACGGTTGAGGCGCCGGACCCGAAGATGCAGGACATTACAACAGAGGGACAGATCCAGGAGTTCCATGACCCTCAATATATACCTTGGTTCCCCTGACCACCAAACAAAGTGAAGTGCCACAGACACAAAACAAAACCAAATTCACGTTTGCCTCCCTGAAGTTGAAGTTGCCCCGATGTGTGGCCCTTCCCCCTTCTGAGCACACCCTCGATCCCAACACGAATCGCGACACAATAGGAATCGCGGCGCGGGAACAACAAAGGCCCTGTGCACCAGAAGCAGTGGCTCTGGTCTCTGCGAGAAACATCACGTGGACGCAGAGCAAATCCAGCGCAATCGGACGGCGCTCTTTCTTTGATGGGACCGGGAGTTGTTCTCTCATCCCCCGGAGCTGCGCCGCGGAGACACAATTCCGCGCCCTGTCGAAAAGTGCGCCTGAGTCGATGCAGGGGAAAGGGAGGCCAGGGAACCTGGCAAGGGGAGTTTCTGCAGTTGCGCCAAAATGACCAAAGCATTTCTGAAAGGATATGCGTGAAATATCTCACTGGATGGTGGGAAATGTTTGGCAAACAGCTCAGTTTGGTTTGTCCTCCCGTTGTGTTGATCAAAGACACCAAAAGTCGAACAACATCGGGCAGCATCAAGGGCAGAGGATCAGGGGACTGGACCCTGGATCCGTTGAAGGAGAAGAGACAGAGATATAAGAACAGATAAACAGACGAGATTCAGAGGGACAGACAAAAGGGGAAGAGAGGCAGAACCAGAAGGAGAAAGGAAGGGAGAGAATGCGGCGTAAGGCAGACCAAGGAAGAGCAAGCACATTCAAGCTTGGGGCCGAATCTGGCCTCTGGATCTCCTGACCAAAACTTGCCTTGATAGACAACAGCGCGAACACCGAGGACGCGGCGCGGTGTTTTTCAGAGTGGGATTGAGCTCCGGTCGGGCGGAAGGACCCGGGCCCAGCAGAGATGAAACAGATTCGCTTTCAATAGGGCCTCGTAATACCCCGCGCGACTAAGTGGATGAAAGCGGACGACAAAGCGCGCATTCCATTTCAAACGGGACGGCCCACAGCGGATCCAGGGGTGGGGCCAGGCCTCACTCAACCCCAAGTTTTGTCGTCCACTAAATTTTAGAGGGGCGCACAACGGTTAAGACTGAGGTCAGACTTCTCCCATCCTGGTTCGTCTGCAGGGAGGGAATAGGACATTAGAACCGAGCTGTATGGCCTCTGGAGATGAATCCAGATTTTCTCAGAAACTTTGGTCATCAGCGCCGCGTCCTGCTTTGAACATTTGGTTACCTCATTTCGATGGATCTCTCAACAAAATGTACAAAGTTCGACTTTCCGAAAGGAGCATGCATTGCCATTGCCTTTTGCTGCAAAAGGTCACAGCACAAATCCAAGGGACAAGCCATCAACTGGAATGCTGGGATGCACAGTTCTCTTTCGCGGGAGACTGTGGCCCAAGCAAAGGGCAAAGCAGAAAACGACATCAAGTTCCAGAAAAGGGACTTTCAACAAAGGTGAAGAAGGTCCGAACGACGGCAAGAGACCCAACTGAACTGATTCGGAAAGATCTACGGGTCTCATCTGCTGAAATCACACCAAGTCTCCGCAGGAAATTCCCTTCTGCGCTTCTTGAAAATTTTTTGAGGCGACATGCAATTTCGGGCGATTGTTAGAATATCGAGATGGATTCAATACTAAGCGAGTTTACTGGAGGGGGATGTTGTACATCAAGGCGGCAATAGAGCAATATCTATTTCACCTCCACAACCCAATTCACTGTGGAGATAGAGACGCTCCACGGGCCGGGTTCACACTGGGCGCATCCTGCGCTGTTCGGGCAGGCGCCCGCGCAGACACGCAGAAGCGGCCAGTAACACCCGGTTCTTTCCTCCACACAATCCCGCATCCCAGACGGGAGTGCCACAATCTTTCCACCCGGAAGTACAGCTTTTCAATCTCTTGTAGTGCTAGATTCTGTGGTAGATTCTACGGTACTTATTTGTTGATGTCTGCCTTTTATCTGCGCGAGACATGTGCAAACCGCTGCAGACGTCGTCCCTGGGCACACCCATACCACACTACGTCGCTACGCGGCGATGCAGCGTCTACGTCACTTGCGCATGCGCACTGCTCAGCACGCCTCCGGTGTGAACGCGCCCGGAGCCCGTGAAGGGCACCATCCCCTCCCCCTCCCGCCGTAAAGCAGCGCCAACTGTCGAATCCTGCGGGCAAATCCAGTTTGTCCAGACTCCGCAGTGACCACTTCTGTCTTCTGATCCTCTTAAATTTCATCCAGTCGAGGTGCATTGACCCGTTTCTGAGAAAGGTTGTTTCAAATGGGGGTCATGGTTCTGCAGAGAACGCGTGGGTGCGGGCAGGTTGTTCTTGGTGTGTCAGGATGGAGTCCCGAAAAAAGTTTTTGAATTTTCAAGATTGGATGGAATGGACTTTCAAAGTTGGGAGCCAACGGCATTTTTGTTGAGAGATTGAACGGAGGACGTTTGCTGCACGTTCATACCATGTCCACCACTGGCTGCACGCGCTGTCCGGTTCGGGGAAACCCAACCTCGATGGAACCCAGCTTCTCCTGCAGCGCCACTGACCGGGGCGTCCCGCAGACCGACGACCTGGCGCAGATCAAGCGGGATTCGCGCAAATGGACAAAGTTCCACGAAGCACCATGGGGGCGCCTCTAATATCCGCTCTCAAATTGGTTTATGATGGGCTCCGTGTGGAATCCACAGCTGTCTGTGCACGGCGGTGTCCAGAGTCAGACTGACGTGCAGGGACTCACTGGATCATGAGGCTCCGTCAGTGGTGCAGAGGACTTCCTGCACGAGTGCACAGACACAGGGGCCTGTCCACGAATGGGTGCAAGGGGCCTTTGCGAGGTGGACGCGGGGTGTTGTTCAAGGGCACGTGCGGAGAGGGACTTGCAAGGTCGGGTGACTGAGCCCCAGGGCAGGTGCAAGGGACCCCAGGTTCTGGGGGCAACCTGAGCTTGCCTGATTCGGCTGTGTTCACAGGGGCGGAGATCAAGAAATTTCACAAAAGGTGGCGCTTTTGTTTGGTGAAACAGGAACGTGTTTTTGGTGCTTTGTTTGACAGTGAAACAAGAACACAATACAACGTGCAAGCTTTGCTTGATCTCAGACCAGTTCCCCCACCCTTGACCATGTGCAACTGTGGGATCTGCCGGCTCGGCTCACCAATTCAATTTCTCAAAACCCAATGATCACACCACTGTTCAGTTCAACACCAAACAAGGATGCATCAGATCCACCCAAAAATCAATGAAAAATTTCCCACCGAAACTCTCAAATCTACTGCGGCCATCTATCAACAGGGATTAGCGTCTTGCAGGAGATGGGCTGATGAATATACATCATCCGGGCCCCCGATGAAACCGAATAGGGTCTGACCCGGCCGCGCCGCCATTAGCGGAGACGCTGTCCAGAGAACAGCGCGTCAGACGCCGCGTCCCGCCGCGCGAAGAATTTACAGTCGGGCTCTGTTCGCCTCTCATCCATCCTGTCTGCCTTCTGTTCCAGAGACTGCTATGTTTTGGAGAGGGAGTGGATTCAAGGTGGTCCAGGTGTCAAGGAATGGGGCCCCAAGACTCAAGCAGAACCAGGCTAAAACCTGGGGTTCAACTCAAGCGGAACCTGAACCAGGGTTGGGGTCAGTGACCTGCTCAAATGAACGCAGGTCGTGGTTGAAGACCCAACTGGAGCAGAGCCAGGTCAGGGGCCTGAGGTCCAACATGGGTCCAACTCTCTTGGAATGAAACGGCTGCAGACACACACAACGAACCCAATTTCGGCCGTGGCAGTGTGACCCCACTCCAGCAGTGTTCTTGTTTCCTACTTGGCAGAAAATTACGCACGCGGAATACCGATGAAAATTCGCATCAGGTACAAATGTATCTCCTGCTGGTCTTTTTTCCGAGGACCAGATCCGGCAATAATAGATCCATCGCTACCTGTGACAACGGCCTTTGAGTTGATGCTGACGCTTCACTGCTTCTTGTGAATGGCCATATCAAACTTTATCCTTCCTTTTCGCACATTCCTTTGTCTTCAAAAAAGTTTTCTTCTCCCGAGTTTGCTCCCTTTTGGGACTTTCGCGTGTCGTGCGTCGCTAACTGGCTCGGACAGCCTGAGTCGTCCATTGTCGGGAATTGGACGGGTAGAATGACACCTAATCAGGATAAAAGCCCCGCGCGGCGACGATCAACAGCGATTCCTCATTAGCCACTCTCCAGGGGGCGGCGCCAGCGAGGGACGCCAGGGTGGGGGACGCCAGGGGGACTCCAGGGAAGGGTCGGATCGAGAGGGGAGGTCGGAGCCAGGATCTGCTCCAGGCAGGGGCAGGTCCAGGGTCACAGGTTGGGAGTCTCAGATGAGGTACAGACAGGGTTACATCTGAGGGGGGGGGAACTCCGGGGGAAGGCAGAGCCAGGGTCAAACGCAGCAGGCAAATCCACAGGGCATGGCCGTGACTCAAAGGTGACCACTCTTGAACAAAGATTTGGAATATGAGGAAAGACAAACACAACAGTTCCCGAGTGACGCAAATTTTTTGAGGAGGGGCAGGGAGTAGAAAGGAGTAAGGCTCAGCCTTTCCCTTCCGACTCCGCCTCAGCCACTCCCCACTCCGCGCCACTTGTCTTTGTGAAATCTGTAACATCCAATTATTGAGAGTTGGGAGCAACTTCAGACAAAAAGTTTCTTCCTCTGAGGAACGAAAATGGAAAAATGACAGTGATTCTTGCGATTAGCTTTTGTGGCGGCACGCGACACGACAGGGACGTTCAGCAACAGCGATTCGTGGCACGTGCAAAACTTCCAAGGGGCATCGAGCTCTGACGAATCTGGAAGAGGGCGCTCTTGATGGTGACCCCAGTCCCTTGCCCCTCCAAAGAACAATCCCTCCCTCCATTTTGAATCGCTGGATCAAACTCTGAAACTGATTCCATCACAAGCTTGTCGAGGTTGGCAATTCGGGTTTCTGTTGGTTGGTTCCCCTGACCTCAGACCTGCCAGAGTGGAGGATCTGAGCCTCTTGATTTCACTTCCACTCTTATAATTCGCCCAACGAAAGCACACGTACCCGAGATGGCCAGTCGACATCGGAAAAACCGGTTGCCCAACGAAAATGACACAAAAAAAAACAGGGAAAGACTTGTCTCTGGTACGAGAACACGGACATAAAAAATAGCTCCATGGAGCTCGCGGTGATTTGAGGAAATTTCAGTTGCTCTGATTTGGCTTGCTCTGATTTGGCTTGCTCTGATTTGGGTCACTCAGATTTGGCTTGCT
>JAAUXT010006102.1_pt1 | contig 16319 bp, 11 predicted proteins | sample 7278171 | NCBI WGS metagenome assembly JAAUXT01 (sample SAMN14350112, study PRJNA611818) | marine sediment metagenome | isolation source: surface marine sediment (1.8m) | place: French Polynesia: Moorea | collected 2018-08 | reverse complement strand
TTGAGATTTGAGTTTTATTTGCAATTTGGTGCTTGGAATTTGGAATTTAATTTGTTGGTGTTTTAAATAAGACGGCGAATAATGTTGATCCGGATTTTATAATTATATAGAGAACACCTTACTAGACAAACAACAACGTGGAGGAAAATATGCCCGCAAAAATACCCACCCAAGCTCAAGTCGTTATCATCGGTGGCGGTATTGTTGGCTGCAGTGTTGCCTACCATCTCTGTAAACTTGGCTGGAAAGACGTGGTGCTGCTAGAGCGTAAAACGATTGCATCCGGTACCTCCTGGGCGGCAGCCGGTCTTATGGGGCAGCTGTGGTCGACCAGCGCCTTGACCAAGCTGGCGGTTTACGGAGCGGATCTATATTCGAGTCTGGAAGAAGAGACGGGGCAGCCCACCGGCTACCAGCGTCCAGGATCCATTCGTGTGGCGCAGACCGAAGCACGTAAAAGTGAATTTTCGCGTTCGATGGCCATGGCGCACGCATTTGGCATCGAGATGGAAGAAATCAGTCTGGAAGAGACTAAAAAACTGTTTCCGCTTCTCCACACTGATGATCTTGTGGCGGCCTGGTTTCAGCCCAATGACGGCTTCGCCAATCCGGAAGACACAACCCAGGCACTGGCCAAGGGTGCCCGCATGGGTAGGGCCAAGCTGATTGAACAGGTCAAGGTAACCGACATCCATCTTAAAAAAGGTGCCATTGCCGGTGTCAGCACCGATCAGGGGGACATCGCCTGTGAATATCTGGTCAATTGTGCAGGTATGTGGGCGCGAGAGGTCGGCAAGATAGTGGGTGTCAGCATTCCACTACTTGCGGCTGAGCATATGCACCTTGCCACCAATCCGATTGAAGGCACTTACAAAGGCATGCCCTATTTGCGGGATATGGACGGCTATATCTATATCAAAGAAGAAATGGGCGGTTTGCTCATGGGCGGATTCGAGCCAGTGGCCAAACCCTGGGGCATGGAGGGAATACCGGAAGATTTTGCCTATACCCAGCTGCAGGAGGACTGGGACCAGTGCGAGATTTTTATGAACAATGCCATCAAGCGCGTGCCCGCCTTTGAAGATGCCGAAATCATCAGCTTAACCACCGTTCCCGAAAGCTTTACACCCGATACCGCCTATATGCTCGGAGAGGCCCCCGGGGTGAAAAACTTTTTTGTGGCCGCCGGAATGAATTCAGTGGGAATCACCAGTGCCGGCGGTGCCGGACGCGCGTTGGCGCAGTGGATCGTTCAGGGCTATCCGGAGGAAGATTTGTCGTCGGTTGATATTCGGCGCTTTTATTCCTGGCAGTCCAATCACCGCTATCTGTATAACCGCACCATCGAGGCGGTCGGCAATCTTTATGCCGATCACTGGCCGTATAAACAGCCCAAAACCTCTCGCAATGTTCGCTGTACACCGTTTCACGACCGCCTGGCAGCCCGTGGCGCCTGCTTTGGGGTTGTGGCCGGCTGGGAGCGGGCCAACTGGTTTGCACCTGAAGGCGTCAAAGCTGAATATGAATATGCCTGGGGACGACAGAACTGGTTCGAATATTCGGCTGCCGAGCACATGGCCATCCGTGAAAATGTCGGTGTTTACGACCTGTCGTCGATGGCCAACTTTTTGCTTCAGGGGCGCGATGCGATGCAGGTGCTGCAGACCCTGTGTGCCAATGAGGTGGATGTGCCGGTCGGCAAAGTCGTCTATACCCAGATGCTAAATGAAAGGGGCGGCATCGAAGCCGATATTACGGTGACCCGTCTGGCGCCGGACAAATATTTTATCGTCTCACCGGGGGCAACCGGGCCGCGGGATTTTGACCGGATCCAGCGCCACATCCATGAGGATACTCACGCGGTTTTGACCGATGTGACCTCCGGTTTCACCATGCTGGCGGTTATGGGGCCGAAAGCCAGAGACTTGTTGGCAGAGTTGACCGATGCCGATCTATCCAACGAGGCCTTTCCTTTTGCCACCGCCCGGGAAATCGACTTGGCTGATGCGCGACCGCTGGCGGTGCGAATGTCATTTGTTGGTGAGTTGGGATGGGAGCTTTACATCCCGACCGAATTTTCAACCAATGTGTTTGATGCCTTGGTAGAAGCCGGCGAGAAATTCGACCTGAAACTGGTGGGACTGCATGCGCTCGACTCGCTGCGCTTGGAGAAGGGCTACAAGCACTGGGGCGCCGACATTACATCGGACGACAGCCCTTTTGAAGCGGGGTTGGGATTTTGCGTCAAAATGGACAAAGAAAATTTCATCGGCCGTGATGCACTGGCAAAGCAGCTTAAAGCCCCGCTGGAGCGCAAGCTGGTCATATTTACGCTGGAAGACCCCGAGCCGCTGATTTATCATGATGAGCCGATTTACCGCAACGGAGAGCTGGTCAGTGAAAACACCCACGGATCATATTCGCACGTGCTCAATGGTGCCATCGGCATGTGCTACCTAAAAAAAACAGGTGGCATTTCGGATGAATGGATAACCTCCGGCAAGTATGAAATCAATATCGAAGGCCAGATGTATCCCATTAAAATTCATCTGGAGCCCCCCTATGACCCCAAAAGCGAACGGGTGCGAATGTAGCCTGGCGGTGATCGATCAAATTGAATTGGACGACAGCTAAATAAATTATTAGTCTGCCGCAGGCGGATGCCAACCCATGCATCATTCCATCTCCACAACATGTTTTCTAATCATATAAATAAAAAGCGTGGAAGCCAGAAATCCACGCTTTCTTTTAAGAAATCTGATGGAATGGTTCAGCTTACCAGAGATCGAGCCAGTTCTATGGCTTTATCCTTGACCCCTTCCGGTAACCCTGGGTGTATGCTGCACCCACCGACATACAATTCACCCGATTTTTTGGCTAAATAATAGCCCACAAGCCGATCGAAAGCCATAAACATACCTTCGGCGTTCTGCTCGTATTGGACCTCCCCTGTAACCAGTAGGCCGATGCGTTTCCCTTTCAATAAAGAAGTCCATCCCGGTTTGCGGTAGTTGGTAACCATAGCGTAGCCCCGGTCGATAAGCGCTTTCATTTGGGCCGAAAAGCCCCAAAAATAGATCGGAGAAGCATACAGGACTGCTTCGGAAGTGATCATTCGTTCCATAATGTCGATCGCATCGTCCTTTTGCACACAACCAATCCCATCGGGTTTCTCCAGACATTTGTTACATCCCAAACAGCCCCCGATAGACTTGTTATTGAGGTAGATTCGTTCCACCTCGTGGCCCAGTGATTTGAGTTCTTCCTCTACCCATCCCAGAACAGTTGCGGTATTCCCTTTCTTCCTGGCGCTGCCTAAAAGCGCGTTGATTTGCATTGCCGGTTCTCCTTTCATGCAAAACTTTTACAATCTGAGTTTTACACCTATCTACTTCCAGGATTTTTGCATTTGATCGATCTCTTTGACCACTTCCGGCGCCAACGGTGCCGGCTGGTGCTCCATGGCTTTTTGGGTCAATTCGCGCAGCCGGTCTTCAAAGCGTTTCGCACCTGCCTCTTTCCACTGGTCATAGACCATGCGCTCAAAGAGCTTCGAGTAGCGCACATCCTTGAAATGGCTTAAGGTATGGTCATCTTGCAGGTAGTGGCCACCGGGGCCCACCCGATCAATCACATCCAGGGCCAGGGTTTCGTCGGTGACCGGCAGCCCCTTCATGAACTGATTGACATTATGCAATATTTCGTTGACCAGTACCATAAAGGCGGGCGATACGAGTGATCCGTGGTCCAGCCAGCTGCTGCAGTCATGGACCAGGCTGGATCCGATGGCCGCGGAGCTGAAAATCTGCAGTGCAGCTTCGGTGGCGGCCTGGGCGTCAGGGAATTTAGCATCTGAACAACCGGCGGTGCCGAAGAAGGGCAGCTCGTAATACTGTGCCATCTGCGCCAGCGCACCGACCATTATGCTCAATTCCGGGGCGCCATAGGAAAAAATCGTTGTTTGCATGTCCATGATGGTGGCAAACGCACCGTAAATAAAAGGGGCGCCAGGGCGGGCAGCTTGCGCCAGAACCAGTCCGCTCAGGGATTCGGCACTGCCCTGAACCACCGTACCGGCGAAGGTCGCCGGACCTGAACCGCAGGCCTGAGGCGCCGGGAAATTGATCAACGGGATGCCGTTCTCAACCGTAAAAAGCATCTTTTCAACCGCAGGATCATAATACTCCAGCGGTGAAATGGGCTCGGAGTATTGAACAATGGTCGGCGCTTTGTCAAAATTTTCTTTTCCGCCGCAAATCAGAAGGGCCATTTCATAAATGGCACGCTCGCTTTCGGCATCATTGCAGCAAAACACCAGCGGTTTTTCACAATAGGTCAGCGCTTGCCGTGCAATGACCTTATCGGCGATCTCGGCCGGCTGATCGGCGGCCATGCCGATGGTCATGGACCACTGAAAATTCGGCAGGGCGTCGGCTAAAGTAGCGGTGATGCGGCAATGCTCGCTGGTAAATTGCGTGCGTTCATCGGTCAGGGGGTCCAGGTAGTCCAGGCAATCGAGGCTGGGTCCAAACCAGGATTTATCGCCTTCCAGAATGACGGAACGTTCCCCATTGCGTTTGCCGAGCACCACCCGGGAGGGCGCCTTGCGGATGGCATCTTCGACCAGCCAGGCGGGGATCCGCACGCGGTCGCCGTCCACCTTGGCCCCGGCGCCGTCCAGCAGTTCCAGGCCGCGGGGATGGGTCATTTTAATACCGGTGCGTTCCAAGACCTCGAGGGTGGCCATGTGAATTTGTTTGATTTGAGCATCATTGATTACCTGCATTTTGGGTTTAAAATATAACTCGGGTCGCTGGAGATGCATTTGCTTGCCTCCTTTTATGTGTTGGGGTGAAATTTTTTCTCCCGAATAAATAAGGTCAAAATGGTTCCCGCCAGAGCGGCAATGGCAAATGAGAGAAAAACCGCTCCGTACGATTGAAAGACATCCACGATCTTACCGGAAAGCGGGGTGGTGATGATCCCCGCCATGCTCGTGAAGGTTGTCAAAAAACCCATACCCGTGGCCGCTAGTTTACGCGACAAAATATCCGAAGGAAAGGCGGCCAACAGAATGTCCGGCATGATAATCATTAACCCGACCACTGCCAGCAGACTTGTCGCCAAAATGAGACTAACCCCCAGAGACAGCAAAAATGTCGCGCCTGTTAACAGCGCCATGCCCAAAAGGAGCAGCGGTTTGCGCCTTCCCCCAAAATAATGGTCTGATAGAAAACCGGCGAGCGGCGAAGCAAAAACGCCTGGTAGCAGAACCAGAGCGGCAATTGTGCTCGCGCGGTCAACCGTCATGGCGTAGCTTTCCTGCAAAAAAGCCGGAATCCAGACCAGGCAGCCGAACTGCACATAGACAAAACAAAAATAAACCAGAGCAATCACCCAGAGCATACGATTGCTTAAAACCACCATCAAGCGCGACCTGGGGTCATTATCAATCCTTTGCTCGAGCTCAATCTCGTCATCAAAACCAGCTAACCCTTTTTCAGCGGGATGGTCTCTGACGAATATCCAAAAGACCAGAAGAGCCGCGGCCATCAATGCCGGTGGCACGATAAAAGCGCTCTGCCAGCCGAAATGATCACCCAGGTATCCGGAAAGCCGAATGCCGGCACTGCTGCCTCCAGTAACACAGGTGGCAAATAACCCGATGGCGGTGCCGCGTTTTGACCGTGGGAACCAGCTGACAATCAATTTAAGAGCCGACGTCCAACCCATAGCCTGACCAAAGCCGTTGACACACTGCCCTATGGAAAGGACCAGGAAAGTCGACCCTTGGCTGAAAATCAGGTTGCCGATGATCGAGATCAGCGCACCACCTGATATAATTTTGCGTGGACCGAAACGATCAGCCAGATAGCCTGCCGGCAGTTGAAAAATGGTATAGGTGATAAAAAATAGCGCCATTAACCAGCCGGCTTGGGCATTTGATATATTGAGATCCGCTTTCAGGAGGGGAATCATGGGGGAGAAATTGAACCGGTTCATATAGTACAATCCGAAGAAAAGCCATGTCAGAAAAAGTACCAAACCGGCTGGTGACCACCATCCCTTTTTTTTCAAGCCAGACGTCCCCCGTCATCGGTTAAGCCCGTTTGCCCGTTGTCCCGTTAGCCGGCAATCAAAGTAAGATAGATATCCCTTGTTAACGGGCCTAATCCGCCGGGGGCGGACTCAACGGGCCCAACCGGACAAACGGGCTCAACCTAAAATGAGAGCCGACCAGATCAGTGTTTTGATCCGGCCGGCTCGTCGACATCGGATTGCACAGATCCGTTGGTCTGATGAGACACGTGATCTGTTTGTTCTCGTTCTGAATTGCACCGCTCATCTTGATTGCCGGTAGAAATTCGACCGAAAACTCTTTTATTTGGATCTCGATAACCGGCGGCAAACTATAGACCGATCAACTCTTTTCCCTTTTCAACGGCGCTGGCTGCGTTTGACGCATAGCCATCGGCACCAATTTCTTCGGCAAATGCCGCAGTTATCGGAGCGCCGCCGATTAAGATTTTGACTTGATCCCGCACCCCCGCTTCTTTGATCGCATTTATGGTTTCGACCATCTTCGGCATGGTGGTGGTCAACAGGGCCGACATCCCGATGAGTCTGGCATCGTGTTCTTTGATGGCATCCACAAACACCTGTGGTTCTTTATCGATGCCCAGGTCCACAACATTAAAGCCGGCTCCCTCAAACATCATCCCCACCAGATTCTTGCCGATGTCATGCAGGTCGCCTTTTACCGTGCCGATGATCAGCGTACCAATGGACTCTGCCCCGGTCTCTGCCAGTAAGGGGCGCAAAATTTCCATGGCACCGTGCATGCACTTGGCACACCGCAATACTTCGGGAATGAACATTTCTTCGGCCTTAAAGCGCTGTCCCACAACATCCATGCCTGCCAAAAGCCCCTGATCCAATATATCTGCCGGTGCTGTTCCCGCATCCAGGGCTTCTTTGGTCATGTTCACCACGTCATCGATGTTACCGGCAATCAAAGACTCAGCCATTTTCCCAAGCAGTTCACTCATGATTTGTGCCTCCTTTTTTTGAAAGCGCTTTTATTTAATTAACAGCAGAAATAGATAACGTGAATCCTAATATTCAAACTTTTTGGCTCGGTATGCCTCCAGGTAAGCGGAACACCATTCGTCGTTGCCGGCCAATGCCTCAGCTGCAATGATGTTGGCCATCATTTTTTGGTCCAAAGGATTGACGATGGCCCCGTCTAATCCCTTGGTAATGGCCATTACCATAAACGTCTGGTTTAAAAATTTGCGTTCGGGCAATCCGAAAGAGATATTCGAAAGTCCACAAACCGTGTGAATCCCGGGAAATGTTTTTATAATGCTTTCAATCGAATTTAAAAATTCAACCCCAAAGGTGTTATTCGTGGAAAGCGGTTGGACCAGGGGATCAACGTAGATATTTTCCACAGGCACATTATTTTTAACCAGGTTATTGACCAACTCGTTTGCGATCTCCATACGCTCATCGGTCGTTTGTGGCATGCCTTTATCGCTCATACAAAGCGCCACAACCTTAAAATCCGTACCGGCGACAATCGGCAACAGCGCTTCATATCGCTCCTTTTCCAGTGAGATAGAATTGATCATGGGGGTGCCTTTGTGGACAGTCAGTGCGGCCTCAATTGCCTTGGGGTCAGGGCTGTCGATGCAGCATGGTGTCTCTATAGCCGCCTGCACGGTTTCAGTGAGCCATTGTAAATATTCGGATTCCTTGCCAACAAAAACACCTGCATTGACATCTATGTAATCTGCTCCATTTTCATGCTGATCTTTGGCAATGGTTTGAATGGTGGCCGTATCCTGGTTCTCGATGGCCGCGGCAATTTGCTTACGGCTGGCGTTTATCAACTCCCCCACGATAATCATGTGTCCCCCTTTGCTCCCGGCGAACGGGATTTAATCTCTACCTTTTAGCGTGGTTTCTCAGAAAACTACATGACCGGCAACGCGCGCTTAATTTATTAACGATTTCCGGGACGCAACATTAGTGGCTTGTACAAAACTTTTGACCTATTTACAATGTCATTTCTACTCAGGAAATAGCCTCGTCAATCATTTCGACGACGTCCTTGACCTGCACCTCCGATTCTTTTTCCAGGATGCCGTCTCTGAGCATGGTGGTACAAAACGGACAGGCCACTGCAACGGTTTTTGCGCCGGTGGCAATTATTTCTTCGGCCCGCTCTTCATTGATGCGTTTGCCGATGGTTTCTTCCATAAACATTCGAGCGCCGCCGGCGCCACAGCAAAATCCTTTAGACCCGGATCGAGGCATTTCTATTGGTTTTGCACCGCCGTTTATGGAAGACAGTAAATCCCGGGGCGCCTGATAAATGCCATTCCAGCGTCCCAGATAACACGAGTCGTGATAGGCCAGCTCCGCCAGGTGACCGTTGGATACCTTTAAACGGTCCTGTTGAAACAGTTCCAGCAGCAACTCGGTATGGTGTACCACGGCATAGTTGGCATCGAATTGGGGGTATTCGTTTTTAATCATGTTGTAACAGTGAGGGCAGCCGGTCAGAATCTTTTTCGGTTTGTACTGATTAAGCACCTCGACATTCTGCATCATCAGCATCTGAGCGATATATTCATTGCCGGCCCGGCGGGCCACATCCCCGTTGCAGGCCTCCTCCGGCCCCAGAATGGCAAAGTTGACACCGGCTTTTTGCAGCACCCGGGCCATGGCCTGGGCGATTTTTTTGCCACGGTCGTCAAAGGATCCGGAACAGCCGACAAACCAAAGCAATTCGGCGTCCGGCTTGTCCGCCATCAGGGGTACATCCATGCCTTTAGACCAATCGGCGCGGCTGTCGCTGCTGAAGCCCCACGGGTTGAATTGGTTTTCAAGGTTGGTGAAGGTTTCCTGCATTTCCGGTGGGAAATCCGCCTCCATGAGCACGCGGTGCTTGCGCGTTTCAAGGATAAAATCAAGCTGTTCGATGTTTACCGGACAGATATCTTCACAGCCGCGACAGGTGGTGCACGACCAGATGACGTCTCCGGTAATAGGGGACCCCTCCCGCACAATCGGTTCAATTTTTTCGAAGTTTTGGGCCATGATGGCATCTGCCTGGGCCAATAAATCAACTTTAAAATCATGGATCACATTTTTGGGCGAAAGCGGTTTGTCGGTGCAGCTGGCAGGACATTGCTCTTCACAGCGTCCGCATTCAGTGCAGGCGTAAAGATTGAGGACGTTTTTCCAATTCAGTTCGCTCACTTTACCCAGCCCAAAGGTTTCCGCCTCCTCATCTTCAATATCTGTTTTAACCATTGCTTTGGGCAGATCCAGGCGTTTTAAAAAGACATTGGGGACGGCTGCCAGCAAATGCAGATGTTTGGAACCGGGGATGTAAATCAGAAAGCCCAGAATCGTGGCGATGTGGATCCAGTAACTGATCTCATAACCGGTTTGAAGACCTGCCGGTGAGAGGCTTTGCAGATTAAACAGCGGCACCAGCCTTTCAGATACCGGAAACGCGCCGGCATAACTGAAGGATCCCGCTGCCGGCATAAGGCTTAAAAAAGCATTAATCAAATGAAATGTGATCACGATAACGCAGGTAAACAGGATGATCAGATTGGCATCCGAGCCCATGGATAGATAGCTGGGACGCACGACTACCCGCCGATAGAGGGCATAGGCAAATCCCACCAGAACCAGAGCGGCCAGGATATCGGCCACAAACAAATACACGCGGTAAATGGTCGGGATGGCATGGCCCGGCTCAAAAGCGGGAAAGACCCCCTGGATCATGAGCATCAGTGAATGGGGTTGGATAGCTAAAAACCCAAAAAATATCAGCATATGCGCTGTGCCGATCAGCGGCTTGCGGCGAACGTTGGATTGACCCAGTACATCGGTAAAAAAAACCTTAACCCGCTCACCGATCCGATCAATCGTAAAGTCCGTTTGTCCCTCAACCGATCGCATCAGGCGATACAAACGTGCTGCAAGTACAAAGAAATAGCCAAATGCGCCGATCAGGGCCAGCGCGATGACAATGGATTTAATGGTCACATATGTCTGCATCTATTGTTCCTCGATAATTCTTCAGACCGAAAGTTTTACTGGATTTGCGTCTTTCATTTCTTCTTTTTAAGGAACACAGGTGTCAGTTGTCAGGTCTTCGGTGTCCCGTTTCGCGCTTTTGTTACTTAGTGGCCATAATGACCACATGCTTGCTTTGCTTTCTGATTTCAGTCGTATGTTCCCTGACACCCGAAACCTTTTTTATTTGCCGCCTTGCTCCCGTAAAACTTCCGTGAGCACCGGCACCACTTCGAACATGTCTGCAATAATACCGTAATCACATTTTTGAAAAATAGGGGCATCTTTGTCGGTATTGATCGCCACAATAACTTTTGACGTTTTCATGCCGGCAAAATGCTGAACTGAGCCCGACAGGCCGCAGCCGATATACAGTCTCGGGCTGACAGTTTTTCCTGTCTGGCCCACCTGCATGGAGTGCGGTGCAAACCCAGCATCCACGGCCGCGCGGGAGGCGCCCACGGCAGCACCCAACAGTTCGGCACATTCTTCAAGCATTTTGTAGTTCTCGGCCGCATCGATAGGACGGCCGCCGGTGATGATGACGTCGGCCTCGGTGAGGTCCATTTTGGAAGTGTCCCCTTTTGTGACCTCCAATAAATTGACCAAACCCGGATCCTGCGCGTTGGCGGCGTAGTTTTCGACTTGCGCATCTGTGGGGGCTTTTTCGGCTTCAATTACATTTGGCCGCAGGGCGCATAGCAACAGATCCGATTTGAGTTTAATGGTGGCGATGGTTTTGCCCGAGAAGTGGGACTTGCGGACGGTCTTGTCCTCAAAATTGATGCCCACACAATCTGATGCCAGAGTAACGTTTAACAGGGCGCTTAAGCGCGCAAACACGTCGCGTCCCTTAGCGCTGGCCAAACCGATCAGTCCGTCCAGGGCAAAATGCTGAATGACATCCGCCAGGGCACGTGCCTGCAAATCCGGGCTGGATGAGAGGTCCGCTCCGTCGACGGTTACCTGCACAATTTTCTGGGCGCCATATTCAGCCAGGATATTTTTTACCGAGTCGGCATCGACACCCAATAGTAATGCCACCACCTCATTTTTGCCGCCGTCTCGCGCAGCAGTGATGGGACCGAAATTTGTCTTTTTGATTTCATCTTTGTCCGTTTCGATGAACACACCTATTTTGGCCATCTGAATTGTCTCCTATATTTAACTTCCCTTAAACAGAAAATATTCTCCTGATTCAAAGGACTTTGTCATCCTCTTTAAGAATCCGAACCAGTTCGATCACCTGCTCGCGTACTGAGCCCTGCATGACCTGAGCGCTGGATCTTTCAGGGACCGCTTCGAGCTTTAGCAGCTCGGTTTGGTCAAAGGATGTATCCAAGCCCAGTTGATCAAATTCCACTTCTTTGATCTCTTTTTTTTTGGCTTTCATAATATCCGGAAACTTTGGATAGCGCGGTTCGTTTAGACCCTTGGTGGCACCGATAATGCAGGGCAGCTTCATCTCCATTTTTTCCCGAGTTCCGCCGCCGACCTCGCGTTCGACGGTCGCCTGACCGTCATTGATATCAAGGTTGACGACTTCGCTAACCACCGGCAGGTTCATGGCTGCCGCCAGGCGATACTGGGTTTGGAAACCTTCAGTGTCCACGGCGTTTCGACCGGTAAAGATCATATTCGGCGTTCCGTCCTGCTCGATAGCGGCTTTAAGCGCCAGACTTGTCAGTGTGCTGTCTAAAAACTGACTTTGTATCTTGACGTGGATACCCCGATGGGCTCCCATGGCCATGGCCGCTCGCATAGTTGAAACTGCCGCTTCAGGACCCACGGTGACCACAACCACTTCACCGCTGCCGGCTTTTTCGACCCTTTGAACGGCCTCCTCCACGGCGTATTCATCATACGGGTTGATAATGAACTTGCAGGCCGTGTCGTTATAACCGGCCTCATCGACGACAGTGATGGTCGCCGCGGTATCCGGAACATGTTTTACACACACATAGATCTGCATTATCTCATCCTTTTGTTAATGCGGTTAACAATAGTGTATCAGGCCTTCATTTTCTCGTTGGTGGGATCATATAGCGGCATGGCCACAACTTCGGCCGGCCGCTGATCACCCAATATTTCAACCGTCAGCTGAGTGCCGGGCGCGGTTAAGTCGGGTGGCACATAACCGAAAGCAATGCTTTTTTCCACCCGGTGACCATAGCCGCCGGATGAGGTCATGCCGACCTGCTCCTGACCATTAAAAATGGGATTGTAGCCCCATGGATCGGAATCTTCAGCATCCACCACCATACACACCAGCTGTTGTTTGACCCCTTCAGCTTTGATTTTTTCCAGCGCCGCTTTGCCGATAAAATCCTTGTCCCATTTAACCGCCCAGGCCAGGTTGGTTTCCAGCGGCGAGTGATGAACGTTCATTTCTGATTTCCAGGCCATATAGCCTTTTTCCAGGCGCATGGAGTCCATGGCATGCATGCCAAACATTTTCAACTCAAATTCCGCTCCGGCTTCCATCAAGGTCTGGAACACGGCAATCTGGCTTTCGATGGGATGGAAAATTTCATACCCCAGTTCGCCGACGTAGTTCATGCGATTCACGCGGCACTTAACCCGACCCACAAAAATTTCTTTGCTGGTGACAAAGGGCATGGCCTCGTTGGTGATATCGCCATGAGAAATTTTTGTTAGGAGGTTGCGACTCTGGGGGCCGGCGATAACAAAACAGCCCAGCTTGTAGGTGAGGTCGTTCATCTGGACCGAACCGTCTTCGGGCAAATTCAATATCAACCAGTGCTGGTCGTGGCGTTTGCCTAAGCTGGCGGTCACACAAAAATATTGGCCTTCTTTGATTCTGGTGATGGTCATATCGGTCTTAAAAGCGCCATTTTTGTCCAGCACCGGGGCCAGCGCGATACGGCCATCCTGGGTGGGCACTCGCTGGCAGGTCAAGCGGTTGAGCCAGTCTTCGGCGCCAGGTCCGCTGATTTTGGTTTTGGCAAAACGGGTGAGATCCAACAGGCCGACATGTTTCATTACATGCTGGCACTCCTCAGCCACATGCTTGAAGGCATTGGATCGTCGCCAGCTGGGGGTTTCGTAGTTGTCGGCTTCATCGCTGGTAAAATAATTGGGGCACTCCCAGCCGTAATAGTCACCAAAGACAGCGCCGGCGTCTTTCTGATATTCGTAAATAGGGCTGGTGCGGTTGGGTCGGGCGGCATCGCGCCATTCGTTTGGGAAAAATATGCTGTACAGGCGCGGATAGGTATCGGCGATTTTTTCATGGTTATAGGCCCAGTTGGCGTAAGAACCGAAACGGCGGCTGTCGACGTGCCACATGTCGATCTCGGGCTCGCCTTCCATGATCCAGCCGGCCAGGTAGTGACCGATACCGCCAGCCTGTGTAATGCCGAAGCTGTAACCACAGGCCTGGAAAAAGTTTTTCAACGGATAGGCTGGCCCTACCAAAGGGTCGCCGTTGGGTGTGTAAGTAATGGGGCCGACGGTGACGTGCTTAAAGCCGGTTTCTCCTAAAATCGGAAAGCGAAAGATGCCGTGTTCAATGTTTTCGGCCACATTTTCGATATCCTCGGGCAGCTCGGTTTGAGCATAATCCCAGGGAACGCCTTCCGGAAACCACTGCTTTCCAACTTTCTCATACATACCGAGGATCAGGCTGTCCATTTCCTGGCGTATGTAAATCGAGCGGTCCGGATCGCGCACCAGAGGCAGCATGCGCTCCCGTTCTTCGACGGCACCAATGGCCTCAAAAAGAACATGGGTATGCTCGATGGCAATGGAGGGAATCTCGACACCCACCATGGCCGACACTTCCGGTGCCCATAAGCCCCCGGCATTAACCACGGCTTCACAGGTGATATCCCCCTTGTCGGTATGGACGACCCACTCGTCGTTGGGCTTTTGGCTGATACCGGTCACCTGGGTATGGGTGTAAATTTCAGCCCCGTTCTTTTTGGCGCCGATCGCCATCGCCTGACACATGCCGCTGGGATCCACGTCACCATCGTCAGGCCAGTAAAGCCCCCCCAGCAGACCTTCCACGTGCATCAACGGATGCAGTTCGGCAATCTCTTGCGGACTGACTTTCTGCACGTCCAGCCCCAGACAGCGGTTCATGCTGTAATAATAGCCCAATTCATCCATGCGATCCGGGTTATCCGCGGTGCGAATGGATCCAGTGGTGTGCCAGCCGGTGGTTTGACCGGTCTCTTCTTCCAGCTCTTGATAAAGCTCAATGCTTTTCATGTTGACCAGGGTGCAATAATAACTGGAATGATAAAAAGAGCAATTACCAGCGGCCAACCAGGTTGAACCGGAAGTCAATTCATGCTTCTCCACCAGTACAACATCCTGCCAACCGTATTTGGCCAAATGATACAGAACGCTGGTACCGATGGCACCACCACCGATCACAACAACTCTCGCCTGTGTTTTCATGGGATTTTATCTCCTTTGGTGTAAATGTTCTTACCGGTAGGTATTAAAGAACCCCCCATCGTGTTACAAGAGCAACAAACATACCAAAAAAAATGAATTATATTTAGTATTTAAATAGGTTACCGATCGTTTTTAAAGCATGAATAATGATGTTTGGCAAGAATAATTTTATATAATAATATCAGAATAATATCCGCTAGCCAAATCGGTTTTGCCGCCACCTGACGCCCACATTTAAAACACCGTCACATGCCAGGATTGATTGTCATAAATGTTAAAATTTTTTGACAAATAGAAAAATCTTTTGTCAATTTGTAAAAATAGTTTTCTTTTTTCCGATCGATGAATGATCTTTAGCCGGCTTTGCGGCGCGTCACATACTCGGATAATTCCGACTCGATAGCCGAATCGATATCCGGTTTTTCGTAATTGGCCAAGCGTTTATGTAACACATCCGAGGCGCGCTCATCGGCGCGTTTGCCGCCGGCGCCCTGCCAACTGTCATAATCCTGCACGGTCATCAATTCGGGCAGAAAAAAGGCCGTGCGGCATAGTTCAAAGGTTTTGGGCTGGGTCAAATAATTGCCACCGATGCCGACTTCTTTGATGGTTTCCAGGTCAATGGATTCATCATTAATGTCAATGGATTGGATGAGTTTTTTTACCGTTCCGCAAAGTTCTTCATCGATGATAAATTTCTCATAGCTCATGGCGACATAAGCGCTTAAAATTCCGCAGGCGTGCAGGACAAAATTGATACCGTTGCGCGCTGCGGTGATCAGCGCCATTGCGGATTGAACGCCGGCCTGGGCATCAGGAAAGTTGGCATCCGTCAGCCCCCCGCCGCTGCGACTGGGCAGGTTGTAAAAGCGTGCCATCTGCGCGGTACAGGACACCAGCATCGACAGTTCCGGAGCGCCAATAGATAACCCGCCCGTGCGCATATCCATGGGTGACGAGGTGGAGCCGTAGATGATGGGGGCACCCGGTCTGACCAGCTGGGCCAATATCAAACCGGCCAAGATTTCAGCATTTTGCATGGCCAGAATACCCGCCAGCTCAACAGGGCCGGAGGCCCCGGCCATGGCCAGTGAGGCCAGAACACATGGCTGTCCGTAGCGCGCCAGTTCGATCAGCGAACCGGCCATTTCTTCCGAGAACTGCAGCGGAGATAAGGAGTTGATCAATGAAACCATAACCGGCGTGTCCTTAATCTGATCTTTACCGCCCCACACCAGACCGGCCATTTCGATGGCATCCCGGGCGCCTTTCTTGGAGACCGGGCTACCCATAAACGGTTTATCACATAGAACAATGCTGGATAATAGCATATCCAGATGAGCCGTCTCTGGGGGGATATCAGACGGTTCCACCATCATGAACCCGTTCATATCAATGTATTTGGACGTCTGTACCAGTTTGCAGAAATTGTCATAATCTTCCATGGTGGACTCTCGTTTCTGGCCTTCAGGTGTGATGATAAACGGCGCCCCATAGCCGGGTGCGAAAGCAAAATCATCGTCTCCCACCGCGATGCTTTTGGCCGGATTGCGGGCCGTAATGCTAAAGTGCTGCGGCGCCGATTCCAACGCCCGGGCCACATCGTTTTCTGAAAAAAAGACCGTCTTACCATCAACTTTAAAATTGGCTTTCGCAAAGATATCTAAGGATTCTGATTCATTAAAAGCCACCCCGACACTGGAAAGGATATTGATGGCAGCATCATGGATTTTGGTCATTTGCTCCTGGGTTAAGGTCGGCATGCGATCATACATGGTCTTTCCTCCTAT
>JAAUXT010070962.1_pt1 | contig 16320 bp, 20 predicted proteins | sample 7278171 | NCBI WGS metagenome assembly JAAUXT01 (sample SAMN14350112, study PRJNA611818) | marine sediment metagenome | isolation source: surface marine sediment (1.8m) | place: French Polynesia: Moorea | collected 2018-08 | reverse complement strand
TGACCTTCTTTGTAGTCTTGGTAGATCATGCCCGCAGAAAGAAAAAGGATCGAGCAAAAAGTTTCCTCAAAATCGTACTTGGTTGGGATCTATTTGAAATTGCCTCGTACGTGGAAATTGCGAAGAAACGCTTTCAACTCCGTCGAACAGGATAATTGATGCTCGTTGGTGTTACTCATTCACTGCGTTCTTACTCAGGGTCTGAGAAAGAAGTCGCACTTTCAGTGCATCATCCGGAAGTGAGCGAGAAGGTTGGGGTCTTGCGACAAGACTCTCAAGTTGGTGTGTCAGTTGCGCCAGCCGATTTTATCAGCAGGATGAGGGTCGAAGTTCGTGACATAACAACGAGAGAACAACGTGATTGTGTTCCGGTGTGATGAAATGACGAGACACTGGTTTCCCAGACGAGGGCCACGCGGAGCCTTGAACCAGGAATGACCTGTCTCTCGGTGACAGGTCCACCTCAAAATGGTCAATACCACTTGGAACTTTGATGAGTGGCTCGCCATTTCAAGGTTTTCTTCTGAGATGACCAGACACCAATCCTTTGGTTTGGGGTATCGGGTCATTTCATTACACCGGCACACTCCATATAAGCTGTGACGATTTCAAAATCAACGTTGTTCTCATCCAACTTGAACAGAGGTTCTGTCGTCTGCAGGATGACAAGCAGAACAAAATTTCTCATGCCTGGTCTCAGGTTTACGGTGCTGGGAATTCAAAGGCGCAAACGCCTCGTAAAACTTTGAGGAAGGATGCGCTCGGAACCTGGAGTGGCGCCTTCGCTCGCGTGAGTTTGTCGACTTGACGGGGAAATGTGCAAACTCTCATTATCTGGATGACGCCTCGCATATGAGCTGCGTCCTGCGCTACAGGTCGACGCTCAAGTGCGTCCGCGTTTGCTGCAGAATCTCACAGTTAGTTTGAACAGAACAGGCAAAACAGGATGTCATGTGGAAGAGTTCAGATAGAAAACGCAGCTGTTGAGAAACTGCGGCCAAAGTTGTGGATATGCAAACATTTTTGGCTTCATCAAGTTTCTGTTGAAAACTCTGAGCTCAAAGGAAGTCATTGAAAACTTATGACAGGATTTTTGAAGTGAACGCACCTGAAGATGTCACTCGCGATGTTTGGCGGAGGGAGCGCCGGGGGCGGTGGAGGAGGGGGCTTCCGGGACCGCGGCGGGCCCCACTCCGGGAACCACCACACCCGCTCCCCGCGCCAGTTCAAGCAGCACGGGGACGCCTCGGAGGAGGCCCCGCCCACCCGGGGCGCCTCCGCCCGGGCGTCGCTCGCCCGCGGGCGGGACAGCACTCACGCCCTGCAGCACCTCTTCCCTCCGATGATGCCGGAACATGAGGTAGGAGCAGAGTTTTTGGGTGATCTGTCTCAGTTTCGTCATTCAACAGACATTTCAGTCGTCTTCTTTTGGGAGCACTCATGTTTGAATCAGAAGTCCTGATTCCATTTGGTCTTTTCTCGGATGGATTCGAACCAGATAGAATTCTGTGAAGTTGAAGCAAGACATCTGCACACGGTGTTGTTGTGAGCCCGTTGCAACGATTGCATTTTTCGGTGTCGGGAGGTGCGTTTGTGAAGATGTATCAACAGGCAGAAGTCTTGATCAAGGTCTTTGAAGAGTTCAGTCACTGTTGATCCTTGTCTTCCACAAACCGTGGGCATGCACGTGGGAGAAGATTTCTTTTCTGTCAAACAAAAAGGTTGTTCGAACCAGCAACACAAGCCTTACTTGGGTGTGGATGTTGCTGATGGAAAGATGCAAGATGCAAGCTGCCATTTTGAAAAGCATGTTCGGTTCAAACGTTCCCCTTTTCCGATTTTGTGCAGTCTCCAAAGACAGAAGCAAACACAGTGGACAGTTTGAAGCAACAGGTTGTTGACCTCGCAGGTCGTTTGACGAAAAACAAACAAACTCAAGGCTTGATGTCCCTGAACATGTCCCTCTGGCCTCATGTCCAAGGCCAATGGCCCCCACAAGTTGCGTCCGCTCATCTTCTGCTTCATACAGAAAACAACTTTCCCTCACACACTTCGCGTGGTTCCCAGCTGTGTGGTTGCCGCGCCAGATGGTAACAAAGACGCTCCTGTATTGAATTGTGGTTTGTTGCTTGAGTGCGAGCAGCGCACAACAGGTGCCTCCTGGGTCCCTTCTCCTGACTAAGTGGACGGACATCCGGTGCGTGGGCCTCAGTTGTGCAGTTAGGCCTGTTGGCAACGTCCGCTGCTTTTTCCAACATGCCCCAATTGCCAGATGAGTGACCCATGCAGGTACCATTTGGTCACTTGTCATTGGCTCTCAGTGCAAATTCTGTGCAAATTTGGTCGCCGACCTGGCAATTGGGCCACCACACGGAATGAAAATGAGTGGTTGCAAAAAACTGGCCGGTGTTTCATCACGTCGTTGCTCTTTGCCTTGACTACGCAGGACGTCCACGGCTCGTTCTCTCGTGTCCAGCGAAACTGGCTGCTCTTCTCGGAAAACGAGAAACGCGGGTTGTAGCACACGAGCCGCTTGGATTCGGATGTGTTCGTCTCGAGGCCGAGGGACGCGACGTGTCACGAAACTGACACATCATGCGCAGGAAAGAGCGAAAAACTGCCTGCCGCTGCAGTCTAATGACAACTGAGGTCCTTGAGACGTCGTCATGTCTTCTGAAAGGTCTTTGTGTGGGTTTTTTAGATCCAAGTGTTGGCAGGATTGTGTGTGTGTGTGTGTGTGTGTGTGTGTGTGTGTGTGTGTGTGTGTGCGAGTGTTGTTAGTAACTGGGGCTGTCTGTGTGTATGTCTGTGGGTGCATGTGTTTGGCAAGTGTTGTTTGCAAACTGGGGCTGTTGGTTGCAGAAGAAAACAAACCGATTGATCTGATGTTTGTCCCCCTTGGTGTGGTTCTCTTCACCTCAACTTTCACGATTTCAGAGTCCGGGTCTTGAACAACCGTGTACACAAGGACAGGTCCCTTGGAAAAACACAATTTGCGCGACTGCGCAACGCGATTTTTAGTGACCCTTCTCGTCCATTGAAATCTCGCCAAATGAAGCAGCTTCAGTGTCACAGTGCGCACACCACAACATTTCTGAATCTGCTACCAAACGACAGAGTGCAAGGCTGCAGATGCGACTGTGTCGCGTCAAGTGCAAGGCACTCACTTTGTTCATCAATTTGTTGTGCGTTTACGTGGGTGGGAGCCAATGAACTTCACTTGGACTGGTGAACCTCAACGTGAAAATTTTTTTTCAGGATTTTGATTGTGAACTAAAATTGCACCATCGGTCCGTTCGGAGATTCTTATGGGTTTTCGTTCTCAGCAGATTGACTGATTCAGATATCGGGGATGAGGCTGTGCCTGGGTGAATTGAAAGAGAAAACCAGAAGTCACAAGACTGTGCAAGAAGCCCCCCCCCCCACACACACTTTCTTTTTCTTTGACTGTGTGTGCGCGTGGGATCTTGCATATACCTGATTCGTTTTTTCTGTGTCAGTCCACAAAGCAAGTCAAAATCGCTCAGGTGTCATCAGTGCAAGCACACCACTGATTGTCATCACAAGACTCTAATTAACCAATAGGCAAGGCCAAAGGAACAGCAAAAGCACCAGCAGGTTGGTGCGTGTGATACGCGCTACCGTTCGCAGGAGTTTGACGCACTCGTTGGTTTCTGTGGGATCACCTGGAGTCGTAATCCATGTTTTGGGTCAGTAACAGTGGGTTGAATGGAACCTGAGCATGTATTTTGCGCAGAAGGCCCAGGGCTCAGCAACACAAACCACGAGAATTTTGTGTGAGCCCGATGGAACATAGATCAGTCACGTCTACTACATTGAAATACGTATTTCCAACGTTTCTGGCAGCTGTAGCAGATGTCCCGGCAATGTTGTTGGTGCGCAATACGACTCTTTTACGATCATGCCTGAACGCAACAAATCACAAATATTTATCCTGCTGTTTCCCAGTATCAAGTACAAAACCGTTGTGGACAAAGATTGGACTCACGAGAGACGAAGACGTCTTTGTGCCGACGCTGTTTTGTGCAACGCACTTCTTGACTGACACCAGAACCTGGAGTTTACTTTTTCCTGCGAGAGAATTATCAAAATTTTCGCAAAGTCAGTATCCGATCAACAACAGGACTAACAGACCTGTGATCGCAAGAAAAAGCAAACTGCAGAACACAGATCAAGAAGACAGCAACAACGTCGGGCTCAAAGCCTACGATCTCCATTGGACTTCGTTGACACATTGATCTTGGTGTGTTTTGGTGCTTTCTTGGTGAGAGAGATTTTCCGATGATTTTCTGCGGGACCATCTTGGGGAGGGTGGAGGTGACGGCGCGCTCGGACGTGGCCATAGAGAGCGACGGGTCGGACGAAGGGCACGGTCCGGTCCACACCATTTCGATCCCTGAGGTGGTAAGTTCACTTCATCATTTCGTTGTTTGTTGTCATACAGGTCAAAATGTTCAGCATTGCGATGATTCGTCAGCTGAACAGGCTGGTTTGTTCAGATTGGGAAAATGTGAAAAATTATGGGAGAGAACACAGAAGGAAACAACTCGCTTCTTCCAAATCGGGTCAAGAGAACTGTCTTGGAATGTCCTGGCGTTAACGCGCAGAATGGAACTCAAACGGACTGTTGGTGGAGTTCGAACAGACTTGAACAGTGAAAGCGCTGTTCTCTGTGACAAGTCACGGGCAAAGCTCGTAAAAAGCGAAGCCAGTGCAGGCAAGGCCGGGTCAGTGCGCAGCCGTTCCACACTGGAGTTACACTTGAGGTTCAGCTGCAAGAAGCTTCCGCATGTGGTCACAGAAGGAGATTCGCTTTACTGGACAAAATTGTGGAACATTTATTTGCTCCCAATGGTTTCATTCGTGCAAGAATACTTTTCTCTGTAACTGCACCCAGTTGAGCGGTTTGCATATTTGCGTGTGCTGATGTCGCACATGGCACAGGTGTTCTGCACACACTTTCGCTCTGCAAAATTCATTGATGATTGCAAGATTTTCTCTCCCTTCTTGTGTGTTCATCCCTTCGCCATTGCAAATCTGTCAATCACTTGCAGGAACTTCTGATCTTTTTCCATTGTTACTGTTTGTGGATAGATCTTTTTCAAAATGAATCAGACATACTGCCTGACTTTGTCTCAGGTTCTGGTTTGCTCCAGAATCAGACATGCAGATGATTTGCCCTAGCTTGTTTTGTTCTCGGGTCACACTGAGAACCTTACGTGCCTGGATAAGACAGTGGACTCGAAGCAAACCCCTTGATGATGTTCTTACATGTACTCTCAGTCCCTTTTCACTGCTGATGGGACCAAACTTCAAGCTCGGCGCTCGGGCAGTCAACTCCACGGGTACAACAAATGAATTTTGTCTTGGCACAAAATTGCACCTGCACACGTGTTCTCTGCTTGATCTTTGTCGAGGTTTCAGGGCGACATCGAACAATACGAGGTCCACAGTGAATTATTCCTTGGTCCTTGGTCCACATAACCTCTCACGTGATCACGCAATTTCAAGCAAGACACCCAGGCACAATGTTTTGCGAGAGATCAACTTCTGTACGCAGAGCATGGCTGTGACCAGAAAGTGACTTCGAATGGGCACAGTTTGAATCTCCGCTCTGGGCCAGAAGCCAGAAGCCATGACTTGCAATCAGCAGAAAGAACCGTGCACTCCTGTGTGATGCTTCGTTGAGCAGAAAAAGGACACGCCGCTTCAAAAAGACACTTGCGCTTTGAAGAACATTTTGCTGTTGTGGACCAGTGCGTGACCATCTCTTCTCGACGGCTTGAATGTCGTCGTTCTCTGTCCATGTCCGGTGACATGTGCGTCCCGACTTGAAATGGTCGCACATCAGGAACGCAAACGCTGTTGTCAGGGCACTTTCTGTGGTGAATCTTTTTTCTTGTGGAAGAATAACACTGGCTGTTCACAGGCTCAACAAAAACTCACAGATGAGAGACGCCTGCAGAAGACTTCGCTCTCAAGTTGCAAAGCAAAGCGGTGAGTCCATCAAAGCTTTCAGCGGCGCTCAGACTCGACCTTGTATGTTGTTCCAATTGAACATCAATATCCAAAGGCGTTGCAGCTGTAACAGATGTCTCGTGTACAAACTGCGAACACTCGGCAGCGCGCAGCTCCGTAAACCGCTGCGAGGGCGTCTGGTCGTCTCGATAGAAACAACGTTCACTTGTGTTTTTGAAGCGTTCGTCGGAACCACCAGTGTTTTGATCTGCCGTGTTTTCTCTCTGTGGTGGATGCAGGATCGCGGTCCGGTGTCTGACCCAAAGAGGCTCAAATTTGGGGTGGAGTGTTTTGGGGGTCAGAGACCCACAAAAAATTTTGACAGAGAATAAACACACAAACTGCACCTTTTTGCATGTTTTAGAGTGGGTGAAGTGGGTTTCAATCTTTTTCAGGATTTGGGGGCCCACCCCCTGCATCCGCTGCAATTTGTGTTTGACTTCGTTGGTGGCGTTGTGTCTGAGCGGTGACCAGAGTGCCTGCTTCTCTGCGCGCTGGTTGTTCCGCCTCCGGTCCTTCCTTGGTCCCTGCAGGTGAGGGTCACGTTGCGCAAAGGTTCAGCCCCCCCCCCCCCCTCGATGGGTCTCGGGGGCCTGGGAACACGGTTCCCCTGACCCGCAAAACTCTTTTCTCCCACTGATGTTTGTTGAGCTTCTTACTCGCAAAAATCTTGTCCCTTCACATTGGGCCTTTGAGTGTCCCCAGTCGATCGCCCCCAGCTGTTTTGTTTTGTGTTTATCTCGGTCTTGTTGTTGCTCTGTTCTGTGTTCAGTTTGGTATCGGCCTTGTTCTGAGATCACGGCTTCGTGGTTTCATACGCGGGTTCTCTGCACAGACCCAGACAGGTCAGATTGTCTGCTTGAAGATCAAGGTTTGAGACACGGCCATGTGTGGCAGTCTGACCACAGGTGAGAATGAAACAATGATTGTCCTCCAGAGCCGCTCACATCACCAGACCTTGACAGTCTGGGTCTTTTGTCTGTGTGTGAATGGTCAACCGATGTTTGTGTGAGGCTCACATGAAGTTCACTCACCTTCGGTAAATTCAAGAAACACGAGCATCCATCGTGTCTCAGAAGCGAAACGCACTTCTTTTGTGCAAGTTTCAGCTCGGCAAATTTTGTCAGTGAGAGGTGCCTCAGTTTCATTGAACCAGCTCAGCCACGTGAAGCTGGTTATTGGACGGTTTCAGCATTTTGATCACAGATTTAGCACTGCAGCGCCGGTGCCGCACTTACGAGGACCACACACATCAACGCGCAATGAACCGGACGGATGATGCATGGGGTTCGGGGTCCACGTGGAGCTCAGCGCCCGGTCAGAGTTGGCGTATCCGATCCCGTGACGTGGGAACAGAGGGCGGAACCAACCCCGACAGTGGGAATACAACTGGAGAAGAGATCCGCGCAAACATGTGCCTCGCAAGACAACCGAATAATGCACAAATTTGCCAGTGGGGGAAGTACGAGGTCTGGCCAAAAATTGAGGTTCTTTTTGTCTCAAGTCAACAGAATAGTTGGTGTGGTGGATCTGGCCCCGCCAGTTGGTGGTATCAGCGGTCAAGTTTGCAAGACCTGAGAATCGGGAAATTCGTGGACCAACCTCATCTTGCAGGCCACAATTTAAAATTGTGTGCTGAGGAAAAACCAGTGCTGAGATGTTCTCCTCTGTGTCCCATCTGGGTGGAGAATCTCTGACTCTCTTTGACACGTTGAAAGGATGTCCCCGAGTTTTGTCGCTTTGCCACTTGCCACAAAGAACCGAGTCTTCCCACCAGTGCCCTCCCACCAGTGCTCCCATTCTTGGATATGTACTGATTCTGGGGTTTCACCAAAGAAGCAACCTGCCCCCAGTGTCCGCCCCACAAGTCCACTTGAGGAGAAAAGGGACATGTAAATGTTGTTAACTGGACTGTGCCATGTCTGCTGGAGTACGGCGGGACCCAGTGACCGCGGAAAGGGTACGAGTACATCCGGACTCACACTGCGATTAGGTTTTGTTGACTGGCACATTGAACTAGGTTCATTCTGCAAGGGGAAAAAGCAAGACACTTCGTTTTCTTTTCTGCTTCAAGTTTTCGATCTTCAATTTCAAACCAACACAACAGATCTGAAATAAAGTTCTTTTGAATGCGTGCGAGCGTGTGCTACAAAAAAGCAGAATTCGGAATCTTGTCCGGAAAACAGATCATTCTTTACCTTGTTGCAACGTGGCCCAGATATTAAAATTCAAATTGCTCAATTCGAATCAGAATTGCACAGTTGAGCAGTTTGCAAAGTGCCTGGTGGCCAAGCTGTCACTCGCGCTGTTAGTGGAGCGGTAGCGTGGAGGAAGTCGACAGCTGAAGGGTCGGGATAAAGCTGTTGGAAGGTCTGAAGGTTCCCTTCAGCTCATGTGCGGAGCGTCTAAATACACACGCTCAGGCTATTACGATAGCTCTGCTGCTTCTGTGTGGTTTATGCGTCAGATTCATCCACTTTGGTTTGGTGGATTATTCAAAATGATTTTGATGTCTGCGAAAAAACAGCTTCATTTGGACAATGGTTGGTTGTCTCGTTTCATCTGCATTGATACGGAAGTGCACTTAGCACTTTCTAAGATTTGCAAAGCTGCTGTCACTTTCTGGGAGGCGCCCTTCGCGTGAGGGAGGCAATGACATACGAGGAATACTCCTCAAGAAGCGTGCACATCTTCGTGGATCCCAATGCACGCGACAGCAAAGACGAATGAAGTGAGTTTATCCACAACGGGCACCGCTGTGGGTTTGCTCGCAACTGCGGGTGCTACGAGCGTCGTGCAGTTGTAAACAGCAGGACACAGAACTCAATCTTCGGCTGCAGGTGCCACTGTGAAGTTCGTCTCAGATCCATCTCCCCCTCACACTGCTCGATGAGCCTCGCGCCTCTGCCGCACGTCGCCAGGACCGGCTCCATTCGGACGACGTAATGAAGTGACTCGAGGAACGGACGTTAATTACAAAGGACGAAGCGTGGTGCAGAATTCCGCAGCGAGCAACAGTTTGCCAAACAAGTACCGTGAGGTGATGGAGTGAGTGAGTGAGTGCTGTGAGAAAAAACGAATACTCATGATCTGGAATTCAAATGAGGCTCTTTTCACTGGGACAGTTTGCTTGAGCTTTGCCTCAAATATAGCTGGATTTGTCACAAGTGTTCATCCTGTGTGGAAGGAAATGTTTGTCACAAACAAACAAATCAATGAGAAGAAACAATGGAAAACCGCTCGGACAGCGTCAAAGAAAAGCGGGTAATTTGTCAGAGGCATTCTCAAGCATGACGTCCGCCTATTCGTTTTGTCTCTCTCCTCTCTGAGGATACTCGACAGGGCAAAGCGAAGGACATACATCTGTTTATGCACAGTTCTTCAGCCTGTGTGTGAGCTGCGCCTGGTTTGGAGCTGTGTTCACTGAAACTGCACACACACCACACACAGACCGCTTGGAAGTCGCGTATGACAGAAGCATCATTGTCACCACTACACACTCCAGACTGGACCTGATCTCCCTGCTCCGCCACTGACTGCATCCTGCCCCGGGGCTCCATCACTCGTCCCTCTTCCTTCCTGTCTGGAGCGGCAGCCGGTGGGTCGGACGGCGGGTGTGAATGGCTCGGACGGGCGTCAGCAGCAGCTCTGATACAGCAGGATTAATATGAGATTACTCTTGTCTCGCATCTGGAACACGAGTACTCGGCTTCTACAGGATTATCTCGGCTGGAGCTCGACAAGTGAGGAGCAGGAGGAGGAAGAGGCGAGGTTCCTCAGCATCCTTCAGGTAGAGCCCTCAAAATCGTATCCACATCTTCAGCGTTTCATCCGTTGAATCCGAATCGCTTGAGAACTGCAGTTTTTCCGCTTTCATGCTTCGGCAAGGTCACACTGAGGCACGAACGTTGGTTCTTTTCTTGTGTCCGTTTGAATGTAGATTTCCGTGGACAAAGTTTGCGAGCTTTACGATCCACAGTCAAGAATCTCCAAACGTACCACCTTCTGTGGTTGTCCTGTGCGGCTCGGGCTGTAGCTCTTTGAGGGCGATGGTCAAGTTCGTGTGTTTGTTCGTTCACCTCTGAGGCAACAAGCAACACCCTGAGACTCCCGCCCTCGGACCGAGGGTCCGAAACTGTTGATGCGATCGCCGGACAAATCACACGCTTCAGAGCATCTCAGAACGAACGCACCAAAAAGACCAGACTTGCTCGACATGCCATGCACTTTAAGTACCATCGTATGGCTGGTAATGAGACAAAATGTGCATTTTAATCAGCTCGTTCGGTCTCTGTGGACGTCATTACGATGCACCCGGCGCACGGTAAGAAACGTGCCCCGTGCCCACACAGCTTTGCCCAAAGTAAACAGTTTCCATCAGGTGGTGGAAGTCGGTTCAAAACACGCGTTCCTCACGCCCTGTAACACCCCAAAACGTTTGAATGTTCACATTTTCAAAGACACGTCGCCCGAGTTGATGTTGATTTATTCAGCACTTGACGCACGTCACGAGCTTTCACAAAAATACACTTCAAATCATCAGGGTGCGTCAAAATTTCTCAAGCGCTCTGAAAACCGCTTTCAAGTTTTCCCAGAGGAAATTTTCAATTAATTTCCAGATTTTGGCTGGGCTTTTTTCAGGGATAATCTAATTGTGAGCAGCAGGATTTCAGATCCTTTTCCTCCCCAAAAACCTTTGTGTTGAAATGAATTATATTCCCCACAACGAGTCTTGAGTGCAAAGACGAGGGTTGTTTAATCGGGATTTATGGGAGCGCAGGACTCACAATGGTTTTCCCTTTGTTTTCCCAAACTGGGTAAATTGGTTTTTATCATAGCCGCGAGACCAGTGGAGAAGTTTGTTATTCAAGGAGGTCAGTGCGCAAAGAAAGACACACAAATTCAGCACTTATTGCGTGGAGTTTGGCTGCGAGCAGCGACGGAGGCGAGAGATGCTGTGAAGGGGAAAACAAACAGCAGATGCGCTGATAAACGCAGATGGGTCCGATCCGAGGAGCAACAACCTGTATGTGGGTCAGGGCCGCTCTCTGGCGCGGACCAACCCCCTCCAATTCCCTCGCGCTGAGACTGGCGTGCTTTATGCATGCAGAGGTCACTGCCGTTTCCAAACACTTGATTTGTGTGGTTGGTCATTGCAGTAGTAGTTTTGAAAGACAGAAATGCAAGCTGGTTGATGTAGTCATGTTCTTTCATGCAAAATGGCTGCACTTGGATTCAGGACTTGCATCCTTCACTGGTGGAAATTCACGACATTACAAGGGAGAATTTTGGTGGCAGAAATCCAGTGTCGTGAAGGCGAGACCAACATATTCTCTTCTACAACTCTGCGATCACAAAACCTGCTAGATTCTATATATATATATATGTGCTCGCATCGTGGTGGAAATGGCTTCTCACCTCACAAAAGGGTTCCTGTTCAGTCACACTGCTCTCTTTTTGACCAAAGGTCTCGAAAAGTCATTGTGTGATTTTACAGGAAAGAACCTTGTTGGACAACTCCGCCACGTGCACGGACTCTGCAGGTTGAGTGTTGCGATTTGCACTCCTCTGTCTGCTGCGTTAGCAACACCGAACATCTGGAAACTCAAGATAGATCCATCCACATGCGGCGAATTAGAGCTGCGAAACGTTCCGGTGTTTACGAGCGCACTCGAGGTTCTCGCAGAAGTTTGTGAAATTAGAATTTTCAATGTCAATCAGCGACGGACCTCAAACAGAAGGTGTTCTTGGGGGCGTTCCAATTGTGAGACCACTTTGAAACGGAGGACCAGCAGCGTTTTGCTCCTTCGATAAGAAGGGCTCCAAACTGAAGCACCGAGGCAATGACTTGGCTCTTTGCACACCAAGTAACAAACATGGTGTGGTATGAAGTGTGGTGTTTGGCGACACTTGGTCAATTCAGAAGCCTTTCTTTCCGTCGAAATGTGTCTGAATTGAGAGCCACGAAACGCTCCAAACTGGGGACAATCGGAATTGAGGTGATTTGCTCATTCACGAAGATTGCAATTGGTGCAGGTGCCAATCCGTTCTCAGACTTGATGATTCAAAAATCCTCGTGACACCAGCCAACTTCACCATGGAGCACGAACTGTTGTTGTTGAGTGCTGGACACACAAGGTGTTTTCTTGAGGCCTCTGGTCTCAACACAGTGTGGGCTGATCAACGTGTCTGCAGCCTCATCAGAACCCAAGGAACAAAGGGACAAAGTCCCAAGGACAAAACATTGGGCAGGACGTGAGTGTTTATTCAATCCCTTGGACGCAGACAAAGAATGTCAAACAGGATCTTCATCAACTACTTTTCCTGATTGTTCCCAAAAGATGTGACCGTCATCTGGCCAATCAGAAAACAGTTTTCAGTGAGAAATTAATAGTTCTTTTGGACTGTGACACCAGCAGTCAACTCTGAGACACAAAGGTGCACGAGACACAGATTCCTTGTCAGGAGACGCAGAACAAAACGCAGCAGGAGGAATCAAACTTGAACCTGCACTTGTTTGGTGCGCCAACGCCGCGCAATCATTAAATTCTGTCATTACGAAAGAATGCGTCTGGAGGTAACTATTGAATGAATGGCTCTGGTACCTTGGGTTTAAGTGGCCTCATCTGCTGACTTCAAACGCAGACGATCTCCTCTCATCGAGTTAGCATTGATGGAATCCCGGCTCCAGCAGACACGCTCAGAGAACCAAGTGAGCTCATCAGCATGCGGAAGAATGCAAAAAGACATTCATTCTGTGGATACATTTGCACTTTATTTCCAAAGATTCAATTTCTTGCTGAAATTCCCTGAACACAAACAAGGTTGTGTGCAACCACAAATCGCACAAAACAACATGGCTTCTGCAGCTGGCACCAGCGAATAAACCCAGTCATTTCTTGAATTTTAGAACCCAATTCTTGTTTGTGTGTTTTCGTGGTCTTCAATTGATTTCGTCACGCGCTCAATCTGAACAGACACACAGAGACTCCGGGTCTGGAATCCGGGAATGTTGGTGGAGCTTTGACTGGGAGAACACAGGGGCCACGGGAGGCCAGTGCGTCCCGGGCCCTCGCTTTATTGAGGCATGTCTGATTGCTGTCCGGTTCCATTCATCATGGGACAAACTCCCGATTCTGCGAGTTCTCGTCAAATAGACTTTTGTGTGTTCAGCGGCGTTTTCAGATTTGAAAGTTTTGAGAAACTGTGTTTTGCAACAATGAAAGCCGACAAATTGTTCCTTTGCTCCAGCGACATTATGTTTCCTTTTGACCACATTTTCATGCTGCCCCCAAGTGTGGAACTCAAAGCTTCTTTGTTTTGTCCCTGACTGAGCCTGTTCTTGAATCCGCTTTCCGTGTGTGAGTTGATGTGTGGGTGTCCCTCTGGTCACCAGGAAAGGAAAGGAGACAAAAGCTAAATGAAATGGTGAGAGCTATTCGTGAGAAGTTCTCCTTTTCACTTCGCGAGACTGGCAAAAACTGCCCGAAAAAAGAACCTTGGGTTTTGTGCAATTACTTCTGTGGTGCTGACAAAGGACTTTGCAGGCAAATTACACACCAAGGGCAGTTCTGCTGATCTCAGTCTGACCGTTGAAGACTGAATCTCCTTTGGTGGAAGTTCACAAAGGTTTGAAGCTGATGTGCACCGAGTTTCACCCTTTGTAATCACTGCTGTTATCCAAAAGGACTCGTGGCACACTCCACACGTTCAGATGCAAGCCTCTCCAGACGTGATGATGTGCAAACTTGTGGGATACGTTTTTGCTCTGATTTGGTTCCGTGAATCCACAATGCAGGTGATCCCACGTGGTGCCATCATGTGGTCCCACCACGGGCTCCATCAGTCTTTTGGGCGCGTGGCTTCCACTCAAACACAGTGCAACACAGCGCTTCTGGAAGGAAGCGTTTTGTCTCAATGCTCGCCACATCTGTGTGTCGCAAAATGAGTTTTGTTTGTGTGTTCCATTATTTTTCCTTCAGAGGACCAACGAGGGGGAGGGCAGGCCGCCCAAAGACCCTGCCCCTCCCTCCCGAAGAACCAGCTTGTCTGGGTTGTCACTGAGGCACCAGGAGAGTCACGTAGGTTTCGTAGATCTGTTCCACACTTTGCCAGGTTCGCAGATGTAAACAGCGAATCACCCAGGAGCCACGAGCAATAATCCCCAAGCAATCTTTTCTGTATTTACAACTCACGAGGGCAATTTATTTTGCGGTGCTCACTAATTTAGATGTTAAATAGTCCATCTCAGATGAGATTAGTCGCAGTGAACACCAGTTGTACAGCAATAGCTCATTTTAATTGCCGGAGTCACATTGCTCGAAGAATACAAATCGCCTCGTGTCCACTGACTGGGCAGGAAAGTGCGTACTTCTGCAGTGTCCTCGTTCAGAAGGGGTTTCCGAAACGCCGCACGCCTGTTCACTCTCTTTGGGACTTTTCAGGAGAGCAGCTGCATACAGGCAAGCACGAGTGCTGTGCTGTATGAACTTGTGAATAGACACCGTCTCGCGCACGCGCGTGGGTGTGTGTGTGTGTGTCTGTGTGTCTGTGTGTCTGTGTGTCTGTGTGTGCGTGTGTCTGTGAAAGTACGCCTGCATGTCCGCCAAGCTCTCTGCCAGTTTGGGAGGGAGACGCAAACGGAGAGACAGAGAAAAACAGAGAGAGAGATAGACAGACAGAGACTTCTGTACAGAGAGGGCCACAGAGAGAAAGCGGGAGAGAGAGAGAGAGAGAGAGAGAGAGAGAGAGTCTGAGTCTGAGTCTTCATCACGAAGGATCTGCAAGCGTCAAGAGATGACTTTGAACACATCACACTGGAGTGTGTCACACATATCTCAGGCAATCGGGACCTTGTCACAGATCCGTGGACAGTTCAACCTGCTGTCCATTTGGGCCCTGAAGCTGGTCTTTTGTTCACCCAAAACAGTCTCTCGCTTTGGCTGTTCTGCAGAGCTCGGGAACCGAACCTCATTCTGATCACAGACCCGGATGAAGACGAACAGCTGGGGGTGATGCTGATGAACCTGGAAACGACGCAACGTCTGGTGTCACAGCCGCCGCACATTGGCACCACCGTCCCGTGCTTTATCCAGACTGATAGGGCAACTATCTGTGCCTTCCCGGCTGATACAGGCAGAAGTGCCTGGCTGTGAACCTCGTGAAGCACTTGATGCCGTGGTTCACCAAACTTGGGCTTCACCGGATGTCCGCATTGACACACGATATTTTCTTTCTGCAGTTTCAATTTTCACAAAACAAGCAATCCTGGGGCAAGGGCCAAGAAAGAAAAAGTTCCGTTTGCCATGCAGAGCCACGAAGCGAATTCGACAGAAACAATTCTGTTCTGCGCTTACCCAGCAAAATGCAGCCTTTTTGAAGGGTCTTGATCCTGGGTGTCATTGAAATTCAGCATGATGGCAGAACGACGCTCTGGGGACGCGAGCCAACTCTGCGAATGGCCTAATTTCGCATGCGCGCAGCTGAACCGCGCTCTCTTATCTACCGGCGAGGTTTTCGTCACAAGGTTCTGACCTTTCGGACTTCAGAGGGAAAACAAGTTTCATGCTTCATTGAAAGATCAAGACAGAAGCTGAATGAAGATGTGAGGGGTCTGGGTTCAATTTCTATGATGACAAACAGGAACTGTACAGAGAACGTTTCTGTTCGCGATACGTTGTGTGTGTGTGTGTGTGTGTGTGTGTGTGTGTGTGTGTGTGTGTTCTCTTTGCTTTCTGGAAGAACAATTTCTGTGTTTCTTTTTTATTCTCTCCGTGGTAGTTCCTTGTCAGCGACCTTGTTTCTACCACAAACCTGAAGCCCTTCGGTGTCAGCGCAGTCCCACACTTTCCAAAATCCCAAGTCACTCGAGTGGGCCTCCAAAAGCTAAATTGCACGGCCCGGGAGGCATTGCTCATTCCTTGGAGTTTGGGGAGCTGCTCCACGTGATTTTGTTGCTGTTTTGTCGATGGTCTGTGAGACCCGATTTTACACAGGAAGAATCAAGGAGCCTCGCTCTTTGTGGGTGGAGGCCTCAGGTCCCCCGCGCTTCAGACGACGTGTATCCAGAGCAAAACAACATGTCAAGACTTCAGGCCACTTCAGCGTTTGGCTGTTTGATTGAGAGCAGGGTGGGTGACATTGTTGATGGTCGCGTAGCCGGCCATCTAGGTGCCGCTGTCAGCTTAAAAACCCTTGGCGTTCATGTGTGTGTCTGTCCACACTATGTAATGCAACCACCACGCCTACACCAATTGAAGTGATATAACAAAAGCAATGGTA
>JAAUXT010003338.1_pt1 | contig 16321 bp, 16 predicted proteins | sample 7278171 | NCBI WGS metagenome assembly JAAUXT01 (sample SAMN14350112, study PRJNA611818) | marine sediment metagenome | isolation source: surface marine sediment (1.8m) | place: French Polynesia: Moorea | collected 2018-08 | reverse complement strand
TATTGTATAGGGGTTTGAGAGGTAGCATTCAGTTTTTGATTTTTGAAAATTTTTAAATGGTTTTTAGGTGGGTCTAAAGTTTGGGTTAAAAAGTCCTTTTTAATAGAAAATTTAAAAATGGATACCAGGCAATTCTTTTATTTAATATGTGGATATTATTGTGAAACAATGTGTAAAAGTTCCATTTGGTGACATTTGTTTCATTTGGGTGTGTGCTAAATGAGCTCCTAAGTTGTGAATATTAAGTGAAAAAAGTAAGAATTTTGACAAAAAAGCGAGCCAAATCAGAGTGAGATAAAACAGAGTGAGCCAAATCAGAGTAAGCCAAATCTAAGTGACCCAAATCAGAGCAAGCCAAATCAGAGCAAGCCAAATCAGAGCAAGCCAAATCAGAGCAACTGAAATTTCCTCAAATCACCGCGAGTTCCATGGAGCTATTTTTTCTTTGCGCGTTTCCCAGTCGCCCCAGGTCTGGTTTGTGAACTAAAGTACGTGACACGTGACGCATCCAGTGTGAGACGGGCCTTCTTTTCCCCATTGAGTTTTCCTTCCGCACACAGAAACAGATCCACTTCAGTGGAGTCTTTTCTCCTTGGGGCCGATCATGCGGAATCGAGAGAGAACATCTGACGCGGCAGATCAGGAAGAGGCTCCTCCAGGCCCGGGGGAGGACTCGGGACCCTGGATCTGTCCCGGGAAGGTGCAGAGTCCGCAGAAGATGATACCCGTGGCGGATCCGGGGGAGAAAGAGAGGCTTTGCAGTTCAACTCAACTCCACCAAATTACCCTTGCATCCCATTGCTCAGAGCTGGCCTTCAAGTGTCGAATGCTGTCTGGAATGGAAGTCAAGTTCTCCCTGTCTGACACTGGAGGCGCATTTGGCAGGTTCCATTTTAATGTAGTTCTGACTGAGGTTCAACCCATGAGGTGAGGCCACCCCATTTCCTCTTTCAAAAAAGTTTGTACATCCAGTCCTGGACGCATTGCAAAAATTTCTGGTGACCATTTTCCAGCAGAACCAAAAGCGGTTCAGACCACAGGCCGCCCGCTTGATGCACCGCCATGCTCACTGCAGTTCGTTCCAGCGCATCTTGCAGAAGAAGAAAAGCCTGTCCCCGGGGTTCATCATCCCACACGCAGACACCACAGACACCACACCGCCACCGCCGCCGCCGCGGGGCCAACATTTGATCAGCTCGATTGCCAAATCGCGTCAAGTGAAGTGAGGCGTTACACCGCCAGCCCCGTCCCGTGGAGGCAGCTGCGGTAGGCGGGGTTCATGGTGGAGGCGTCGTGCGTTTTTGTGCAGGGCCAATTCACTGCTGCTGGATACGTAGTGAGGCTCACGCCGGGTGCGACATGCATTGGTGGGTTCACACAGGAAGCGTTGTGCCTTGCACTTGTAACTGCATTGGCATTGCGTGAGCCATTTAGTGGTTGGGCTTCATCAATGGTTCACAGTGGGTGGGTCAGTGGTCTCTTAGAATTCACACAGGCACACACACACACACACACACACACACACACACACACACACACACACACACATCTGACCTGATAAATATAACAGGTGCAGGATCCAAAGACTTTCAGCTGGTAAGTTCCGCACACCAACGAATGAAGCACGCCAGCTCTGGTGTTTGTAAACAGACGTCAACACAGAGTAGTCTTCCTGACGACCTACCACATTGCACAGCGCTGATTGATGACTGCGTGTTCCACCAGAACGCAAGCATTTCAGACTCACGTTCCTTGTGCAGGGTCCAGGAGTCGGAATAAACACCAGACCCAGACAAAGTCCAGCCCGCGAAAGCTCCAAAATGGAGTGGCATGCCGTAAAATCCCGCGTATAAGACCCCCTTTTGATGCTAAAAAATTAATGCCAAAAATGGGGGGTGGTCTTATACGTGGGGACTGACTTTTTGTGTCAAAGTAAAGAGTAGAAATGAGCAAGTTTTTCAAAGGATCAAAAGAGAATGGGATAAGTTGAGGGAGTATTAAAGTTCAGTCAAAAAACAGGGAAATTAATAAAAAAAATATGTGCTTGAAAAGTTTCTTTTTTTTTGCTTTTGGAACAAAAATTATTACTGTTATCAAGAAAAAAATATTCAGAGAAAATAATTTTAAAAGTAATTTTTTAGGTTTTGATTCAGAAAAACTTGAAATTTGCATGTATGTGTGAATAATTTTCCTGAAAATGTAAAAAAATGGCTTTGTACCAATTTTGTGCCTGAAATAAGGGGGGTGGTCTTATAAATACGCGAAGGGGTCTAATACGCGGGATTTTACGGTAGTTTGTCGAGGGAAGGGGCAGTGAGGGAGCCCCAAATCCATCTTGGAAACAAATTGAACACACAACCTGACCCCCGCCCCGAGCCACAATTTGGGGGGTGCGTGTGCAGAAATTTTTCTGATATGGCGGGGGGGGGGCCCTGGACTCCCTGGATCCACCAGAGAGCTGCACCGTCGTTATCGCAAATGAATGGCCGCCACGCGTTGAGCGTCGAGCCCCGGGGGCTGACGGGACTCAGCGACGGAGACGCTTTGTAACCGCCAGACCCGTCAATGCAGATTCCTTGTCTCTGATATGGTGGCTCGCATTGTTTAGTCCCGGGCCCCAGGGGCTGAACTGCAGAGAGGAATATGGAACCGATTGAGAAGCGAAGAACATGCTGCAACTACGGTGCAAAATCAAGTTGTTTCACGTGTTACGGCGACGGGCTCAAATGAGACACCTGGATCTGCACCTGCCCCCAATGACCCCTATTTTGGGCCCACGGCCCTCTGGGAGAAGGGGTAAATTGTATTCAGGAGAACAAGCAAAAACAACTGAACATGGCATAAGTTCTACACGGTTCACAATTTGTCGTTTTCACGTCAGTCCGTCCAAATGACCTTTGCTGAAAAGTTTGATGTCTCCTGTCCAGCGATACTAAGGTATCCACATCCTAAAATCTTAGGTTTCTCCAACTCTCGGATGACTTTCACCAAGCGTTTGTCACGAAACCAGACTCCACCGAAGGTCTGTGATTGCAGGAAGGTGTGGCGCTCTCCGATTCAGATTCAGAATCTCACGTGTCGGGGCTTGTGAATGCAACAACCGTTGAACACCATCAGTTTGTGACCTGAAAACGAGAATGTGACTGGACGTGACTTGGGTTCAGGTTGCATTGCATTCATGTTCAATTGGGTCTGCAATGAAGTTGTAAAGTTGGTGCACCTGCCTCTGAACAACAGCGCGGACAGGCAGCATTCTTCACCTGCTTGTTTTTCTTCAGACTACTGGAAATGTGATTACTGTACACTAAGAATGCCAGAAACAAATCAACCACACATTTGTCTTTCCTCCGTGTGCAAGAAATGTCATTGCAGCTGAAACATGTTGGAATTTTGTCTTTGAAAATTTAGCAGACAAGCACTTGCTTCTCTCCGTCCTGTAACCTTGGACCCTGGATTCACTGGAGTCCCAAAATGACAGCAAAGGCTTTGTAGTTGACAAGTCTCTCTTGAAAACGTCTGGCGTCTGCTCGGCAACCTTGGGCTGTTCGCAGGCCCATTGACGGTGAGAGTGGAGTCCCATGGGGTGATAAAGTCTGTCAGATCCGCCATGACAGTGATGCTAAGTGCAAGGCCAATGAGAATCTTGACGTGTCTTCTTCAAGGGTCACCGCCATTTTGCAGATCCAGTGCAGCAGGGGGCGCCACCAGAACGAGCCTGAGTCTCTGCTCAAGATTATTCGTGTAGGGTTCGTTTCTTCTTTTGGGAGGGCGGGGATGTGAAATCAGTCACAGTTTTGACAATTTTAGTTTTGAAATGGCCTGGGTGAGTCTGTGTCAGGCACAGTTCACGAACGTTCAGGTCTGGCTCCATTGATGAGACCTGAGGGACGGACATCTGAATGGGTCCCTGGGACCTTGTACTCGTCCGTGCAAATGGTTCTCAGACGCTCCTGGATTGGACCCTGCAAACAGGACTCGTGGGACCCCTGGACCAGCCATGGGGCCCCTGGATTCGCCTTCGGGTCGTCTTTGTGCTCCTCACTGTCGGCCACACCTGCAGAGCCTGATGTGGACTGGGGCCGGCGATCCCAATTGAAAGGGAACACTGGGAATCTGTTATCCACACTTGAAAACCATGGATCCGGATTTCCCAACGAAGCACTGGATCCGCCCTTGGGGTCTTTGATATGTGCCAGAGACCTGGAATCTGCCCCTGGTTGTCCAGTTTCTCCCCGGGACACTGGGTCCAAGTGTGAGACCCTGGATCCACGTCTCGGAGTCAGTTACGTGTTTGAGCCCCTGGTCCGTCCTTGGGTATCTGGGTTCGCCCCTGGATCCGACACTGTGATACTGGAATCACCTATAGGACCCTGCACCTGACGGTGCGACCCTGTGCCCGTCCACGAGACCCTGGATCTGCCCTGGATCGGCCCCTGGACTTGTCCCTGGATCCATCCCTGGATCTGCCCATGGATCTGTCCCTGGGTCCATCCCTGTATCGGCCTCTGGAACCATCCCTGGATCCATCCCTGGATCCACCCCTGCGCTGCCGGTCACACCTGCAGGCGCTTGATGAGATCCCGGGAACACAGATCTCACGCTTCACGGGGCGGACAGGGAACACAACCGCCCCGAATCACTCTGCAGCCCGAGGCCTGAAGACACACTGCAGGCGTCACGTCTGCGTGCAGTTCAAAACGTCAACAGAAGTTTAATCATTCCCTGGCCAACGGGTGTTGCGTCCCTGTACGCGTCAGTTGAGGCTTGTGTCTTTGGTCAAGTCATTAGATGCTGCATTCGAGCAAAAAGACTCCGGGTCTTGTGTCCTGTTCAAGTCAAAGAGCCAACAGGTCCCTCAACAAGTAGATTTGGCATTGCATCCCCGGAAACGCTTCTGGGCATTGCATCTTTGTGCAAGTTAGCACTCACCGGGTGTTTAATCATCGCCTGTGGACGTGTGCAGAGATCATTGCACGGCGAATCCAGTGTGAATTGGCTTTGCAGTGCGGGAGAACAAAAACAAGACTTGCTACAGCTCCAGTATTTTGTCCTCGGATGTTTCTCAACAGAAACTCAGGAATTCAAATCCACTCGGGGCAAAAACCAAAGACTAGTTCCACAGTGAGGTCTGTTGTTGCGCAGTTAGAACCTGATGATGGCAACTCAAACAAAACTGGCGTGCCAAACAGAATTTGCAATGTGCGCACAATGATCAATCGCCAGGCTCTAGCTTTGTGTTTAGAACTGCCTCAAAGACAAAATACCCTGGAAATTTCCAACTCCATCTGACCTGCCTGCTACAGGCTCGAGACTGGGTCCTGGACCCACCCACTCGGGCCCCTCCCATTTCCTCCTCGGTCGAGCCCAACCCTGGATCCGTACAGCACGTTGTTTCACCAGCTCCGGAGGGTAATTAAGTCTCGCTCAGGTATTGCGGGTGTGTGGGGATCTTTCACCCCATCCAGGGAAGAACTGACTGTCACGTCATACCGGCTGCTTCAAGTGCGGTTTTCACACTGCACGCGTCACGCGTTGCGTCCCTGTGCCCGTCAACTGGATTCCGATTGCATCACACACGGCGCCTGTATTTACCCTGTCCAAATTCAATCCCCACCTTCCAAGTGTGACGTTGAACACTCGGAGACCAGCAACGTGCGCACTGGGTGAATCACGCGTTGCACCCTGGGGCAAGGTTCCCCTGTTTGCAGGGAACACCACACCTTTGAATTGAGAACAGCAAAGCGCGCGCGTTCCGGATGCAAACGTGGACGTGGATGCCCAATAGACGCTGAGGTAACAAGGACACGATGTTGACTTGTTCCAGTACCCAACATGCAACGCGTGCAACGCACAGCAGACGGTAGCGATGCCCCACTCGCCGTAGCGCGGGAAATGACAGCTGGGCCACACCACGCGTCATTAAGCATTACGTTTCCATGCCAATTTCACACGCAGAGCCGTGTTGCTAATGGCAACATATGATCCTCGGCAGAGGTGAAGCAGTGAACACTGTGTGCGTCCAGGGTAAGCTGCATTGGTCAGTGTGCGTTGGCTTCTCTCAACAGCGCCCGTTGACTTGGTCAAAGTTGCAGTACGCTCGTATCCACGGGTTTGAGCAGAGACTTGTACATTGACACAACGCCTGCAGATTTGCACAGGGACGCAACACGTATTGGCTTGTGCAGGGACAACGCTCATTCGCTTTGCAGGTGTCCAACTCCCATTGACTTGTCCAGGGGCGCAGCGCCTTTTGACTTGCGCAACGACCCATGAAACACGCGATTGCACCTCACAACAGCATCGGCGCTGTGTCTGAAGCAAAAACGGAAGGCTCAATGCCTTGAACAAAAAGAAAGATGTCTGACGCAACCTGTATATAACAAACCTCGCCCATCCCGCTGTGTGAGAGGCGAGTGAATCCACGCAGAGTTCAGTCTCTGCACTTTCGCGTCCCATTCTCGACTTTTTTGGCGTCACTGTGGTAACAAACTGCTGCTCAATGGCTTCAGATGGGTTGCAGGATGCTGAATGTCCGAGGGAGGGAGAATGGGAGAAAGACAAGGCTGTATTCACAGGGTCTTGCATCGCTTTGTCCATGAGCGTTGGGTTGTCAACCGCAAATTGAGACCTGAATCACACTGGGTGCGTCTCGCCGTGCAACCCTGGTCAACTTCCACAGCAACGGACGCTGTATCCAGCAGACAGGTCACAGGTTAAATGGCCCCCAGGCCAACCGTGACAAAATGGCTGAACACTTGGATGTTTTTCTCCACGTAGCAGTCAGTCAGGACTGAAGACAAAAACAACCCCAGGCGTCGTACTCGTACGTACCTACGTCGCAGCAAGAGTCACGTCCTGTCTGCAGCTTTGCGGGTGCTTTGCTGAAGCAGACAGACGTTTGTTTGAACGTTTCATACGGGCACTACTTTGAGCCTGCAACGTGGCGCTCATTGACTTGGAAAGCGACGCCAAGCACGACGTTTTTCCGGACCAAAACGAACATGCCCACTGCACAGTCATGTGTACGTCACTGCGCTCACCCCTACCAGAAGCGTCGTCTGGCAAACTGACGCATTTGTGCACACACCCCTTTGTGATCCACCCCTTTCTGCTTCCCTCGGATGAGGATTGCGTCCCCGGGCTACGTGAACCTCAGTCACGGTCTGACGAGGTTTTGAGGGACAGGCCTCCTGCCCCTGGATCCACCGTGGAGAGTTGCGTGAAGCTTGCTGTGAATTGCCAACAAGCGATGTCCATTGCATAGTGCGAACCAGGTCTGTGAGGTCCTTTTCTTCCACGTTGCAAGACGCCGTCTCTTCCTGTGTTGCGTCCCTGCACGAGTCGTCAGTTCCGTCGGCGCCGGAAGTGAAGCTGTCGCCGCACGCTTTGATGTCGCGATGGGCAGGAACTGGATTCCCTGGACGTGACATTGACGTGTCAGTCTCTGTGTCTCCAGGATTGAGAGAAACGCTTTGTGGACTTTGAAGTCGTGAGTCCAAAGCTCCTTGTGGCTGATTCAGGGCAGAAGACCTGATTCCTCACACATTTGCAATTGTCGTTTGATTTCTACCGCACATGCAATGTTTGTGCCTTGCCTGCTGCATGTTTTATCTGAGTAGATCCACTTGGTGTCCCCAGTGCCTCACTCTGGCCAGTGCCTTTTTTGCTTGATACCCTGTCTCTTGATTCGCAGCAGTTCCAGGAAATATCACCGTCCCAGGTTTCGCTCTGGAGCGGTGTTGTTCCCAACTTTTGAAAACAAAGCGGGAGAGCAAGTACGTGTGTAGAAAGCAAACGCGCCCATTGCACACCACAAACAAGCCAAGGAAGACCAACAAAAACACAATATCACACACACCCGTGCAGAAGAGTAGAGGGCACGCGACACTCAATGCAAAATCACACGGCGCAACAATTCAGGACGCAAGACGCATCCAGTGAGAACCTTGCCGATTCTTCTATTGCAGAGAACGGTGGCCTTTACGGCTCAAGGGAAATTCTGCTTTGTTTACGCTGCTGCACCGTTTGATTGGCCCCGTGATTTGTTTGTTTTCGCTGCTCCCGTGTCCGGTTCGCCCTTGGGTGAGTGACGCACGTCGGAACCTCTCACACGCGGATCCAGGGGGTGTTTTGTCAGGGTAATTTTCCCTCCAGCGGATCGAGGAGGAGAAGCCAAGGGCCTGGATAACCACGAATTTTCGAACTATTCATTGGAGGGTGCACCACATTGGAGCAGATTCGCGAGGGTGGTGCCACTGTCCACTGAAGTCTTTCCAGACGTGTGAGCATTTCAGTGTTGACACCACCCCTCTCCCTGCATGGGGGTTGTCCCATCAAAGAAAAAACTGGATCAGCTCACCTTCTCGAGCAGATCCGGAACTCGTTCGGAACTGACACGCACAATTGAGCGCGCGTCTCCAGAATACAAACTAGAAGCGTCCGGCAACACGAACAAAACAACGGGGGAATGTGGAGGTGTCGGCTGCAGGGAGAGTCTCAGGGAGCCTTTCGAGGGCAGAACGCACACACACGCACGCACACACACACACACACACACAAACACACAGAAGTTTCACCACATTTACAATTGTTCAACATCCAATCCAAGCCTCAAGGTTGGTTCCAAAGTTTTGGCAAATTGAATTTTTTTTTTTATGCCCAGTGTCTTGGCACAGGAAACAAATGCTTTGGTCACCTACAATTAACGTTGCCATGCAGTGAAATCGGCGCAAAAGGCAGGATTATATCCACGATGTATTCTGCACAAAAAGCCACGGGAAAATTCTCTGCAGAAGTCAATGGGTCTTACGCTGTCCAGGCAACCTCAAAGCCCATTGACTTGTACAGGAATGCAGTTGACCTAATGAACGCGGAACAACCGAACACATCCACATTCCTGTGATGGATCCAAGAAGCAGTGTTTGACCGACAGGTCCAGTGGGGAATCCCCAAGGTCCATCAGATCCGGGAAATCCGGAACAGTCTCGGACAATTGAGCACTGTGTCTCCGGAATACAGATGCGTCCATGTTCTTCTGGTGGATCCAGGGATGTAGCAGTCGCTTGACGAGAAGTGCGGGAGAGGTCAGAAACCCTGGATTGTGTGCATGTTGCAATGGTGTCTCTGTACTTTTGCCAAGTATCTTACCCCCCCCTTGGACTCACCCCTGGACTCACCCCTGACACAGTTCTTCCAAAACGTGGGATGAATCTTGCGTTGCGTTGTCAGAAAGTTCGTGCGCGCTGTGTGTCAGTGTCGCGTTGCCGAGCCCAATCCATTTGGGTTCTTCCGAGACAAACACAAGGCATCCAGGGTAACAAAGACCTCAACGCAGATTGGCCTTTGCAATGACCCCTGGATCCCACTGGTCAAGCGTCGCTTCCCTGCCAAACCCAAAGGCGTTACTTCAAATGAACCAGTGGACGCGTTGAGTGTTTGTTCATACTTGACCCCAAGGCCGGACGTCCGCGTGCCGCGCACCGTGAACTTTCCATCCGAACCTTGATTGGTCTCTTGGGGAGAAGATGTTGTTCGCGATACTGTTCCGCACACCGAGGTCTCTGACACGGAAGACCAGATCCCACTGAGATTGTTCGGGAAGACTCAGGCCATGTACACAGGTATGTTGTTTTTCTTTCTCAGGAGTGGATCGAGTGGATCCAAGACTTGGTCAAGGGAAGTAAGTTCAACACAGAAAGTTCAAAAGGCCCAAGAAGACAACCAAACCCAACGGCCCAGCGGGTTGAATTTGTTCTCTTGCGGTTGGAAGACCACAAGCCTGATTCAACCAGTGGCTTTTGACTTGATTCAGACTCTGCATTTCTGTTTGCTGGTCTTGGAAGATCGTCTTGTCCTCCGCGCCAAACATCAGTTCAGACACAAAGTGACAACCAAGAGGAATCTAAATTCCAACAAAGGGGAATGGTGTCTCTATAGCATTTCAGCCCAGCAACTACGCAAATAAAGAAGGAAAATTCAGCATTGACGATCAGCCACGCAATGACATATTTTATTCTGGAACAAGCAGACATTCTCCCATCGAACGACACAAAGAAGACAGCTGCATGGGGAATTTTCCGCTGGTGCACTGCTTGGAGGCTTGACAGTTTGGCAAACGACCGACTTAGTTCCAGTTTGCTTGTCACAACTCTCGACGTATTCACACTCAAGGCGACATGTCCATCACTCTGCCAAAGCCACCCCTGGATCCACCCCTGGATCCGCCCCTGGATCCACCCCTGCACCTCAGGCTTCAGAAACGTTCTCCCCATGACAAACCTGTCACAATGCTTCAGAGCGCGCACAATGGAAACCTTCATTGCGCCTCAATTCTCTGTCATTTGCGCCGCTCAGAGATGCAGGAAGCGGGAGCGCTGGAGTGGCGGGGGAGGAGGAGGCTCGGCGCTCACTCCATCAGCGTGACGCCCAAATCACACACGTCACGTCCCGCTCAAGCCCCGTCCCAGCAGCGGATCCAGGGTCGAGGTTATTGGAGTGAAATCATGTTCGGCAATGTCAGCAAACTGCAGGGCAAAAAGAGAAAACAGGGGTGATGTTTTGTTGTGGTCGCAGAGACAAGGCCCCACTGCCCCCTGAGCCAACAAAATGTGTTCTGAAAGGATTCGTCTCCAAACAGACCAATGGTTGCGTTGCATGCATGAGCTTCAACAAGGAAGTGACACAATGCGCTACTATTACAAGTTCACGGCTGAAGTTACGAAGGGCCCAAAAGGGCAATGGTCAACACCGCTCGACATTGCAACGGCACTAAAAACCGACTTCTACGTGTTTTGTCTGGCAGTGGATACACGTTGTTTTGAGGACAACAGAGACACTACGCACAGAAGACCTGAGCGGTATTCGTCTCGACGCGACACAGCACTGTCATTGAAATTGAATTGGTCTCTCTGCTGAACCTGTTTGTCCAGCGAAACACAGAAAGCGGGTCGAGCTTCAGACAAAGGGCTCAGACAGACAATCGGCTCAGACACGGCTGACACCCGAATGAAAAGCCGTGGCGACCAGGATGATCCCCGAGACCTGGACGTCAATGGTAGAGATGATGCTCCGGCAGATCCAGGGGCGACCGCGTGACCCTACTCCCGCAAGCCCCTCCCCGGGGTATTTATCCTTTGATTTTGCTCCAAATGCAAAACCTGTTTCATTCACATTGAAGTTTTCAATTGGTCTACAGTTTGGAGTCACACATTTTTGGCTGCCCCATTCTGCCAGAGCCATGTTCTCTGCTACAAATGTTTATCTGGCCGTATCTCAGGACAGAACCCCGGCAGACGTCCTTGAGATCAGATTTCGTAACCCACCCCCAGGGGCTTTATTTCACAATGAAGGGCTCAGACGCTTTTGACACGTGGATAAGAAGCCGTCTTCGAGAGGATTGTCCCTCAGACCCCGGACGTCATGGATCATGACTTGGTGGACAGATTGACACAACGCAAACTCATCACGCGTGAACCGCGGGGTGTCGGGACTGGCTCTGCGGGGCTCAGGCGGAAAAACAAACATTTGAGGTCAAGGTTTTCCAGCTTGGTGTCCAAGCCAAGCACCACAATAAGGTGAAGGAGGCGCGGGCGGAGGGGGGGGGCAAATTTTGTTGCAAGGGTGAGGGCCCAGAGCTCAAGGCCCTGTGCCCAACAGACCTGGGGCAATTTGCAACATACCAAGGCCTTGGGTCACGCTACGTTGATACGTCTGATGCGTAGATCTACAGACACGTGCACGTCTCGAGTGCGGAAAGGGAAGCTTCTTCGTACAACACATCAAAACACAAAGACGCATCCAAATGCGCAAAAATCACAGCTTGAGTTGCGCACAAACATTCATCTACATTCAATGTTTCATTTCCTTCAAATGTTCACAAAAAGCCCTTGTCTAGACATCGGGAACATAAAAAACATAAACTTTCATTTTGCCAGATGTTGCGACCATAAAATTTGCAACAGTTGCAGCGTGTTTTGTCATCCGCAGAATCTCAAAAATTTTCCATTTTGGCGGGAAAATCTGTTGCCGAGAAAGGTCCTTTTTGACCTGTCATATTCTGCTGATTGCGGGCGCGTCCGTTTCTGCAAAAAAGAGAGCATTTTTTTTGCAACAAAAGAGAAAAAGACACTGCCAGTCAAGTTCAGATCTTTCACTCCATTGAACTCACGGAAATTTTGACGCCAAGATGACTTTTCAGTATTGCAACTGGGGGAAACCAGGGGTCAGACCGGAAGAAAAAGTCCAACCGTTGCGCCGTGTGACAACGGCTTCAGACGGGACTGACACGTGAGTGAAGTGTCCGTCTTGAGAAGGATTATTGTAATGGGTCAAGACGTCAAGTGTTCTGAGGGCCTGGTCAATGGAAAGAGGGTCCTCCAGGTCAGGTCGAGTGTGCTGACCATGGGATGGACGTGCAGTGTGTTTGGGTCCGTTCGCAACCGGTCTGACGCCTTGGGTTGTCTAGAGAAGGATTATTGATATTTTCAGTGTCTGAGCCCAGTCACGTACCGCACTCAGGATCAGTGTGACCACCATGCGTGACCATTCATTGGACCTATAAAGGTCATCACATTGCGTGTGCATTGGACCTGATGCCTCAGGCTCGTATCAGGGTGTGGGACCAAAGAATTTAGGGCGTGGTTATTGGGAAAGCACGTTGGAATCGGATGACCGTCACTGGTACGCTCACCATACAACGCATCCAGTGTACCCAGCCTGACGCGTGACGTCAATGCACCTGCGCCAATGAACACGTGACCTGCGGTGCTCACGGCCACAAGGCCTCCAACGCATTACGCACCCAGTGTGAACCCGCCCAAGGCTGTGTCCAAATGAGAATTATCCCAATGGGTCAAGACATCAAGTGTCATGGCGCCTGGTCAAGGGAAGGGTGCTCAGGGTCAGGATGAGTACCTCTCTGCCTCAGAGGGACGTCCACTTGGCTTCTGGTTCACGGATCCCTCTCTATCTTCAGTCACAAGGAAATCTGAAGAGGGTATGTTGACCTGGATTTTTGGTATGATTTTCACCAATGAGTTTTCTTGTGGTGTGCAACAGTGACGTGTTCTGTCAAAAAAGAGCCTTCACACAAGCAAACGCTTTGCCGTTGCATTCTCGCAACGTGCACTGATGTGTTCTAAGACTGTGAGGTGTTCTGTGAGGAAGGGTCCACACACGTCTTTGTGCAAGCCGAGTCTGGATGTGACATTTGCCTCGTAAAGGCGGGACCGGTGCCCACTGGATTTGTCAGCCTCTGCGTCCCTGCAGATGTGCAGTGTCGCCGTCGTTATGCGACGCAGCGCTGCTGAGTTGTGCAGAAACACGGTGCTCCATCCACACTTTCTGTGTGAAACAGGCTTTTCTGCATGAAGAAATCTAGTGAAGACATCTACAGCGTTTACGCTCTGCCAATTCCAGAAAAATCTATCCCCTTTAATACTGCACCCGGCCCGTTGCTATGGGATCCGTTTCTATGGGAATGCGACGTGGAAACAGTGATTGTGGCCCCTAACAGCTGCGTAAGCTGTGATAGACAGCTGGGCTCCAGAGATTAACCCCCGCGACAAAGAGACGGGATTGCGTTGTTTGAGGCCGGTGGATCCAGGGGCGTGGTGGGTTCCAGGGTCCGGTTTCGGATGAGTCCAGGAGAGACAACAGAGGGGGCCCAGGGGGTCCTGGAGCCTTGGCACAGGGATTCATGCCGGTTTCTTTGGATCTGGACCATAGGGAGTGCAAGGGCCGAGAAAATTGCTGACAGCTCATGTGTGGGTCTTAAACCTTCCCCTGGGGCATCTTGGGGTCTCAGAGTCAGGCTGGCTTCGGGGCGGGGGTGGGGGGCTCGGGGTTCTCGTCTGTTGTGACCCTTATCTCTAGTCATTGCCCAGGCAGACACACCTATCAATGCAGATCTGACACACTCTCAATTCAACACACTGACCAACAGCGCTCTCCAGTGTCTGGAAGGTTTTTGTAGACTGAGACAACCCCTCTTGGACGATGGTCCAACCCAGAAATGTCGGATCCCGCAACAAAAATGGATGCTCTCCTGGATGCACGAATGCACCCCTCACCTATCACAATTGCGGTGTTTGTGAATGAGGGGTCTCTGACCCCTAGTACTTCCGCCCCTGCCGCCACCTGTCGCAATGTGGTGGGTACCCCCTCCTGGATACTGGAGAACTGGAAAAAACCCGTGGGTACGCCCCTCCTGGATGCTGCACAAATCCCAAAACCTCTCAGCGTCGGCCCATCAGCGAATCCAAGATGTCTTTGTTTGTGATTGAGAGGCCCAGTGCCCACGTGGCTCCTCCCCTGCCGCCACCGCAGTCCCCTGTGAGACTCCCGCTGCTCCCAGACAGGGATCAGGCGAGGAACAATCCCCTGCTCGACTGACTCGGACCTGTGTCCCAATCATCGCAATATAATGCAGATTCCCTCGGTCTGGTTGACTGTGGATGTCATTCCAAAACTGTCCCCTAAGGTCGCACCAATCCGCAATGGCAGTTGAAGCACCGAGTTCAAGCTGCAAACTTTGCCCATTTCCAGTGCAGTCATTGAAACGGAGGTTTTCATACGGGCAGCGTCTGAAGAGGCAAACGACTTTGGTGTCGTGGTCCAGGGTAAAAATGACATAGGTGCCTTTCTTACAGACGTTGCTCTGTTCACTGGGTTTTCTGTATGAAAACGCGTGAAGGGTGCTGTTGCTGCAGCTTGACGCTGATGAGTCCGGTATTGAGCGATGCTCATCCACTCCGCACTGGATGAGGCGACGTCCTCGTGGTTCAGCAGGATCCAGTGAGATCGGCTCAAGGTCCGGCAGCCTGAAGGGACACACGAGCGCAGAGCTTTGATGGTAGGAAATACTGCCGCATTGGCCAGAAAGTTTTTTGATCCTCATCAAACTTTGACATTTTGTTTCTGTGGTGCTTGATTTTTCCCCTGAAATGTTGACAAAATCTGCAACCACAAACCAATATCTGTGACCAGAAGATGAATTCTCATCCCCAGCTCCTGAATGCTCCAATTGGAACTTGTTTGATCCACCTCTAGAAATCCAGAAACCAGTCACAAGAATTCCCGCCAAACCCACTACTGCGAAACGCACTTCATCTGCAGAAGGATCTCTGCTCCACGGCGGCATTGAGGGTCAGTTTGGATGAGACATCACAACATACCAATATAGTTGGTACCTCAGAGCCTGCGGCCCCTGGGAGACCCGCACCCCATGGAACCTCTGGACAGACGCCCCTGGATGGATCCGCCCCTGGAGGCAGCTGGATAAGCCGGGTGATTCCCGATCCACTGCGGCGCTAACGAGGCTCCAGTCCGGATGAGTCCGGGGCCGCTATTGAGCGACGCCGCAGACCCCCGGAGCCACCAGCTCTTAACGTTTCATCGTTCGCCATTCAGCCGCATTCAGCCGCCGACAGTCTACAACGCTGATACAGTGCTGTATAGACGGGCAGCGATATGAGCTTTTCCCGTCAGGTTCGTTGGAAACTGCAGATCCAGTGAGTAGCCCCTCCCTTGACTCGTTGATAAAACGGATCGAAAGTTTTTCGTTTCCACCAAATAGAACTTTTTTTTTTACCCTGACGTCACCGCCCCCGCTTCTTCACCTTATCTTGGATCCGTTTCTGGGGCATTGGGGAGTTTGAGCAAACAGCCCGCAACTGTGGAAACGCAAACGCAAACTTAACTTTTTGTATGCTGTGATAGTCAAAAGTTACGTTTTCGTTTGCGTTTCCAGGTTGCGGGCACAAGGGGAAGGGATGTGTGAGGGCTGTCTGCGAACATCCAGGGACTCCTCCAGAGAATGTGGGGTGCAATAGTGCTGGGGAAAACACAGTTTCAATCTCTTGGCCTCTACACTAAATCTACAACTGAAATGGAAATGGCCTGCCCCGTAGTCTGGGACAGAGAACATCAGTCTGAGAGGCTTGGGTGATCGCGAATCCACCAGACATGTCACGAGCAAATGAAGGTGAAAAGACTGAGGAGAAGGCAGCGTGTTGTGTGTTGAGGGAGAAGGGAGAGACTCGGGGGAGGGGAGAGGAGGAAGAGAGAGAGAGAGAGAGAGAGAGAGAGAGAGAGAGAGAGAGAGAGAGAGAGAGTGAGTGGGGGGGGGGGGAGGGGAGGTGAGGAGAGCGAGAGAGAGAGAGAGCGAGCGCGAGCGCGCGGGAGTGAGGGGCGGGGGACGGGAGGTGAAGAGAGGGCATGTGAGAGAGTTGGAGCAAGGGAGGGAGGGGAGGAAGGGAGAGAAAGAGAGAGAGAGACTTGGAAGGAGATGAGAGTGAGGTGAGACAGAGAGAAAGACAAAGAG
>JAAUXT010007973.1_pt1 | contig 16325 bp, 14 predicted proteins | sample 7278171 | NCBI WGS metagenome assembly JAAUXT01 (sample SAMN14350112, study PRJNA611818) | marine sediment metagenome | isolation source: surface marine sediment (1.8m) | place: French Polynesia: Moorea | collected 2018-08 | reverse complement strand
GTCACGTGTTGTGAGACCAAGGTCATACTGGGTGTGTCACACTTGGTGCGTCACACTGGGTGTGTCACGTGTTGTGAGACCAAGGTCATACTGGGTGTGTCACACTTGGTGCGTCACACTTGGTGTGTCACGTGTTGTGAGACCAAGGTCATACTGGGTGTGTCACACTTGGTGCGTCACACTGGGTGTGTCACGTGTTGTGAGACCAAGGTCATACTGGGTGCGTCACACTTGGTGCGTCACACTGGGTGTGTCACGTGTTGTGAGACCAAGGTCATACTGGGTGTGTCACACTTGGTGCGTCACACTGGGTGTGTCACGTACGCCACCCTATTCAGAGTTCACGCTGCTACACAGCGCCTGTACTGACAGGAACGCCCAATGCGCAGACGCAAACAGTGCAAGCTTTGCAATAAGGAGTTTGAGCAGTGCGTCTTTCCGTCAGGTCCCCAGTTCCCACGGGCGAGCGGGGGTCGTGACGTCACAAATACCCATGTGGCTGGATCCCCCGAATGAGTTGGCCTCCAGATTCGAACAAGGACACAATGCAATTTTTGATTGCGCCTGCGTGTGACACAACGCATCAGGGTACATAGAGACGCCCAGCCTGACGCATCCAGTGTGAACCTGGCCCAACAACAGTGCAGGCACCCAGAAACAGTCGTAAAAAGGCTCAACGTAGTGACTTAATTTGCATCATCTTTCTCCATCTCCCTCAGAACCCACGTGGAGCCATTCTTCATCCGAGATAAAAATTTTAAAAACAAAATCTCGCCATATTTAGAAAGCCCGTGCATCAAGCTGAAGTGGAAACAGCTGTCAGTCCTGACAACAGGCATTGTTTTTCAATTTCGTGTGTGACGCATTTCCCCGTTTCGAGTGGCTTTTGTTTCGGTGTTGAGTGACTGAAGCGAGTTATGGCTGATAGAGGAGGAGCCTGGGCCTGCAGGGGGGGATCCAGGGGCTCGTTTTCAATTATTGCACATGCGCGAAAAGAATTCTGGGGCCACCTTTGTGTTGGAGATCATGGAGATCATGAGTTGGAGATCATGGACGCCAAGGTGTCGTGGAAGGCTGACCCTGTTCCCTCTGCTGCCAGACAGGGCTCACTGGATCCAGCTCCCAATCAGCCACTGGATCTCATTGCTGGACCTGGGCCAAGCTCAATATACCTCTGGATTCACCCTGGACCCCTCCCTGGATCATCTTTGGATCCACTCGTGGACGCATACCTTGATTCTGGCCCAGGCTCCACCTCCCGGGACTACCTGTAAATCTGTCCCTGGAGCTGTCCCCTGATCCTCGCGTGGACCCCTGCCCCTCGATCACATTCCTAGATCTGATCCGGCTGGATCCTCCCCTGGATCTGCCTCTCGAAGCACCCCTGGCTTCTCTCATTGTTCCACCCCGTACCCCAGACCCTTGGATCTACCCCAGGATCTAACTCTTGGATTCATCTTTGGAGCTGCTCTGGGTTTGTCTCGTGGATCCCGGCCTGGATCCTCTCTTGGGTCCACCCATGTACCCTCGCTCTTCACATGGGATCTGGTCCAGGTGCGCCCCTGGATCCACCCCTGGATCGACGCCTGGAATTTCCCCCTCGATCCCATCGTAGACTCCACTCCCTGGACCCAACCCTGGACCCACTACTGGACCCGCCCCACGGACCCACCCCTGGACCCGCCTCCTGGTCTGGAACTCCCATCACTGCAGGAACGCCGGGTACGAATCGATGGGAGCCAGCGGACGGCGATCGCTGTTCCCTGTGTGGAACACGTGCGAAGTGCAACTCAACCCGAAAGGTACGGGCGAGCAGAGTTTTGTTTACCACAGAGGTGCGTCGTAGGTTTGGGTGCAACAGCATCAGACAAGGCGGGATCCAGGGTTTGTTCAATGAGCGACCCCGGGGAGAGATTCCATTTGGAAATCATTGAGGCTGGCGGCGGGGAGGTCATCAAAATGCTCAAGAGGGTTTTCAAATGTTGAGAAGAGCTCTGTCCGTGGATGTTTGAACCACATTTTCTATTTGAGGGTTTTCACGCAGGCAGGGCGGCGTGAGATCGACGCTGGCGTCAAAATGTAGATGCAGCGATATCAAAATCAACATGACGCCCAAATGGAGGGTGTCAGAAAATGGTCCACTCCGTTCCTGGCGTCGCGTCAAAAATTTTGAAACCGAACGCAGGGTCAGTTGACCTGACCCGGGCCAATGACTTGCAACCAGCTTGAATCAGACCTGCAGGACGTGAGGTCAATGACCTCGGAGCCGCCAGGCTAAACACTCTATTATTCTGAAGCTGTTGTTTGCAGCACCTGGTTTTTGCATCATCATTTGATATTTTGGTCTGCAGTGTTGGTGTACTCTGAACAGATAATCCAGGGTTCCCTCGCTAACAACTCTTGAGTACTACGTTGAGTGGCGCTGTGGTGGGGTCAGACCCACGGGAGTCAAATTTCCGTTTTCCACCTGTCGAAATTTTGAAGTTCAGAAGAGGACCTCCAGGAGATCCAAAGAGAAACGGTTGCAGTGTTGATCGTCTGTGCAAACAGAGTACATGTATCTAGGTTCCGAGCCTGCAGCTGTGGCGTTGAGCGAACTGTGGTCAGACCAACAGGAGTCAAACTTCGATTACGGAGGTTGAGCACACCCAAAATTTCCAATCCCGCGGTGCCTCAATTGCTAGATCTGCAGCAGATGACTCTTTTGTGCACTGAGAGCCAATGGCTGGTGACCAAATGGTATCTGTGTCACCAATCTGGCAATTGGGGCACCTCAGACAAGGACCGGACGCATTTGCTAAACCTCCGTACTGCCAACCAGAACACGATTCAAACAAAAAACTTTGTCCGTTCGTGAACTTCAATCGCTCAATAAGGAAGGATCCATCAATTTTGAGGTCAGATGGGACCCCCCCCCCCGCCAGGTCCACTTGACCTGTCACACGTGATGGATCTGGGTCCGTATCACGTCCCACCCACCCGCACCCGCTGAGGAGAACCGTACATCTCCGTCAAACAGCTCAAGAGGTCCAACGGAGGGGGGACCAGGGGGCCCGGGCCCCAGAGCCACGAGAAAAAACATCCCCACACACCAAAAACCCCGTGGTTTCTGTAGAATTGCTGCTTCAAGATATTTTTAGGCTGTTGAAAAAGGCCTTTGCTTTGGCTTCCATGCCTGCAAATTTTCACTGACAACAAAACATTTTGACTGTTATTCAACATATCCATGGCACGACTTGCACAACCATTGAGCTGTATTTGGCACGCGACATAAAGGCCGAGCTCTTTGTTTGGACGCAGCAATTCAAAACAAAAACACCTGCGCTGCAAAAATATACGCAGTTTGTTTCTCGCTCACATGGTGCGGCCAGGTCAGGGTCATTTAGATCTACTGGTGTCTCAGGACCAGGCTCCGACCTGCCGGCGGAACATGGGCCTAAATTTCAAGACCAGACAATGATGTTGTGATGTGATCGTAAACTTTATTCAGGACCACATTCCTACCTGATTCTGCCAGGTGGGAATGTGGTCACAAATGGTTGAGGACCAGATTTGTAGCTTTTTCAAACCTATCTCAATAGCAATTGACTTGTGTATATTGGAATTCTATCTACTGTCTGTTGTTGTGCTCTGACCATAATAGAGGCCAGGGTGTGGCCCTAAAAATTAGGACCAGACTCCAACTATGACTGAGGTCAGGGTGTGGTCCTGAAAAGCATCTTGGACTACATTCCCACCCAGTGGAATGCAGTCCTGACAGGTGGGAGTGTGGCCCTGAAATTCTAGGACCACGTTCCGTCGGCGGAGCGTGGTCCTGGTCGAGGTCTGGTCCTGTTACACCGGTGTGAAAACATCCCAGGTGCGTTGAAAGCGCCAGCCATGTCCGTGTCAAGGAAACAACGACCCAATGACTGCTGGTGTCCCGAAGGACCCACAGGAAAACGGCTCGCTCTCCAAAACGAACACGGCCCATGTCTCGTTCTCTGACGCAGTAGGGAGGTTCAGCTGATTCGTCCGCGATTCCTCTCCGTCCGTGACTGACGTCAGAAGAATCCTAGCCCGAGGGGTTTGGTGATAAATTTCTGCTGTCTCCAACACAGCCAACTTGTCAGGACAAAATATTGCATTTGAGGCAGAACAAAACGACAAAGAAATTTACTTGGTACTGTTGTTTTGGACGTCAAACTCAAGAATGGAGACCTCAAGCAGATCATCTGAAATGACCCTTCGGAGCCCTGTCGCGTCAACGTCGTGTCCAAAGTTGCCATTTCGACGTTCACGCGTCGCGTGGGCGACGCGACGTTGACGTGACGTTTCAAACGTCGTGCTTTGTCTCTCCAGAGACGCGTGGACAGAGCGCTTGTCGCATCTCGTATGAACCACGCCTGAACCAGTATCCATCAAAGTCTCTGCACTGCGTTTTCCCCCCAGTCTCTGCGTTCAAAACGAGTTGAGAGAAGCCGACGATCTTTCCAGTAGACACGCCCAAAGCACGAAAAACAACAATTTGCGGCAAAAGGAGGTGGATCCAGGTCTGGGTATAAGGTGATAACCACATTGAAGGCCAACTGCAGGCATCGTGGGCCCAATGAAAAATATACCAAATACATGTACGAAAGGATGGATAATTTCTATCAGCCGCTTGTCGGATGGTTTACCCATGTATCTGGATCCGTGTGTCCGGATGCGGACTTTACTTCCCCCGCACCCCGTTCCCCACCCCCAACTCAGACAATGCTTGGATTGTCCGAACAGTTTGAGTTCTACTTGAAAGCCTTGGTTTCAGCGGTCGGGATCAGGCTTGTTTGTGGCAATTGGAACCCTGACTTTCCTGTGGGAGCCAAGACGCACGTATTGGAGCTGATAAAAAGGCTGTTTTAACAGCAGGCTCTGTAGCTGCAAAATGTACACGTAACACGTAGCTTGCACATGCAACTCCCCCTTTCTGGAAGAGTCCACAGAAGTGAAAACAGACAAAGATTCACACAATTTTTGAAACCAAACTTAGCTTTGAGAGCCCTTTGAAACCAGACAACGTGGAGAAAAACATAGATATCCCTTGGGTTTCTGACTTTTGAAACAAAAAAGTTAACTGTGGACTCTTCCTAAATAGGGGAGTTGCATCTGTGAGCTACGTGTTACGTGTACGTCATGCGGCTATGGAGCGTGTTGCTAAAACTCCCCAAAAATAGAACTTCAGGGCGTCATGGCTCCGGTTCCTCGGTTCACTCGCCTGGATCCGCCACCCTGCCGGTGCCTCGGGAAAACTGAGTCTGCCGTAGCGCGGTGCGCATTTGTGTAACGCTCTACAAATCCTGGCTCATCGCATCTCTCTCCATTGTGAGTTTCGCTTGGGAAACAGTGGAACGAGATACAGCAACAAAGCGCGGGAAAACTGCAGGGATGTAGCGACGGAAACTCAGTATGAGTGCGTCAACCTGCAGGGAACATGTCCCTTTTTGACGCCTGGAGAGTTGACGTCAGAATTGGAGAAAACCGTTCTTCACGCCTTCCATTGGGTCCCTCGTTTGTTTTGGTGCTGACGTCACAATTTTTACGTCAGCGTCTGAAAATTTGGCCTTGACGTCCCTTGTGCGTGGGTAAAGGGGGCTTATCAGGGGTGCAGCCAAGATGTTGTATCAAAGGTGTCCGGCTTCAATCAAGGTAAAATTTTACGCGAAAAAAAATGTAACCCTTTTGCACCAGCGGTGTGGAAATTTGGGCGGGGGGGGCGAATTTTGCTGCAGTCAGGGGTGGGGCTGGCCCCCCAGGGTTCATTGGATCAGTGGGTAAATTTCGCTTCTGCTGGGGGCAGGGGCGCTAGATTCCCAGGCCCCCCCTCCTTGGATCAGCTCTTCAGGACAGTGAGTGCAAAATGTGTGTGCTTCTCAGGATGAGTTTTCGTGTGTGATGTTGCAATGGCTTGAATCCTGTTCAGAACCAGATTTTTGGTCTGTGTGAGGGGGAGGGAGGTGTCACACAGTGCGAGAAAGGTCATTTTGCTTCCCACATCATGCTCCAGTGTACAACACCTTTGGACACTTCGCAGGGAGATGTGGGGAAATGTGCGTGTCAAACGGTTTACACTTGGCAGTTAACTGCAAAACCTTTGCATGCTGGCCCAGTACTTATGAAAACCACTTGCAGTCAGCAGCAAGAAAAATAGCAGTTGCAGTCCGCAGTTGACGTCGACGTTACCAATATGAAAACCCCTTCAGTAGCTTTTAACGTGCTGTGTGTGGTGCTGGGATGGTTGGGGGCAGGGGAGAAATTAAGGCACCTTTTCTCTCCAGCGCTGACCGCATGTCAGGGGAACATGTCGTACATGTGAACGTCTGGGGACTCCAGAATTGAGGGGTATTTACAAGTGTGTGTGTGTGTGTGTGTGTGTGTGTGTGTGTGGTCCAGGGTGTACGTTGTTGATGTGCGTGTGTGTGTTCTTGTGTGCATGTTGGTGTGCGTGTGTGTACTCGTGTGTGGGTGTGTGTGCGTGTTTGTGTGCAAGACGTAGGGGCATCCTGTTCCTCTGGTTCCATTGGAGGGCCAGCACAATCCCTACGTGCGTGTGTGCGTGCGTGTTTGCGTGTACTGTATGCGTGCCAGTGTCACAAGCCAACGTTTTCCCAAAACACGAACATAATATACCACATAAATTGACCATATTCAAATACACCAGCCAGTCCCGAACGAAACCATCTGCTCAAAATCAAACCGCCCATCTCAGCAACAATGTCCAACAGGTTCTGCAATATCCAACTGTTGGTTTTTGCTTTCGGTATTATTTTTTCAACTGTTGTTTGGTTCAGTTTTATCTGCAATAAATTCTTGTGGTTGTTGTGTGTGAGAAACGGATTTGTTTATCGTTGGCAGATGATCGGAGTTGGGTTCACACTGGAGGCGTCGTGCGTTGCGTCCCTGCACAGACGAAAGCTGCGTTGATCACACAACCCTGTGCACCTTCCTCTATCCCCAAAATGGTTCAACTTTTCCCGCACAAAGAAGATGTAACTTTTGCCAATTTTTCGGCCCAGACAGATGTCTCCACGAACGGGAAATAACCTGGTAAACTTCCGTCTGCAAAACTCTTTGTCGAACCTGGTTGGTTCGGATTGCTGTTTGCTTTGGTGACGTGGATTCAAGACTGATTTTGCCGAATTCAGTTTGCAAGTCGAGCAAAAAATGCCCTCACCTCAAAGTTCAAAGGTTTCAGGGGACACGGTTACGTTGTGGCAACGCACTTGCAGTTTCAGATGAACACACAGTCCACTCGTATCCCATGTGAACCTGGCTACCAATCTGTATTTGTGTGAGGTTCGTGCGCGAGGCATTTACAACCAGCTGCGCAAAGCGAAACGTTGACTATGCGAACACACTGACCAGATTAGAATCTCTGAAATTACTGTGTCCTTGAATGAGGAACTGAATCGCGAAAACAAGCCACTGTGCAAAGCAGGTGCTTGTGGCTGCGGGATTTGGGACTCTGACCGTGGGGGCCACGAGGGCACTGGTATCAGGGTTTGAAATTTGACCGGTGGATGGAGAGAACGAGGCGAGGAGAAAGTGAGGAAGAGACAGTGAAATAGAGAAAGACAGAGGAGAGAGAACGGGGGGGGGAGAGAGAGAGACAGAGAGAGAGTGTGTGTGTGTGTGTGTGTGTGTGATTAAGTGTGTGTGTGTGATCAGGATCTGGGAGCAATGAACTTGCCTCGGGCCTCACAAATACATGTTGCGAGACTCCGATCACTGATTGGCTGCTGTCGTTTCGGCATTTTCCGCCACTCCAAAGTTTCCACACACACACACACACACACACACACACACACACACACACACACAACAATAGAAAATAAACTCCCAGATCATTAACAGCATTTTTCAACGCAGTTTTCGACAGTGCACAAAGTTGGGCTTTGGTCAAAAAAAAGACTCGACCCCGGGATGTTGTCACCAGTGCGATACAGGACTAATTGTCATCTCATATCCCGTGTCCAATGCTGCTGCAAGGCTTCTTTGCGAAATGGATGAAATCTACCCTGAGGAGGACCCAGGAGACGCGGGGGTCCAATTGACCCCTGGAAGGAGGTAGACCACGCCACAATTCTGTGTCGCAGGTGCAGTCATCTTTTCTTACTCATTTGTAGATATTTGTTTTCGTGAGCTGATTGGGGCACCAAGGGTGCCCCCCCACCCACAGAGGTATTAATTTTTCCTCTCTCCAGGCGCAATACGTTTTCTAATCTGTTTTGAGCTTGTGTTTGGGTCCTCGCACAGGGATCTCCCATTCCCTTCTCGCAAGGGGATCTTCCGCCCCACGTGACCAGATCCTGTACCCGCCTCTTATCTCCCACGCTGGCTTCATAATCTCCCCATTGGCGTACGACCCAGCCAATAGCAGACTCTGGAAAACATCCGTGTTGCCTGAGGTCCCCCCCCACACACACGTGCGCCAAAGTCTAAAACTGGAAATTACCTTTTTGGACTCTGTTTCCATTTCTGTGATGTGTTTTTCAACACTTGTTTGCAAAGCGTGTGTTCACGTACGAGATCAACAACAGACACCGCAAATGAGAAGAATGTCACACCCAATGCACACCCAAGAATCCGGAGAGCCAGGCCACTCTCAAATGGATGAACTCTACTCGTGAGTGAAGTATAGAACGGTAAACTCTTTGACCCTTCTTCGTTCTTATTGGCCAACAGTAGGTAGAACCAGTTCAGTCACAATCACCTTTGTGGGCAAAGTTTCTTTTTTGCTAAAATGGTGGATCTACAGGATTACAATTTTATTTGGGGGAGGTTGAAATACCCCCGTAAATGCCTTTTTTGATTTTGTATACGTCAGGGGTTGGGCCATGGGCGCCAAGCCCAAAAGCCCAAAGCCCTTTCACCGACTCCAGGACCGCCAGGATGGGCCCAAGGGACCTTCGTCTCAGACACTCTACCCCGCGTCCAGACAGAAAGCCGCCGACAGACGAGTCGTCCCCGTGATCGCAGACTGGCAATCTCGAGTGAAACCATTTCTCCAATGATGAAGCCTTGAGCGATAATGAGTCTGTTATTGACGTACCTGTTTTAACCAAGGTTGTTAGTGGAGTGGTGTTGGCTGTATCAAGTTTCCTTCAACAGCGGAGAGAGAAAGTCAGCTGGGTTGGCAGCGATCAAGGCAGATTGCTGCAGCTGAGGTGAGGTGGTGTTCTGGTGTGGTTCACTCAAGTCGAATCCAGACAAACCTCAGGTGGACTGAGGCAGGATCAAGAAAAGTGTCGCAGATTTTAACAGTGACCTCAGAATCCGTGACTTAAAGTTTGCCTCAGAGAAAAGGGGATGTTTACTCAAAGCCAGAAGTCTGGCCAATCACGAAGCGATCTTCACAGTTCTGTTTGCCAATTCCTGAAGTTGTGTGAAACAGGCCTTTGGCTTCGGGACAAGGTTGTTCTGTAATCCAGATGCAGTTCCCAGTCAGTCAGGACGAGGGTGAGCGAAGGTGCGAGCAGCAGCAACACTCGTGAATACAGCTGAATCCTGATTGAAGTCAACACTGTTTTGACAGTCAACGTCTCCATCTACAAACACAAAAGTGGAAAAGTTCCAACACTCGTGGTTTTCCTCCGCTTCTGACGCAGTTGAATGTCTGCTCCAAACTGGTGGGTGTCAATCTTCTCCCACCTGTTCCTTTTCCCACAGTTCTGTGACTGAAGATTTTCAGAGTCTGTTCCAAACGAGCCAAACTCAAAAGTTCCTCACACTTGTTGCCTCTTTCCAAAACTTCTGTTGATGAATGAAGGTTTGAATCACAGTCACTCCACGTTATTCAAAGCAAAAACACAGGAACAAAACTCAGACTGGTTCAGATCTGTGAGCAGCCCTGTCTGAAGTCTAGATCCCGACACCACAGCACTGCAGCTCAGGCCACGTGTTACGTCGCGTCAGATCCACGCGCAACTGGTGCGGACGCAGCCGCGGACGCTGCGCGCGCGCAGGGAGCAGCTTCACGCGCGGGAAGCGGCGCCACTGCGCAGGGAGCCGCGCAGCTTCGCAGCCAATGAGCGCCGTCGCCGCTCCAGAGGCCGGTGTCGGTGGAACTCCTCATGCACAGCATTGTCCAAAAGGCTCGCATGTAGGGCTGAGGTACAACCGTGAGGGAAGTGTTGTCGTTGTGTGTGTGTGTGTGTGTGTGTGTGTGTGTGTGTGTGTGGTCCTTCCTTGTTACCTCATCCCATACCTGGCACCATGCTCCCATTGCTCTGAGTCACTTGCACTTGTCCCTGCCTCCTCGTTGAACGTTTGTGCACAGAGTGTCTGGCAAAATGTGACTCTGGATGCAAACCCCTGCATACCCATGCAAACTCTCACCCATGCAAACCTGTGCATACCCATGCAAACCCAGGCATACCCATGCAAACCCAAGTGTACCCATGTAAACCCACGTGTACCCATGCAAGCCCACTCATACCCATGCAAACCCTCACATACCCGTGCAAACCCACGTACACCTGTCCAAACCCGTGCACAGCCGTTGGTTACATGTTTGCTGGGTACACGTCCATATTGGGTACGGATTCTTGTTTGAGACGCTTGGCGCAGTTTTTGCCGCTGCGGAAGTTTTCCCTGATCCGCAATCAGTTAGAATTCCCAGACTCATTTTCAATCACCAGACAGACGGATTTCACCTGAAAGGAATTCCAACGCGACAAACCTTGAGCGAACCGTTTTGTTCCAGTCACGTGTTCCCAGCATAGAGACGGAATTATTAGTTGAGTTATGATGACGCGTGTCTCTCCCTACAACGATGAGCGTGCGAGGTGTTCCAGGGGCGGATCCAGACACAGACCCCGCGGACAAAACAACAACGAATCCCCATTGGGTTTTGCAGCTAGGCCTGAACTGTCGTACGAGTATTGTCTCATAAGCATGATTACACTTGAATTTGGACCTTCACGCTTGTATTGAATCCCCCTCGTAGATCCCTGGATCCAATGAGAGACACTACAACCACGCAAAAGCGAATGAGACCGAGAAAGCCCAGTGGACACAGGCCAACGCCTGTGGCAACCAGGGCCAAGTCCTTCGGGGGTGCCGCCCCCTTGCCTGAGGTCCCAAGGTTCTTTACCTTGGTTGAAAAGTAGAACGTTACGCACTGCAGGAGATTCTGCGAGGAATTTGGTCCTCCTTACTATGTCCAGAATTAAAGTCACGGTGTCTCATTTGTACCTGCGGAAGGGTATGAACCCTTGTCGTTTTGTGGCATGAAAAGTTTCTCGCTTCCTTGTGGCTTGGATCCAAATCAAGGGTCGGAACCAGGGCTCACCCGCCAGGATGGGTGACCCAGGGCCCACAGGGAGGAGGGGACCCAGGGCCCACAGACAGGAGGGGACCCAGGGCCCACAGAGAGGAGAGGTTGACCCAGGGCCCACAGACAGGAGGGGACCCAGGGCCCACAGAGAGGAGAGGTTGACCCAAGGCCCACAGAGAGGAGGGGACCCAGAGCCTACAGAGAGAAGGGAACCAGGGCCCACAGAGAGGTTGACCCAAGGCCTGCACCCCCTGGATCCGCTGAAGGCTTTCAACCTGGGAGAACTGTGATCCTCTTGTTTTCCTCCAGTGGCTTTTCTTACGGAATCCTCCCTCCCTTCCGAAGCGGATCGTCTTACATCGTCACACCGAGGGCTTCGGGGGAAATGGATTCCTCTCGCATAGATGAAGAAATTTTTTCTGAGCGCGTGAGATGCCTGTGATGCTGCAAATGGAACCTGACATCAGGAATGACACGAGGTGTATTGGGAAGGTAGCAATTTCAGTTCCTGTGATGGTTTCGCCCCTGGGGGTGGTCACGGGGCCTGGAATTATGTCTGTTCGGAAAACAGTCTGACGAATGCGATTTGCTCGGAGCTAACGTGTTTGGGGCTGGAGACCATCGGGACAGAGCTGACCCTCGGAGAACGCGTTGCCAGGTTTCTGCCCCCCCCCCCAAAGGGCTTCAGCATGGACCACAACACCGCGCACGATTCAGAAAACCAAAACACAAGACGTTGCGTTCCGCTTTGAAACGAAAAACGTTATATTTACGCGTGTCCCGTTTGCGCGAAATGTCCGACTTCGCCTGACCTCCAACCCAGGGACGACGGAAGTCACGTGACTTCACCGACGCTTGTCCGCACGCGTGAATAGAACACGGTCACTGTGCAACTGCACAAACTCCCTACAGACGCGGAACCACGGGACGGAACGCGCGGTCCCCAACCACCACCAACCTTTCATTCGGAACTGGAAGCACGCGTAATTTGGGTTCGGCCTTTCACCAACGCGAACAGGGGTTTTCACACAGGCAGGTTGGTGTCAGAATTTTTGACGCTGGCGTCAAAATTTTGACGTGCGGGCGTCAAATTTAACATTAGGGCAATGAAGAGCATCAAGAAAACGGTCCAGCCCATTTCTGACGTCACGTCAAAATTTAGACGCTGCGTCATCTGTGTGAATACCCCTTATGGATCTTGTTCCACATTGACTTATAATTTGCCAAATTTGGACAAAATTAGCTCAAGAAATGGAGTAGGAATCAGGCTTCCTCCGTGAACTTTGTAGAACCAGAGGACGAAGGCGGAGCTGCGTGCTCCCGTTTGGATAGAGAGGATGAGAGCAGCTGTGTTTCCGACCCCACAAAGATCACAGACGCAGCCAAAGGTCGTCCGTCCGTTCGGTACGAGAGCAGGCAGTGATGGTGCGTGTCGTCTGACAGTGGTGCGTGTACACGTGAATAAGCGCTGCTTTCACGCATGCGCAACCTGTCACTTCTGCCAAGGGACGTTGGGTCGTCCTTTGTGACGCAGAATGGGGAGATTCAGCATGTGTGCGGTGCCCCAATTGCCAGATTGGTGACACAGATACCAAACCAGGTTTCCAGAGACACTCTGAGAGCCAATGACAAGTGGCCAAATGGTATCTGTGTCACTGATCTGGCAATTTGGGGCAGATCGGAAAAGGAGCAGACGTGTTAGCTGAACCTCCGTAATGTTGTTTTGACGCGTGCATGACGCAACCAGCAGAACTGACCTGTGCATCTCACCCCAAACAGGAGCGGGCCCGAGACACCAGGGACCTCGACCTTGTGTGGAGAAGGTGCCCGAACACTACCATGGTGGACCCACCCCAGTCAGGACTGGTTCGTCCTCACCTCAGTGCTGGATCAGAATCGGGTTGACCCTGTCTGCCCCCCCCCCCATTGAAAGAGTTTTGGGATCAGGCCGTGGTCAGTATCACGTCGCCACCTTCCTGAACACATTCACGACACGGGTAACAGAGGGGAACTCATACAGGGGGCTGAATAGAGCTGCAACACATAGGGGGGGGGGGCAACCCAGTTGTGGCGTGGGCACCCCTTTCCCCGACGCTCTGACAAACCACCCTTGTGACGAAATGACCAGACACCCCAAATGAGGAGGCACTGGTGTCTGGCCATTTCATTTTGGGAGTGAAGTGGCCAGACATCCCCAGGAAATGGTCATGCTTGTGCCTCCTCATGTCAGGTCTGATTGAAATGAGCAGACATGGGGTGAATTATCTCTGAGTGACACGAGGTGATGGGCAGGAACCCTGCCAGACGTTTTGGCAGAGCCTTCGGAACCATCACCCCGTGCCTCCCAGTTTCGCTGTCTGACTATGTCGTTACACCAGTGCCGTTTGATCACAAAGAATTGTGGGAAGCGTGTGGGGGGGCTGAAACTGGGATACGTAATGAGGTGCCTCGCGGAGATCACTCAGCATCCTGCAGAAACTCCCCATGGCGGCGACGCGTGTTTCTCCTCAGTACCCCACCGGGCGTCAAGCCTCAATTGTTTCCCCTTCCAATGGCGTCAGATGATGAAAGGAGCCCCGCGCGCGTGGCGTGGAAGCGCGCGCGCATAGGCGTACAGATGCTGGAATTTGCACTGCGCGTGGGAGTGGAATGGACCCGCGCGCGCAGGGGAAGCGCGCGCACACAGGCGTACAGATGCTGGAATTTGCACTGCGCGTGGGAGCGGAATGGACCCGCGCGCGCAGGGGAATCGCGCGCGCATCGGCGTACAGATGCTCGAATTTGCACTGCGCGTGGGAGCGGAATGGACCCGCGCGCGCAGGGGACGCGCGGTCATTTGAAGTGCGGAGTCCAGGGAACGGGTCGTTTCTCCCACGCGCGCGCATTCCCCGACCGCGTCCGCAGAGACTGGTGGCCCCAGGGGCGGATCCTGGGTGGGTGAGTTGATGCGTGTCACAGTTCGAAGTTCAAGTATGCAGTGAGAAACATGGTGCGTCAGACTCGTGCACTGGTGCACAACCATCAAAAGTCACTGCGGCACAGTTCCTGAGAATCACCTGATGTCATCGGCAGAGACCTGAAGTGCCACCAGGATCGCCATTTTGGCGACACGCAAACGTGTTCTACCACACGCAAATTTGCATCAACGGAAACGCGGCCGAAAGGCTCCAGCTCCACCAATCGCGTGGCACCACAGTGGTTTCACGCAATGTGATTGGAGCCGCTCACATATTTTCCAAAATGAAGACGCACAGTGTGTCTTGGGCCAATCACGTGGAGTCCGATTCCCTGGGGTGAGACTCTGGTGGAACCCGATCTCCCGACCCTGGATCTGCCGGTGTAACAGGACCAGACAACGACCACACTATTTGGTCATTGTCTGGTCCTGAAATTTCAGGACCAGAGAACAATCACACACTATTTGGTCATTCTCTGGTCCTGAAATTTTAGGACCACACAACGACGTCGGAAAAATAGTACGGTCGTTGTCTGGTCCTGAGACACCGGGTCTGCCTGGTCTGAATCAGCTCGGCGCGGCGGCCTGAAGCGCTGAAGAACCACGGGAGTGAAGCCCAGTGGGGCTCATCAGGTACGAAGAGATCTGTCGTCTTCCGAGACTGGGAAGGGTGGTGCGTGTTGAGGTGTTGCAGTTGGGACTTGGAATATGTGCACTGAGAGGTACCTGGATGTGTGTGCAGATACCCCAGAAAAGTAGGAGAGGTTGGAGCCCTGAAGACTGTGGGGTTTGAGTTCGTGAGGGAGTGTGTTCTTGGGTTCAGCCATAGAGGAGACGCACGGTTGCAGGGTGCAGACACACTGAAGAGCGACGCGCTGTCGCGTCGTGCTGTTGCGTCGCCCCATTGGGTTTGTATGGGGGCTGCTGTTGCGTCTTCTGACTGCTCTGGGAGTGGTTGGGGCGATGCAAATGCTGACCCAATGCAGCGTCGCGACGGTCGCCATCGCTGGTTGCTGCGTCGCTGGGAGTGTGTTCCCAGCCTCAATGGAGGTGAAAATCATCCAATCTACACATTGTATCCCCATGTTTGATTCATTTGCCACCAGCAACGCTCTTGTGTTGGTCTCAAGATCATCTTCGCGTGAATATCCTATCCCCAGGGTTGGATATTTCGTGACAATAACAGGATGTTTATGCACTGAGCAACGTAAGAGGCGCCCACACTGTTGGATTGTAGAGGTTTCTGTCCTCAGGGGTGCGACCCACACCAGATGCAAACACACGTGGTGATTGGCCTCCGAAAAGGACTGGTCAACCAATGGCCACTTCCCACACGTTTCGCCGTGTCCATAGCTGTGTGCAGCTAATTCTGTGAATCTTGCGTTAGTTTCTTCCTCACTGTCTTGAGTCACGTCTGTTGTGCACTCTTGCCACACAAAATGACGTCAATGAAGGGAAACTCAACGAAGTACATGGATGTGAGATCACTTTGGTGTCCATAGTACCAGTACGCTTGAGGCTGAAGCTTGGCGCGTGCGCAAATTTAGTGTGTGTGCGTTGTTAGCAGGTGAGTACGCCACACCTCTGCCGTATCCAAGGTGAATCCAAGGCATCTTGACATTTAGAGAACAGTGTGTATTTACACGAACGTGTGCGTCTGATTGTGTCCCCCGCGGCCTGTGTTTCTGCACAAAGACAAGGTGCGTTTTGTGTGTGAATCTTCGTGCTTTCAGCTCACAGCACCAACTGACAGGCCCAGATCCACCACACCAACTGGTGGTGCCAGATTCACCGCACCAACTGGTGGGGTTAGATTCAGCACACCAACTGGTGCAGCCAGATCCACCACACCAACTGGTGAGGCCAGACTCACCACACTAACTAGTGGGGCCAGACACACCACACCAACTGGTGAGGCCAGATTCACCACACTAACTGGTGAGGTCAGATTCACCACACAAACTTGAGGGGCCAGATTTACCACACCAACTGGTGTGGCTAGATTCACCACACCAACTGGTGGGGCCAGATTCACCACACCAACTGGTGAGGCCAGATTCACCACACCAACTGGTG
>JAAUXT010029730.1_pt1 | contig 16330 bp, 13 predicted proteins | sample 7278171 | NCBI WGS metagenome assembly JAAUXT01 (sample SAMN14350112, study PRJNA611818) | marine sediment metagenome | isolation source: surface marine sediment (1.8m) | place: French Polynesia: Moorea | collected 2018-08 | reverse complement strand
TCATTTCAATGTGTAGTGCAATAGTGTCAAACCATTTAAAGTCAACTGTAGATCAATTGCCAGTTAACCTCCGGTGGAGAACAAAAGTTGCCCCTGACGACGTGCCTTAAAGCAGTCTTTCTGCACATTTTCTTTCACTTCAGTGAACCCAAACTTGTAAACTGTGTACTTCTTGAAACACCTGTTCCAACGTGCTTTTGGCTTTGTGAGAAGTGAATTCTCAGACTCGATATGATTGCAGCCGTTGAGCGGCGTCGTGTGTCGGTCTGACACGATGTGTTTGGCTTTGAGAGGAAGGCCTCGTCGAGTTGGGTTTCTGTGGATACAAGATAAATTGGCCTCGCATGCAAATGATCCGTCGTCTATGACATGACGATGTGAATGGAAATGGCTTTATTTTGCAATTGCCCATGAATTCTTACAAAAGGAAAAATGAATGAAGCTTCTGTTGGGGTCAGAGATTACACGCACTTGCTCACGCCGTTGAAACACAATGGAAAGAGACTGTTTTGTGAATAGGGAAATTCGAGGAATGAAACATGCAAGATTTCAATGCCTACGAGGTCCTACACTGCGGTGGCCCTGCCGCTGGAGAGGCGGGGTTTGATTTACATGTCTTCCGCAACGGTTGACAGGCTCGCAGCTCATTCCCGTTTGCGAAAGAAATTGAAGTGGCTGGCTTTTTCCCACTTGAACATGAATTTTGTTTGCAAATGCAGAGCCGTTTGTCCGAATTCGGTTGTTTGTTGCGAGTTTGACCGAATAAGGCACTCCTTCCCAGCAAAGTATGCAGACCTTATCCGAGCATATCAGTCATAAATTAATCCTACTTCATTGTTATCAATAATTGTGTTTGTTGTGGATTCTCAAGCGATGTCGAGCAGCGTCACGTGAGGTACAGGGATCAATTGTCTGAGAGATAAGCTCCTTTTTTCATTCAACAGTGCAAGCTCCGGGAGTTCTGCCTGACGAAATTTTTCACGTGATAAGGATTTGTTGGAAGAAATTGCTTCTCACTACGTACACTCAACAGAATTTGTTCCAAATCCAGTTTTCGTTCGTACGGGTCAACAAATTGGGTGATTTTGCATCGATTCGAGTGTTACATTGAAGTTGTAGTTGTCTTCGTGCCGTTTTCCCCGTTCACACGTTGGAGAAACATTCAATTCACAAAGGTGTTCTCACCAGAAGCACCATGTTTGACTGTGTTTGCTGAATCGATGCGGTGGGTCGCGTTCCAAATCATGACAAATTAGGCAACAGGAAAACTTCTCCTCGCTGACATATATGTCATGTTTGTGTTTTTCTTTGCATTTCCTGCTGTTTGTTTTTCGTCTAATACATATTCGTTGTCATTTACACTTATTGATGAGACTGCCAAGTAAGCCTCGGCTCGGCTTGTGACAACAGAGCGTTTCTGTGAAGGCGTAATGTGCTTTGGTGTTTTTTATCCCCCAAAGTCAACAAAGTTAGTCATGCGCTGTTCCATGGTGCTGGATCCAGATTTGACAATTTTGCAAAAGAACTCGAACTCGGAAGGAATGAAGTGCAGAAAGTGCATTGACGTCTTCTTCAGTTTGTTCGGCAGTGTCGTCTTCGAGGGTGCTTTGGAACAAAAAAGTCGCTGACCGCAGACATTTTTCGGACAAAACGATTGGTCTCTTTTGTTTTCTGGATCCTTTGCAGACTGCAACACTCCACGCTCTTTCCCAATATTGATCCCGAACCCGGGTTGGGTTCTTTTTCCAATTTGAATGCAAAGAGAAAAGGTAAATGAAGACGGGACGGGGAAGCAACACGAGACGAGGCAGCCGCGACCCGCGAACTCTCTATCGCCCCCCATTTGTCTGATTCTCCGGGATAGCGAGATCAGTCTTTTCGCCTGAGAAATTCTGCAGCTTCGGGGAGAATGTCTGGACGAACCGTTTCAAAACGATTCATTTGTTTCCGTTCAGAAGTGATGTCTTCAGCTGAGGGAGCTGGCGTTTTGCTCGTGTTGGCGGGTTGGCGTCACGCAGCTCGACATGGATGGTTGCGTTGGATTCGATCAGTTCATCAGGTCAGGTTCACCGCCAGTGCAGCAACATTGATCGGGTGTTGTTGCTGCCTGTGAATGGAAAGGAAGGCGCCTTTTGACACTTCCCCATTCTCCACACCGAGCTAAAGTGCTCCCTTTATGAAGTTAATTCAGTTTCCGAGGTGGTGCTTATGTAACACAAAACCCTTGATACTCGTCTCCTGGTTATTGGCTTGTTGCCTCCAAGCACGTCCGAATTCGTGGGAGGCTGAGACCTTGGAAAGAAATGCAGACGATTGTGAGCAGTTTGAGATTCAGTTTCAAGGCCGATTGTGACATCGCCTGTCTCAAGTTGTTGCATCGACTGCGCATGTACGAGCACGTCTGGAAGCACTGCAGGCAACGGATGCCAGCTTGCAGACGTACATGCACATCAGAACAACATGACCTGCAGAACTGGAAAAACAGAGACGAACGAGGCGTGTCCTTCGTACGTATCGTTTTTATGATCGTCGCGCAGGCCTGATGCCCAGTAAGCACACAACATCCAAGCGCGTGAGGTTTGAAAACGTCGATGGCAACCGTCACTGGCGCATTGAATCTTGTCACTCAAGCCGTGGATTCTGTGACAGGAATGTCCTCCGTCTGTCGGAGCCAATCAGCTGTTCACTGCCTTGGGACACTCACATGTTGCTTCCGAAAACCAATCTGCACAGGCATTTCTTTCATGTTCAGGTCTGCATCGGATTCTGTTACGCTGCATGTTTTTGTTCAAAAGCGGCAGCTGTTGTGACATATTCTTTCTCACAGAACCACGACGTCCGAAGGTCTTTCGCGCCGCACCGAAAAGCATTGAATGGTTTGTTCTCCGCCCCCGTGTGTCGAGTGATCGAAGAAAGAGACAACTAACTCCTTTTCGCCGCCTCCGCGGCTTGAGAGAACCGTTTGTGACAAAAGCAGAAACCAGTTTTTGCTGTGCAAAGCCGTCTTCCCACGTCCCTTCCCTGCAGTCCTTGATATTTCACGTTCTGTAAAATCGCGGAGGGGAATGTTTGCGTGAGAATCTAATGTTTTCTGAACCTCCGGCCTGGTTAGCTCCGATACATGACATCGGCTGGCACGCAAAATTGCCATTGCTCAGCTTGGTGCACAGAAGTCAACCCGATTCCGTTGTTTTGCTACCTCGCAGTCAATTAAGCAGCTTGCGGGTCTGGACAGTTCTGTTCTGTTTGTGACTCCCGTTTGCCAAAAACAGACCTCCACTGCACAATGTTCACGTGCGCAAGCTACGAGGGGTGTGCCAAAAGAACCCGATCATCGCAAATTACTCGAAGGGCATTTGTGCCAAATATTTTTTCACTGTAAAAACTTGAGGACAAAATGTCACTCTTGCCTCCAGACTACACTTTTTTGATGCCATATTGCCAGTGTGATTGGGGCAATATTTGAAAGTTCTGCCAATCACTGCATCTTCTATCAGACTTGAGGTGCTGTTTCTTCACAAAGATACAACAATATTCTTGGATCACTCAGAAGGCAAATGGACTGACAGTGAAACAGAGGTGGACTCTGATAAAAGTCTCATGGAGTGATTGACAAACTATTGAGATTCTTGTTGAAGTTTACTGTTTCTTTTTGGGTGAAGAAACAGAGTTGGCTTGCATACAAAGATCTCTCTTCCATCTTCATTTGATAACCATCCACTTTGCAAAAAGTCACACTGGAAAAGAGCCATCTGTGTGTGAGTAATTTGCGATGATCGGGTTCTTTTGGTACACCCCTCGTACGTACAAGTACGGTGCTGTGGCTGTGTTTATTTGGTTTGGCCCAAAAGCGCAATGTTTCCCATTTGAAGAATCCCACGGACCGTGGAAACACAGGCCTGGCACACCAAACAGTCAACTGAAGAACAGCCAGCCAGCCAAATGTTATGTAACATGTCTCTGGGACAATTTGACGTCTCTTGTGTGAAGGAATGTGAGCTATGCAGAATGTTCGATGTTTTATGACTTGTTTGTCCTGTTACATTGAAGACACACTCGTACAAAGAGCAGCGACGTACTGTGGCTTTGCGAGTCGTTGGAACTTCTCAAAATTCGCGTTTCGCAAAAGGACTGCGAACTGTTTAATTTGAGCCTTTGCACGTGACGCCAAACAGATCCACTCGAAGTGGAGAGTCAAACGCCAAGAAAAGTTTTGTGAGTCGGTCAAATGTACAAGTGCAACGACATTTGCACAACACAACATGTTTGTCACAAAAAAAGTACAAAGGATCCACGTGAGAAAACAGAAAGCAGACTTCAACATGAGACGGTGGCATTTCCACCCAGAACAAACAGGAGAACTGTTGAAGTTTCCTGTTCGAACCATGTTTGGTGTCACAACCAAATGGATTCACAACCCATGCCTTTCTTTGCAGACACTGCGAGAAGAGCTGTGTTGGTGACCGACCAGGTGCGACAGTCAAAAGCCTCTTCAAGCCTCTTCACACACAATCTACTGAAAGGTAATTGATTCATTTCGTCATTTCTTCATTGCTCCTGGTTGAGCCTGTTGAAGCTGTTGGCCATGCAAACAAAGCGACATTTTGACGTGCATATAAAACTGTCGCTTTGGCAGCGCCGTTTTCTGGGGAAGATTCGAAGTGCGGTTGAAGCAGCGCGTGCTTCTGCAGTGGCCAGGTCTCCCAGGCACCAGCTGCGCACCTCTCCGCTCTGCAGAAATGCGAAATGCAGACGGAAGCCTCCGACCCCTTCAGGGGCTCAACCACTGTTAATCATGTTGCAAATCACGCTGAATCCTCAACGTAACGCCTGTTTCCCCTCGAGTCCAAACAGACAAGTTCCGCAAGGAGCAGAGGCTCAATATTCAAGGCATTAGATAAGTTGACTTGCGGGTAATTGTCGTTTTTCTTTATTGTCATTTGCGCCGAGGCTTGGATGCTGCGAGCAGATGCAATAATTGAATCAACCCAAAGGGTCCTCCTTTTGTGCAGCTGTCATCACAGCTTTGTCATCTTTTGAAGCCAGCACCAGCAATTTGACAAAAAAGAATACCTTAGAAGGCTGCTTTGTGGATTGTGAAAAGAAAATTTCCACGGGGTGGGGGCAGAAGTTGAGATTTCTCTGAGTGCTTGGCGCCTGAGTCCGAGGATTCTCGTCTTTGTTCTGTTGCAGGGTTGAATTTTACGGTGAGGCTCACTTCAGTACTAACTGCTGGCTCCAAGAACAACTGAACCCACAGCAAGACTCAACAACATCTCGGGTAGATGTAAATTTTTCAGTTACGACCCATTGCAAGCTGCTCGCATATCGCAGCTCCGAAAACTTGACGAGATGATGAAGCGCGTGTTGTGCTGGAAATTGGGTGCGTTTACTCGAGCAGCTGACGGATCGCACCGCTGGGGGCACATGAGTAATTCAGAGATCGACAGCCAAGCAGGCCTGAGCGCTGTGGCCCTCACGCACGGTCAGAATAGACAGGTCGAACAGATTCCTTTGGGCCAACTCGAAGCAGGAAGAAAAACTGAGAGGCCTGGCCGCACTACACACAGGTCAATACGGTGGGATCTTCTCACGAGATGTGTCAGTACATCGCACCGCTTGTGTTGCGCTGGTGGCAAAGAAACAACCCCCCGACAACAACGAAAGGCAGATAATGCGGCAACGCTTCCCAGGAAACAAGTCTGGGGAACCAGACGAGACGGTTGTGGATTTCAAGGATCGTCTTGTTGTGGCCATCTCAGCTGGCACTGCGCCAACTGAAGGGGAAAGCAGCAAAGGAAAGGAGCTGTCTTGGGCAGATTTCCAGCTTATCTCAAAAATTTATTGGACAAAGTGCAATGTGCTAAATAGTTTTCCACAAAGCTTCGGCTGCTTCGAGTTGTTATACGCTGGAATGCTCTTTTTTCTTCAAAATGTCTACACCTGGCCAATTGCCGTGCGAAACTTGCTGTTTTTGCTGCGATGTTCCCGAAGTTATTTTGTAATGTGTCCCCGAGAAACAGGGACGTGTTGCGCTGTCGTCGACAACATGGCCAGTCCCCGTCACCTGTGCTTGTACAATGTGTGTGACGTCTTTTTGTCTGCAGACAGGGTGTTGTCTTGTTGCAACACATCCAAAAGTGCAAGGCTTGTTTTCCTGAATAAAGGTTTTGCATCCTCATGCGTGACACATTTGTATGACACGGTGCTCATGCAGGAAATTGGGTCGCGCGTCTCACACCCTTTTGTGTTCTTGTTTGGTCGAAACTGAAACGCAGAAGTTTCAGAAGAAATGTCCGTGAGTGTATGTGTGTGCGTGTGTATGTGCATGTGTGTCTAAAACGCAGACATCACATGTGGACAAGTCTTCAGAAATGTTTTCGAAGCGACCGTGTCTGTCTAGCTTTCTCTTTGTTTTGAGAATCAGCTGAGCACTCGGCACTGGCACTGAAAACACAACGGGTAGATAGATCATTGCGCTGTTTAGCCATGTTTACAGACTGCACCAACGGATTCGTGGCAAAGTTGCAGACATATCAGATGCGTGAAACGCTGGCGAGGCCTCTGTTGTGAAACCGGATGAAGCCGACGCCATAATGCACGTGTCGTATTTCAAAATATGTTTCGGCGCACGACGCGGTACCAGTAGCGTCTTTGGCAATTTGAGATGTTTCAAGATTCTTACGCAGACGACATAACGAAAGAACGGGCCAATTTCTGTTTAGAATCCCGAAGACGCGACGCCAGGAACCAACCAACTGAACTCAAAACAAGTTTCAATGTGCGATTTTTCACTGAGCACCTGATTGCCCCGTCACCCAGCTGGAAACAAAATGCGACTGCAATGACACGATGCAATCGTCAACATTTGACATTTGCTCTGCACTGACGAGGTCAACTGAAAAAAGGTGCCACATTTGGCTTCAAGCCATCTTGTCTCGCCCAGATGTTCAGTGCCCGAAGATACAATGTTCGCTGTTAAATTGAATTATTTCCCCCTCAAGATAAAACGAGTTCGTTTTTTGTGCCTCAGCTTGGTTGCGCGCAAGTTGGATAACGGTGGGCTCGCGCTCAAATGATTCCGTCACTGATGTTCAATCTGGTGAAGAAAAAGATGTCTGAGTTGTCAGTGCTTTGCTACATTTGCGGACACACTTGTTTGGAAAATCACAAGAAAAGAGACTCGTCACAAAAAATGACATGGCGGAATGTGTGGCCTGAATACCACACACTGGTCCGGGGAGGGGAAAACACGTGATGTGTTGTGGTGCAAAACAATAAAATACACAATAAAGCGAGGTGTTGCGTGTTTTATTACAAACCAAGCAGCCGCAGAGAACGAGTGGGTAAATGAAAAGTTGGTCACATCTTTGTTTGCCCCGTGTCCGTTTGTCGACACGCACTGGCTGTGGAAATAAGATCAAGTCCAGGATAAGTTAATTCGGCAACTCACGGAGAAAAAACCTTCATCACCGTAAATGTCAATTGTGTACTGACACTCACGAGTGTTTTATTTGAAGAAGCGGCTGGGCGTCGGGGAGGATTGCTGAGGGGATTTGGTCGGCGCATCGGGAAAGAGACGCTTGAAGAAGCTGTTCGTGACTTGAAATGGCTGCCCTGGAAATTTGTTTCGATGCCTCTTGAAGCGTGGTTGGGCAGTTTCTACTCAAAGTGTATTTTGCATCGATTTGGAATGGGGTGGTTAGATTTTCTGCATTGGAAAACGGCAGCTTTTTGGACAATTTGGACGGTAGTTGCACCTCAAAACCAATGGCGCCCGTGCCATGTCGCACTGACTATCGTAGATTTCTTACGTAATTGTGGAAGCTGCGCCATATTCCCGTCAGACACAACAGTCCCATTGCCGTTTTATGATCCGTGAATCCAGTTTTCAAGGAAACCATCACACCTTGAATTATCCCTCCTATCTGAGCCGAAGGTCCCTTGGGGAGAAATAAAGCTGCCATCAGAGGATATGAAATGATTGGCCGCGGCCTCCAACCCCTGTCTTCCCACCCCGTCTCCCTGTCTCGACGTCAGCGAGTGCTTGCATTGTATTTAACGGCTAATTCCGCTCGCCTCGTCTACACCGTTTTTATGACTCGGCCCGTCGCTGGCTACAAATTTGACCCGAACTTTGCCGTGAATACAAAGTACTCGATTGAGTCGATATTTCATTGCACGCGGCGATCCTGCGCCGTCAAACATCCGCTGTCACGGAACCTCTGTTTCGTGGTCATTCTCGACGCTGTGGAAAGAAATTACTTCAAATGTGCAATTTCTAAGCCGCAGATTTCTGCAATATTCGAGCTGTACATTGGCGAAGCCTGATTTATGTTGGCGAATTTGATTTACTCGTGCGCCGTGGGTCGCGGAAATGTTGACCGAGCCACAGCCACGCTGTGCGCTGTGTGCATGCGCATCAATGAGAAGCACGCGCAGGACACACTGAGCATCAGCAACGGCTCAAATGTTCAGGCTTTGCGTCACAGATGCCCCTTTTTGACGTCAGGCAGTCAGGTTCACAGAGCACGCAATTTTGGGAGACCTTCATCTGAGCCAATATGGCTGTCCGGGGACGAATGCGATTCACGAAATGGGAGACGAGGATCTGCACAGTGCGATCAAACACCTGATAAGTAGCACAGCGCTAATCCGGACACATGTGCACTCACACTTTGCGCCCGTGGGACTTCCCTCTGAACGCGCCAAATACTCCGATTAGTGTGTATTTCCTCTGCCTTTCCCCGAGGTTAGCGGCAACTCTTTTTCATTGAGAGAAAAGCATTTGAAATTGTGCACGTGTTCTACCACAGCACGTACTGACCAGCTGTGACTGTTTACGAGCGTCGCTGCTGAAGTGAGTACAAACGAGGACCTTCTATCACCGCCTTTTGGGCTGCTGCTGTCATTGTGGTTCAACTCAAGTGGAGTGTAAAACGAGGCCATCTCGGTGCATCGTGGTAAAAAAAGCCACGCTGCTTGTGCATTATTTCCTTTCGTGGCGCGCAGACCGAATATTGTTGCAGTCCTTCAGGGCTTTAGAAAAAAGTGGCAGAGTGCGAACGTGCTCCTCACTGCGATGGATGAACAAGTGCACGAAACATGTCTCTGAACAACAAGATTGTTCTTCACTCGCTTGGTCCTCGAGCACGCAGAGCTGCAAAAAGTCACAAATATGACGACAGGTTGAGTGCGTGCAAAGCAGTTATGCGCTTTCCGCAAGAAAAAGCGCGACAGTTGCATGCCTGATCCTTGACCGCACAACAAAAATTCGGACTGTGTTTATGTTGATCGTGGACGGAGTTCTTTTGCAGCGTAACCCAGTGACCGCAGTGGTCAGTTCAGGCGGTCATCCGTGGGTGTGGAAATGAGTCTCAAAAGAAGAGGAGCTCTGAACTCCACTTACCGACTGTGTAAAAGTCAAGTGTCGGAAATGTCGCGCCAGGATCAAAGGACAGCGGTGTGTGGGAGGACTTGTTGTGACAGACTTCTGACAGGAGACAAAATGCATTGCTATGGAGAACGTTTCGCCAGAGTTCGCAGTAGTTGACCAATGAAAAAATGCATTGCCGAGTTCTCCAGAGTTTGGTGACACGGACTGAGTGCGCCTGTGTTTCAAATGCAGCGTGTTCAAATGCCAACGCTCACCCTGGATAGTGTTTGCAAACATCTCCCTCGCTGCGCAGTGAAATGTGTGATTGGCTCACTGAAATGAAAGAATTATTTGTTTCTGTTTGCATTTTGGCACGCAGCAATAAGTCACGGCCACCCTGGGCGAGATGGGCGTCATTTGCCCCGCGCCCCGTCCCTTTCTCAAGCTGCACTCGTCTCAGTTGCGCTTCGTCCTGTCGGGGGCGTCTGCTGTCGTTCCCAGACCGATCAATGCTAAATAAGGCAAGTCAGATGTAATTCACCGTAATGTTGCAGATAAGCATTGTTGTAACATGTCAGTTCCGCCCGTTTTAAGGGCTCTCTCACCACGCGATAGGCTTGAAGTGAAAAATCCAATGCAACTGAGCCTGTGTTCTGCACAGAAAAGGGTGATTAGGTGAGGCGTTCCTACGGGCAAATTCAACTTCTTCCAGCGACAACAGTGTGCCACGTTGTGAACCCACCGAGCATTTCGTTTGGATTGCTGGTCTGCGCGGGGTGAGATTGGCACCTGGATCTGCCACCAGCCCTGCTTCACATTCGTTTTTTCATGCACTAACCTAATCTGACGCAGCTTCGTGGCACTTTCGCCGTTTGCAAATCCCGTTCAGAGTGCGTAATGCGTTTGCATTAACACCTTCACTTATTTGGCCGTGCATCTCGTAACGCATGGAGTAATGGGACAGCTTTGTGGGAGAAAAGCACTTGCGCAAAAAGTGAGAGATAAGAATCGTAGTAAATATCATTAGTGTTCTGTGTGCACTTTTATCCCTTATTGCAATATTTAATGCTTTTTAATGCAGTCAATAGATAATGCACCAAGGGACTCGGTTGTACGTTCGGTGGAGTATTGAATTCCGTTTGTAACGAGAACTCGCTTGATGTCGTATTGAACACATAACTCACGTACAATTTCACCGTTATGGATTGGTTTGCGCAGCATTTCATCAAGTGTGTGTTTAAATTTATCGGGTCAGTAATTTGTAAAGTGGCTGCATTACAGAAAACAAACAGAACAGAAAACCTCAAATGGTGTGTCTGTGAGTTTTTGATGATGCATATCCATGCAAGATCGAGACAGTGGAACGCCACAAATGGTGCGTCAGTGGCAGAATTCGTGTCTCATTTTTTCAGGGTCTTGCGCTCAAAAAGGAAACATCCCTGGATGTGCTCCTGCCTGCAGAGGCCCAGGTTCCCCTAGAAGAGCCAAGACATTTGCTGAGACTGGTTGCCTGCAGCTTCCGAACAGCTGTCAATACTTACTTGAAACGAAAGGATTCAACAAGCAACTACCATCTCGTCCTTTGTGGAGCATTGTGGGTGATGAGGGAGAAAACAAGCAGTGTACATAGAGCAGAAAAGTGTCGATACCGAGGGAGCAGGAAGGGTGTTTCTCTGCGGAACATCGGAGCAAGTCACGAGAGAAGCACCAAGTGAAGAACGGTGTATTGAAAGTCTTGTGCTTGGTGTGTCGTCTGTGATGTTTCTTTCGTAGATGTGGGAAGAGATCCACTGAAGCATTGAAGTCTTTCCTCTCCTCCTCCTCAGGGACCTCCCTCCCTCCCTTGTGTGCTCGAGAAGCAGCCTCACGCAAACTGATCAGTAACCCTGCAACAGCTCATTGTGCCAGGGAGGTTGCAGGAGGGATACATGCACTGCGTGATCATGAAGAGGCAGACGGACGCTGAATCAACAGCTGTTGGTTCAGGTACAATGGCACAATGCACGAACACACGTCCGGTGCAGCAGATGTGCAGCGCGAAACGAGTCCACCAGGCGCCGGGGACCATCGTCGGCGCAGCTGTTCTGATGATGGCGATCTACATCGCCCGTTTAGATGCGGTTTTCATTCCTGAAGGATTTCACCGTGAACTCACGAGGCTTGAAATGTTTGAAGGGAGTCCGTTTCAATGGTGATGCTCCTGTCTGCTCTCGGGGTTGTTCGATTCGGCAGAATTCACAAAGTCGAGTGCAATGATGTCGGGATCAGTTTCTCCCTTTTCTGTCTGTGTGTGTGCGTGTCTCTCTCCTCCCCAATCAGAACCCAAACCAGAACCCTTTTATTGTAGAACCTTTGTCAGAGAACCCTGTGTATGCCCACCAGAACCCATGCCAGAACCGCGGCCCACACCGCAACCTGTTTCTGGAACTGCCGTCTTGTCTTTCCCTCTCACTTTTGTTTTGTACGAGGTTCGTATACTTTGATGTGAACATCCGGTTTTTTCTCCAGGTTAGAAAAGTTCAAAGTCCACCAAATTTTTGTTGCCTCATCCTGACCTGTCAGTCTTCACTTACACATCACCATAACAGATTTGGGTCAATGTCTGACCTAAATATGGCCATGTGCAGTGTCTGCGAATTGACCGGTCGAGAGATGCGCACAGCCATTGTTATTTGCACAATTTTTCTGCTGTTTTGGAACACTTTGTCAACAAGTATGGAGCACAGTAAGTTCACCCAGCATGCAGAGATCCGGATATTCCGGATTCAAGGCAAAACAATGTCAGAAGCACACCGTGAACTTGTCTAAATCCATGGCCAAAATGTGCTCAGTTTAAGCACAGTGCATCGGTGGTTCCGGAAATTTGCTGCAGGCATGCGTGATTTTTCTGTCAAAAAAACTGGTGGACATTTGACCAAGGTCAATGACAAGAAACTGGATGAGATTTGTGCTCTGTTGGCCAAGGACAACACCATGTGTTTGAGAGTTATTGCCAGGCACACAGGCTTATCTCTCAGGACAGTGCACAATGTTTTGCGCAACAAGTTGGAGTTAAAGAAGTGTCCAGCAAAGTGGATTCCGCACCTGCTGTCACAGGATCAGAAAGACAGGAGACTGAGAATGTCACAAGACTTGCTCTGGCATTTTAGGCGTTCCCCAACTCTACAAGATCGTGTGGTGACAGGTGATGAATGTTGGTTTTGGTGCTACAAGCCTGCAACCAAGCGCAATTCTTCTGCCTGGCTGAGAAGGAATGAGAGGAGGCCGCACAAACCAGTGAAGGATCACTATGTGCGCAAGGTCATGGTGGTGATCTTTTGGGATTCACGTGGAGTGATCTTCAGACAATTTGTGCCTGCAGGTCAGGGGGTGACCAAGGAGGTTTATCTGCAGATGATGAGGGACTTGCGTGAGGCAATCAGAAGAAGACATCAGTGCTTCTGGGCTAGACTGAATTTCTGGCTGCACCATGATGGGGCACCGGCCCACCAGTCTGACATTGTCGTCAACTTTCTGCAAGCAACTGGGACCAACATTCTCCCTCACCCTCCATACTCCCCTGACCTGGTGCCTTCTGACTTCTTCTTGTTTGCCAGATTGAAGAAAAACATGTGCGGACTGACCTTCAACAACATGGACAAATTGCGTGCATGAGTTGATTTTGAGATCAGTCAAGTTGCCAACTGGGAGTTTGCCCACGCAATCCGTGACAGCTGGGTCAAGAGACTGGAAAAATGTGTTGCTCATGAAGGCAACTACTTCAAGACATGAATGTGTCACTCTGTTATCGATAAGAACCATGTCAGAGACTGTTTTCTGACTCCAAAGTTAAGTTTTGAGCAGTGCTTTTGCACAGCCAAAAGGCGTTGCCGCAACCTCCGACATTGCAAGTTACTGACATATTTTTTGACAAGTTCCTGTTGTCAGATTTTGCTCATGTTAAGTTTGCACATGGCCTACATAATAAACAACATTCACAAAAAAATTTGAGCAATTTGATCCATTCACCCTGGAGAAAAAACCGGGTGTTCACCTCAAAGTATACGAACCTCGTACATGTGGAGGGACTTCTTGGGAGAACACGGATAACACGTCAGTCCACATCAGAGCCCAAAACACACTCCGTACCAGAAACAGCGCTTGAATCTGTGTCACAACTGAAAGCCAGAAGCTATGGCCGGAACCAACATTGTCATCAGAACCAAGAACTCACGGTCCGCTTCCAGCATTCAGGTTTGTGGGCACCCACCCTGGTCACAGCCCATTGTTTGCCGTTTCGAAATATTTTTCTCTGCGCGCACGTGCATGATCAGCTGCATGTCGGCACCTTCTGTGCTTGCGAGAAATTTCCAATTACTTAGCTCAGCTTAACAAACGACACACAGAACAAAAGACATCAATGGAATTCCCAGTGCACGTCGCATCCATATCACACAGACAAAGAGTTCCCTGGCAGTACCGCATATGCTTCTGCAAGTGCGCAGATTGTGCAGCGTTTTAACTTGGATGGAAGTTCCTGGGTTTCGCGTACTCGAGACTAAACGGTAAAATTGTGTTGCATATTTTGCGGTATCCAGGTATCCAAAGCGCAGGATGGGTTGTGTGAACCCCTGGTGAAATTCCCATTTGTGCGCTTTGTTTCCCGTACGCAGAGCAGAGCCTGGTTGGAAATGCACGATCACATTTCCGTTTCAAGTTCAATGAAAATGCTTCGCTGCAAAGAAGACGCCTGGAAAACTGGTTGGTGTGGTCACAGTTGCAGTTGGTTTCTGTGAGACTTAACAGTTTGTTGCCTTTCTTCACTTTTCCTCAGGAAACGTTGACGGCGCTTTGGAGACGCTGCACGGGACCCCACTCGGCTGCAGAAAAATGCTTGTCAATCATGATGCATTTGCGCCAATTAATTACAAGATGTCCTGGATTATGTGTCTTTGTTATGGATGCCATAAAAATTTCATAATATTAGCAATAAATCACGAAGCAATGTGCAGCTGCACTTTTTGTCAAAGCAAGAGTGAGGCACTGTTTGGGGAAGCGAGTGCTTTTCTGAAGTGCAGTCGATGTGTTCAACCATTGCACCTGCTGTTCGCTGCTTTGTGGCAATCAATGTTCTGAACTGCAATGGAATTTAGTCCAGACAAGGGAATTTGTTGCACACGCTCTCCCACTTTTCTTTCACGAACGGAGCCATCGTCAGCTCCACTACAGAACAACGCACTGACTTGTCTTGGCGATTGAAGCAGACGGCCTGACAATACGGTAACTGCAGACTTCATGTCTGACTCAGGGCCAGAAGTTCGCGACTGCTAAACAGATAGAAAACATACTTATCAGTAAAAGCAACAAACATTGGCAGCTCCGATCAGTCAGTTACTAGTTATAGTCATAATATGACCCAGATATGAATGTAAAAAAAGTCGTCGAATGCTGGGTTTTCCATTCGGTCAGACGGAAAAAGCATTCGAGAATCGGGTTGGCTGATCGCACTAGCTGTAAATCTGTCGCGCTTGTCTTTTGCGCAAAGAAATACTTTGACCTGGAAAAAGCTGCAACGGAATGAAATCGAAGTTGCAGGGAAAGAAAAAGGCAAAATGGCCAAGTGAACACCACAGACACAGGGCAAGCACGCACAGCTGTATTCATTTTCGGTCACAACTGTTCAGTACAAAATCCCCAGGCGACAAAAGTCAGGCATTGAGCAGAGTTTTTATTCGCCCGACAACTTTCGGTCTGAAGCACTTCATTCACCATCAGAGTGAAACTGACCTCTCGTCTTGTCTCGGACGAGGCCTGATTGATCATTCCTTGTCTTGTCCATGATAAGACAATGAGAAAACGACCCATCACCACCAACATTTACTTAGTATCAAATGCACTGACGTGTGCCAATTTGTACCTTTCTGTGCAAGCACAAAAAGAAGAAGAAAAAACAAAGAGAAAGGTCTTGCAGCTGATTTGTAGATCAAAAAGTTGCAGACATATCATTGCAGCTCGAGCTGCTCTGTGTTTTCAGCAACACTGGCTCACACCCCTCTCTTCACCTCATTTACCCTCCGACTGCAACTCGAGACAAACTCGCACGTCGGGACATTCCCATTCAGCGTTGCGTCAGTTCTGCTGCAAGAGAAAAGATCATTTTTCCACAGATTTCAGAATCTGGAAACTTGCTTCTTCGACGAACGGACATGGCCACACCCCGTGTTGAATCTGGAGAATTCAACGTCACCCGAATGAGCGCGATAGAAACGGCGCCGAACGCGGAGAAACTCAACAGCGTAAACACCCCGTTCACTTCAGACTTCCCCACGGCGCTACTCACACCCGCCAAATTAGGACATTCCGACCCAGATATCTGATCTGACAACAAGCGCCTTTTTGTGTACAAGTAGTCTGCTCGCTGCGGATGCTCCAAGCGAGGAAGAGGGAAAAAGAGGTGTTAAAGTTGAGTGAGTACGAACATCACCTGGGAGTGGGTTTACCAGCTGGTGAGAGATGCACTGAGATTACGAGTTTGGTCGTTTTTACACAGTAAAATGCGAAAAGATGCCTGCTTCAACATCTGCTGCAGTTGTCGTCGAAATGAAAGACGGAAATCTTTGTTCTCGTCTTGCCAAGAATCGTCAGACGCTCGCACAGACCGCTCGAAAATTATCTTCCGCAAAATCGGGTCACTTGATGAGAATCTGTTGTAATGCCTGAAGCAATGGTGAAAATCTTTGTCTGCGAAGCTGGCTTCCTTGACAGGTAAAAATAGCTCAATGTGCGAGGTCTGTTCAGAACGTTTCCGGTATTGGTCCGAACAGTGACTTCCGAGTTCACAGCTTGTGGAGTCTTCCGTGCTCGAGTTCGAGTATCGCATGTGCTCACGTCACACGGCACTGCCCAATTGACATCAAACCTCAAAATTGCGACCTAATCGTTTGTACGAGGCTGTTTCCACTTCTGCCGCGCGCT
>JAAUXT010058481.1_pt1 | contig 16331 bp, 22 predicted proteins | sample 7278171 | NCBI WGS metagenome assembly JAAUXT01 (sample SAMN14350112, study PRJNA611818) | marine sediment metagenome | isolation source: surface marine sediment (1.8m) | place: French Polynesia: Moorea | collected 2018-08 | reverse complement strand
GCTCAAAAGTCCAGTAAGAGCGGGAGACACAGCCCAGCCAACTCGCCACACCCCCAGGCTGTCCACACACAAACACCAGACAAGTGCACATGACACACACATACACGTACATGGGCACACACATACACATACACACACACACACACACACACACACACACAAAATGACAGGACCCAGTACCCAAAATGGATTTGCCCACTTCCACTTTTTCACGGCCAGTTAAACGTGGTTTGTTTTGTGAGGTTTTTCACAGTGTGACTTGACGCCCCGAAGGGCCCCTGGTTTTGAGCAGCCCGTCTTCCGTATGTCCCCAAAGTCGAAGTGAAGTCTTCAGAATGCATCCGTCTAAGCCTTGCTGACAGTTTGCCAACAGCTGTCATCAACAAACGTCTTCCACATTTGCCTTTCAGGAGAGTTTCACATGGCTTTCGGGCTTGAGTGCAATCTTTCAAAGTTTTGACGAAAGACGATCTGATGTGTCACTCACAATAAACGGCGTTTTGCTCAACAATTCCACTCACGAAACACATGCAGTGAACGTGGACATAACCAGCTCTCAGCTCTTCAATTACAAACTCAAATTTTACTCTGACACCAAAAACGCAGGAAACAGTCAACAGAGACTGCGAGTCATGCAAACAGATTTCATTGGCAAGATTGGAGCAGAAACATCAGTGGAAGTTATCAACAGCTTTGCTCTTTTCTCCAGAGTAAGAATACGTCAGGCAAACCAACCAGTTCCTGTTCTCAAGGCACGAACCAACAGCCAATTGTTTCTGAAACAGTGTACAATTTTTGAAAACAATATGTTGCAAAACAAGTCAGCTGTTATCACCATCCACAACAGCACGGCTGTTTTGGAGAACTGTTCCATCAGTGATAATGAAGGCCTGTATGGTGGAGCTGTATTTGTGTCTGACAACTCCAGCCTCAGTGTCATACAAACTGTCTTTAACTCCAACAGAGCCAGTGGTTCTGGTGGAAGTTTGTGTTCAGAGAATTCGGTGGAGGTCTTGGTCATCAACAGCATGTTTGTCAGCAACACAGCTGTTCTTTCTGGTGGAGCTATCAAAATCTCCACAAGAACGAAGTTGCAGATTCAACAAACAACTTTCAGAAATAATAATGTTACAACTGAAAGTGGTGGATCTGTCGCTCTTGTTTATCACTGTGAACTGTTTGTATCCAACAGTGTTTTCAACAAAATTCAGCTTGGTGGAGAGGTGGAGCTCTCTCTTCTTACCATCACAATGACATTCACATTGAAAGTACCATCTTTGCAAAAATGTTGGTGACCTGAAAGATGGAGTTCTCAGGATGCAAGAAGGGGGGCGTGTTTTGTTCAAGAATTGTACATTTTTGAACAATTCTGCCTCATTATCCAGAGGTGTTGCCACAGCTTCATTGAATGTAACAATGAAAATTGAGAACTCTACATTTGTTAACAACACAGCCACATTAACAGGTGTCATTTTGGCAGAAAACAATGCCACTGTTAATATTACCACCAGTACCTTCCTGGAAAACTCTGGAACTCAAAGGTGTTTGTTTTACATGGACTCTGGCACAAAGCTTTATGTTTATTCAAGCAATTTTCACAACAACACTGGAAGCAGACTTATATTTACTGTGGGTGATGCAGAGCTGTATGTTGTCAACTGCAACTTCACAAATCATTTTCTGACTGCTGGTACTCTTATTATTGTCAAAGGGAGTAATTTAACTATTGTCAACACTACTTTCCAGAACAACAGCCAATTCAATGATGCAGGCATTGTTGCTGCAAGTTACTACAGTCATGTTTTTGTAACATCCAGTTTATTTGTTCAGAATAGTGCTGCTATGGGAGGTGTGTTTTGGCTGGCAACTGGTGCTTCTCTCTGGTTGAATCACAGCATTCTGATCAACAATACTGGTGGTAATGGTGGTGTGGCCTTTCTCCATGCTAGCAGTGCCATGATTTCTGACTGTATGTTTGAAAACAGCAAGTCCATTGGAAATGGTGGTGTATTAACTTCTGTCAATTCCAGCAATCTTATTGTAAGAAACAGCCTTTTTGTCTCCAATCAAGCCACATATGGTGGTTGCTTCTGTTTGGAAAAGAACAGCAGCTTGGAAGTCTACGATTCTCTGTTCAAGAACAATTACGCGAGAGAAGGGGGAGTGTTGAGGAAGATTGGATTTGGAAATGTCAGCATTGAAAATTGCACATTTGACAATAACAGTGGTATTTATGGAGAATCAATCTATTCTATCAACATGGACACACTCAGGATCTCACAAGGGCTGTGCATCCAGGCGAACAAAACAAGCATAAAATTTGACTGCAGAGACGGCCTGAATAACTGCAAGCTTCACACCAACAACTTCACCTTCATCAACAGCAACACAACTCTAAACTCCAGAAGGAATGAAACTTTCTTTCAACAAGCAAGGAAAAATAATTTCATTGACAGAGAGGGTGAAATGCAACAACCTTGGCTTGAAACACCTTTTGCGTCCTGTGAGTGTTTTCACCTTCCTTGAAGCTTTCACAGCTGCAATTTCGCACCAACACAACGCAGATCGATGATTGGTGAACATTTTTCGTTTCTCCTTGCATTTTGCAACAGTTGCATGCAAGAGAACTGTTTCAAGGTGCAAAGTGGGTGACCATTCTTTTTCTTTCAGTGAATTCAGTCCCGTGTCAAAACAGCTGCTCCTGTTATTACGCCCAAAATAAGGCCAATGTTTTCAATTGTTCCTTCATCAAAGCAACAGCAATGCCCAGCAAACTGCCAAGGAACACACAATGGATTGATTTCAGCAACAATGAAATTTCATCTCTTGTTGAAACATTTGAATTCTTGAAAACTGCGCCCTATTTGAACTTTTCCCGGAACAACATAAATTATATGTCTACAAAAACTGTGGATGTCTTCATTGAAAACAGGTTTCTGGTTTTGGATCTTTCTCACAACAATTTCTCAAAACTTCCAAGAAACATTCAGAATTTGACAAATGCAACTCAACTTTGGTTGTCTGGAAACCCATTCATTTGCACCTGTGACACATGGTGGATGCATGACTGGATGAACCCAAGCACAGTTATTGATTATGATTACATAAAATGCACCAATGGGAGATTGATCAAGAACCTGAACAGAATTAAAATGGGATGTTTCCCAAAGGAACTGGAACTGTGGCAGAAGATGCTCATTGGAACTGTTTCCGTTCTGTCAGTTGCTATAGTGATTGGAATTGTTGTCGTCAGCCGACGGTGGAATGAAGTGAAGTTTCTAATGTATCTCCACTTTGATATCCTGGACAAAAATGATGGTACAGAGTCAGAAAACATGGAAAGCGACGCTCTTTTGTCTTACAGGTGAGCTCACAAAACTGAATGTCGTGCGGAATCTGTAGATTTTGACGGATCGCCATTTCACCAATTGCTCCTGCACAGTGAAGTTGGAACAGCAAAAGAATTTTTCCGTGGCGCAGCCTTCTTCCTTCGAATCCGCCCCAGTGCTACACATTTTCTCGTACATTTGTTCTTTGCTGACTGTACACACAGACATTGGCCACGCAAGACTGCACTTTGCTTCTTTGCAGTGAAAAAGATTTTGCTCTCATGAAGGAGATGTTTCTGAAGTACGACGCTTTGACGGTGATTTTGGAGGAGGACCACGGCTTCAAACTCGTTCTCCACCAGAGGGACTTCCTGGCCGGGAGAGCGATTCTCACCAACATGGCCGAGATGGTGACCACGTCCCGGAGGATGATCATGCTCTTGTCAAAGTAAAACAGAAATTCTATGTGCAAAAAGATGTTCCGCACATCCTCAAATAAGGCGCCAGCTTGGGATTTCAATATCAAAAGAAGTGTTCTTTGTCAGTCCCCAACGCCGCAGATCAAGAACCAAACTTTTGTCTCCTTCAGATGAGTTTTTGCGAGACCTCAAAGAACTGCACGTTTTACACACACACACACACACACACACACACACACACACACACACACACACACACACACACACGTGTTTGTGGTGTTTTTCTTCAGGAACTACGTGAATTCAACCTACTGTATGCAGGAGTTTGAGCTGGCTCACAACAGAATGGTTAACGGTGACAAGAGGTATTTGATCGCGGTGCTTTTGGAGTCCCTGGATGTCGACGCCCTCCCCAGGGACATGCAGATGTACCTGAGGACCTACACCTACATCGACGCTACCAAAACTCCCAGGGACCTCCCTCTGTGAGTACCACGACTGTTGACTGTTCTTTTGGCATTTCATCAGCAAAATCAACCCATGTGTATTGGCGCGCACAACTCAACCTGAACCGTGGTGGCGGTGTCCTCTGTCTTTTACAGGCTGCGAAAACGAGTGCGTTTTGCGATGCCTGGAACCCCTCTGCGGGAGCTGCAGCAGCGGGCCGAGGAGCCCGAAGCCCGCGGCGAGGGGACGCGAGCGCCCGGGCAGGGGACGCGAGCCTCCGGGGAAGAGACGCTGGCCCCCGGGGGAGAGCCTCCAACCCTCGCGGCAGGAGACGTGACCGAGTCGGCGGAGACTGACGAGCGCGCCCCGTTGCTGCGGCGAAACTCCAGCCACGTCAACGAGCGAAAGTCCGCACGACCCGCCCAGAGAGCTAAGGTCGTGTAGAAACTTGGATCTAATGGGCACGACATTCTCTAGTGAGTCGCATGTTGCAGAACAGAATCTCGTACGTTTTGTTGACAAAGAGTGCTTCTGTTGGGCTGATTCAACCGCCGTCTCAAGCCAAGAGGAAAACTCACAAACACGCGCACACACACACACACACACACACACACACACACACACACACACACACACACACACACACACACACACACATCAGAAACATGCGGGTACTGTTTGTGTGAGTAGGAAGCAGGGAGAGCGCGGGACTTGTCCCCAATGTTCGTTTGCGCTGAAATTGCCGTCGCCTTGAAAAATGCATTGTTTTCATATCTGTCAGGTTTTTGTGCGAGTAAGATCTCACCTGTTTGATCTGGAAAATGTTCTTTCATACGAGATCTGTTGCTTCTTTGCACCTGTTTTCGCCTCATGTGCCAGGTTCCTGTTCTTGGTGTTTCGTGAGGAAATTTCCTTAATCTCTCCTATTGCAAAAAGAAGAAATTAAATTTCATGCCGCGGCTCTACAAAGAGGAGCCTGACTCAAGGTTGCGAAACTTGCACTTTGAACTGTGAAGCAATAAACTTCCAACTTTTTGTACTGAACAGACAAACTGAAGTTTTCTTATGTCGCTCGCACTGTTTTCCTTCCTCGCTCCACTTCACAAACCACCGTGTCCCGTCTGGCACCCAAATCTCACTCAACTGAAATTTTTTTCCCACACGGGACAGTCTGCCATGCTGTATACGTACATGTCATTCTGCTGAAAGATTCACCATCGTGGAGACATTTGAACAACTTCTTGAAGCCAAAGAAAGTGCGGACGAACAGAGTGATCACTGCGTCAACGATTCATTTGAACCAAAAGCGCAGATGACCTCAATTATCGAGGTTCCGCAAAGCCTTATTCTGGCATAGATGCGAGCGTAGACGTGAACTCTGACGTCCAGCTCAATGTTTTGTGGGAAGCCATCATGCACGCACTGAAGTTTGTAAAATTTGACTTTGTTTTTGGTAAGTAAGCACCTCAAACGAGAAAGGAAGATAAGAACAAACCAAAAGTTTGCGACAACTACAGGCAAAGAAAGTGCAAACGTTTGCATGGAGCAGTTTGCACGTTATGAAGTGATGTAGAAACCAACATTTCCACGTCCACGCACACGCTGCGTTGAGAGGTCTGTCGCCCCCCCCCTTCAAACTGAACCACTGGAATCGCCTGTCCTGTGTTTCCTGGTTTTGCTGGGTGTAGCTCAGGTTCTGTCCATTTGTTTGGATTTGAGTTTGGGTGTCGAGTCTCTGGGTTGTGTGATCTGTCAGACTCGGATTTTGACTTCCAGTTGAGTCCAACACAGGTTGATTGGAGGGACTGAGTGAGTGTTTGAGAAAGAGGGAAGGTTTGTGGAGATTTCTGCATCACACCCAGATGCCCAGAAGAAAGGTGGCGTTTATTCCCAATAGAGACAGATAAGATTGTGAACTTGACAACTGTTCAGGATCGTCCGAGTTTTCGTAGCAGCAGTGTTCCCTCCCGTATCTCTCCTTCGCCGCACGTCAAACACGTGCAGTCCAGAAGTGAAAATCCAATTCCCACCTGTAATTTTCGTAACCCTGAGATTAAACCCTGAGATTGACATTCACCAGAGTTTACGCCTCCTTTGTTACCCAAATCTCTGAACAACACGCGGCCGGTACACACCCCCTTGCTCAGCGTGCCCGAATCACTACCCACGAAAAATAGCGGATCCTGGTCTCACCCGAACATGATGGAAAATTTTCACACCGAACAGTGTTTGGGCAAAACTTTCCATTTTCACCATCCATCTCAAAGTTTGGATCCACCGGCAGCCCCCCCCCCCTCAACCTAACCGTGGAACCGCTCCTGCATGCCCCATTGTCGTGCTCAGCAGTTCTCCAGAAGTCATGCTTGGTTTCATCGAGTCGGCTTTTTCTAACTTCCGCGTGCCTCGCAAGTTCCTTTCACCAACCACGAAGTCAGTACTAAGCCTCTCCGTCACAGCCAAGAGAATATCAGCCAAACGGTGAGAAACACATTCAGACACGGAGCGATGAGACAGATGCACAAACACTGTTGCAACACCAGCGGAAGAAATTTACACAGGTAAGACCACAAATACGAACGTCGTATTTTGAAAAAAAAAAGAGAGATGATATTCTTTGTTGTGGCACTTTGAGCACGGTATTTTGCATTTTGCAAGATTCTATATATTTTTTGCTTTTTTGCACAAAAAAGCAACAACAACAAAAAAAAAACCAACAACACAACATTACGAGTAAAGTTGGCGTACGCAGTTTGCATCTCAGTTCTGGCGTTTTGTGTGCATGCGTCAGTCGACTCAACGAAGGTTGTTTCGCGACATGGATGGCGAGAAAAACTCGTTCAAGGGTTGTGACAGCACCAACAAAATGCACAATCAACATTCTGACGTGTCCTGCTTTGGTGATAATTGAACACACACACACACACGCACACACACACACACAGAAGCAGAAAAGGATGCTTTCATTTCCCCTCCAGATGCACAAGCTGGAGCAGTCCACTGCTTTAGACGAAAGTTACGGAAGCTGAAATTCTTTGAACAAAATATCCAGAAACAAGCTTTTGGTGTGAAAGTCGTCCCTGTTTCACCATGCGTTGGACGATTCGACGCACAAAACATGTTTGTGCTGTTTTGGTTCAGCAGGCACGGCTGCTATGTTTACATGTAATCCGAGTGAAAACTCTCCTTTGAAAACTTTTTGCCTTTTGCTCGTCTCAATTGCACGCACACACACACACACACACACACACACACACACACACACACAATGTGCGAGACATTTTTTTCAACGTAAGAACCTCGGATTTCAGAATTTCCAGTGACAGTTGAAGGGAAAGATGACGAAACTCAGTTTGCTTGTGCACCCAGGTTTTCTGCTCGGTCTACTGAGCCTTGGCAAGTATCATTGCCTTTTTGTACTGAACATTTCGCTTGCCCCTGAGTAAGTCACGATTTCGTAATGAAGAACTTTTTCCCATATCCAGCACAAGAATCTACGCAGTATAAAATTCCCCGAGGGTGTGAGGAGCTCTGCTATTTTCCTTGTGCTCGCAAGTTTCGCTGAATCTGTTTTCGTAGTGTGATTTCATTTCACAATAAAAGTCGTGTCTTGCAAGTTTGCATTTCTCCAAAATTGAACTGTAGAAAGGAACAGAAATTAGGACCAGGTCACGAACTTGTACGATGCCTTTCGCTCTGATCAAAAGTTCCTCTTCAATTGGACTAAAAAGAACTACTGCAGGCGTGACCGCGAGATTGAGACACACGCATCATGCAGTCCCTGCTGAACAAATGCACTCCTGATAGACCAGAAACCGGACATTGGAAGATTCAGCAAATACACCAACGATATCCTCCAATTGTTGGCCAAATGCGCTCTCATTCCTCCAAAATGCAAGTTGTGAAGCATTTTGTGACTTGTCGTGGGTGGTTTGCCCATGAATTTCCCATTTCGCAGTTCTCGCAAACTTGACTGCGATTCACCTCACCAACTGGTGGGGTCAGATCCACCACACCAACCAGTCGGGTCAGAACCACCACACCCACTGGTGAGACCAGATCCACCAACCCTCTCGTTTTGTTGACTTGAACAAAACGAACCGGTTTTGTTCGTGGACAGACCTCCTACGATCAAGCACGGCTCAGTGAACACCACGTGCAAAACGCCGCTGACAACCCAGTGTTTGATGCAGGCCGGGCGGCGTCTGCGGTTCAGCTGGTGTTGTGCCCGGGGAGCGACCCGGTGTCCGTGGACTGCGGCGCCGGCGCCGTCATCGACGTCGAGTCAGCCGTGTCGGCGCGGATCCCCGACCTGCAGCCCGGGCAGTGCAACCTCGACTTCACCCGCTTCGCGACGAAGCGCTGCGGGGCGGAGGAGCCCCTCCTCAGGTGGGGGCACACTCCGGGGGGGGGGACGTGGCGAAGCAGGGAAACGTCCAGGAGCAACTCCAACAGCCCCCGATGGCGACAATAGTACTCTAGGGAAGGTCCCCGCAGTGAGACCAAAACTCCAGGGTTTGGGAGTTCCACAGGGTTACCAATTCAGGACAACACGTCGAATGCAGTTTCAACGTCTGAGAAAGGTCCACAGGGTCCCATGTAACCCCAATTCTGACCCTTGTAACGAAGACAACACTCAGGAGCAGTTCCGCGCAGCAAGGTCAATTCTCTGGGCAGTGCAAGGGAGTCACCCAACAGCAAAGAAAAGCCCCCGGAGAAAGAATCTCAGAGAATAGCAATCAACAACACTCAAGGGACTAGCCCAGGGTTAGATCTACATGTGACCATCCCGTGACCTGCAGCGAGCAAAACATTCAGGGGAAGGACCAGAGTTCTAATCTCTTGAAAGGCTCCAGCCCTGCAGTAAGCGAACACTTTGCAGCAGATACAAGGGTTCCATGAGACCACCTCTTGACCTCGACAACACTCTGGGTGACCGCACCCAAAGCCTCAATGAACATCCGCAAAGTTGACTGAATTTTTCATTGCAGCTGCCAGGGACGCCAGGAGTGTGTTGTGGCGTGGCTCAGCAGAGACACACTTGAGTGCGGTGAAACCAACGTGCTGGAAATCAAGTACTCCTGCCACAAGTGTACGTCGAACGATCTCCTGGTCCTCTTTCATGCTGGAGTCCTTGCAAAATCAATGGGCGCCACGTTGCTGCATCGCCACGTGCATAAATAACGCACCAGTGCTTCACACGCCCAGAACGAGCCTCCCTGGTCCCAATGTGTCTTGTCATTTTAAACACCACCCCAAGGAAAGTAGGAAACAAAAAACCACACAACACCCAGTTTGCTTCCTTGGGAACGCCACAACCTGCAATACGAGGGAGGTCCACGAATTGGCGGTTTCTGTCCAGTATTTCTGGAGTTTCCGGCACTCTCGAAAAGATCGCTACTTTATGGACAGAAACCGCCAATTCGTGGACCTCCCTCGTATGACAGGGTTCTCACACTGTACAAAAATGGTTCCTGTGAAATCACACAATGACTTTTCGAGACCTTTGGTCGAGAAAGGAGTTGTGTGATTGAACAGGAACCCTTGTTGTAAGGTGAGAACCCACACACGACTGGTTTTGTGATCGCAAAGTGGTAGAAGGCATGTTCTGCTATTTCAGTTGAGCCCAAGACGACGTTGGAACTAAGTGGAGACGGCGCCCAGCGCGGTGTCAGGGAGCTGGACCTGCTCAGCCCCAGATACCCCTGTGATATTCCTGAGGACAGATACAATATCTCCTGTGTCATCAGGTATGATGCAGCCTCCAACACTCAAATACGGACCGTAGGTGGTGGAGGTCAGACCACGAGACACATTTCTTTTCCCGTGGCAGCAGTTGTCTTGACACAGGCGTGGGGTGCCGCCGAGCAAGTGTGCTGGAGCCCAGCTGTTCTCTTCAATAACAGTCAGACCTTTCGGGAAGCCAGGCTCCAGGGGCAAAGGCGACCCTCAACATTTCTCGTTCAGGTCCCACATCAGGGTGTAACGATTCAATTCTCACTTGAAATGGCCAAACATTCATCAAGGCTCCGAGTGGGCTGTACCAAATGATGTTAATGTGTCTTCAAATGAGCAGGCACGAGGGCAGGAACCTTGTGTCGAGACCTGGCGGAGAGCCTTCACCCCGTGCCAAAAATTTGGGGTGTCTCTTCATTTCGTTCCATGGAGACACTTTGCTGGACATGTCCGTGAACATAGTTCAGACGCAACGAGTTTCCGTGTCTTTCCAGTGCAGCGGAAGGAGGGACGGAGATCGAACCGGAAATGACGGCCAAACTCTACAAGACCGGAAGTCCCTGGTTGCCATGCAGCACGTCGATGCACGTGCTGATCCCTACTGACGTCACCATCCAGGTGGTGTTTTTGTGCTTCGCCCTTCTCGGCGAGGAAGGAGGGAGGAGCCAAGTCCTGCTGAAGGACGTGGCCAAAGCCAAGTTCATCCTGAACTTCATCAAGGACGCCAGCTTTGCGGGAGACCAGTTCTGGGTCCAGATCAGAGGTGGGTGGAAGCACGCTGCGTACGTGTATCACGCACTGCGTTTCATTGTCGCTTGCGATGTATCTTCGGGCGTGTCACCATGGTGACGTCTTGACGTCCGCGTGGGTGAGTCGTGCCCCACGAGACCACTCGTCACACACACACAACTGGGACTGGTAGTCTGTTGCCGTGATCGAATTGCCATCACATCACCAACTTGAGAAGACGCCAATTTTTCGAAATCTCTCCTGATCGACACGTGATCTCACAATATTTGAAGCGTTCCTGACGCCCGTCAGAATCTTCCTCCACAAGTTCTGTTGTCAAGCTCATCGCTTTCGTCTCTCACGCAGCGGCCACTCCGTTCGACGTCAGCTGCCGACACAACCGGCCCGTGCCCGACTCATCGAAGGTGAGTTCGCCATCACTTTTACACACTCAAACAGATCAACCTCAAAAACCACGACGAAAAACGTCAATTTTTACACTGTGCACTCAAACCCTCCACATGAGTGGTCGCCTCCCCCTCCCTCCTGAATCCAGGAGCTGCAACCATTCCTGCATTGCTTGCTCGAAAATCTTCGAAATTCCTTCGAAATTCGCAGAAACTTCGTCGTTTTCTCCCACGGACCCAAGCATCTTGTGCATTTTCAGTGCGCCCACGGCCCTCCCCCTCCCAGCGATGACAACCCTCCGTACGGCGCCATCGCGGGGGGAGTCGCCGCCGGAGTGGTCGTGCTCGTCATCGTCACGGCGCTCGGCTGTTTCTGCTGGTGAGAGGCGTTCACTGTCCCTACAGACCGAAACACTCTGACTCCGGTTAATAGGAGGTTTTGAGACTTTTTTGGATGAGCCGAGTCTTGCTCAATTCGGAACCTCGGTCAATTCTTTGGGTCATGGTCCCGTCGAAACAATTCGATGTACGGTGTACGGGGCTATGAATTTGCCAGAAATCCGCACAGTTCTGTCAAAACCAAAGTAGATAATGTTCGACTGGAGGTCAAGCAACGAAAAGTCACACAAGCGAGTCAAGTGCTTCGTCGCTCTCCGTGAGGAGACTGTGATCCTCTGTAATGTTTTCATACATTTTTAGGAGAAAGAATAAGTTTGGATCCGTGACCAGCAGCGATCCGTCGGTCACGGCTCCTCCCACCGTCGCCACCCACGTGACGCCGAACCCTTCAAGCCTCGGGACGCCCAACCCCGGTCACTACACATCGCCGGTCTCTGTCAACCACACGACGTCGAGTGCCGGTTACTATGCAGCGCCGGACGGTGGTTACTATGCAGCGCCGGACGGTGGTTACTATATAGCGCCGGACGGTGGTTACTACACTGAGCCTGTCGACTCGCATCATTCCCACATCTACAACTCCATCCACTCCGAGACGTCCTCGACCTACGCTCAGCCTCGGTATTAGAACAGCCTGTGACGTCACATCGGACCCCGACCTGCGCTCCCGCTCCATTGCGCGACGCGTGCGCATCGACTTCGTTCTGCATTGATCAAAACTTTTTTCCCCAAGTTGTGATCCACACTCTCCTGGAAGTTCTACTTCCTTTGCCATTCTCCAGACGTCGCTCGCACCACACCCGTGCACACCTCTCTGGCTCTGTGAGCTCAGTAACTACGGCATCACGTTGGTTCGTTCACAAACCTGTGAACAGACTTCTGCCGCGGAGAACTCCACGTTGGTTCTGTGGTGTCGTCTCTGTAGAATCTACATATGTCATCGAGAAGGCTCGAGTTCTAGAACAGAACTTTTCAGGACTCTCAACTGACGTTCGCAATCCTGATAAACTAGTTGCCAGGCAACAGAGTCCGCTGTCGGCCAGTGGGAAAGGATCAACAACTTCCCACTTGACTTGGCAGTTTCCTTACCTCAGGGTGCAACTCCACCTCAAGCCTCACAGTTCACGGTCTCTTGACAAGAATCGAAAACAAGCTGCTTTCCTGTTGAGGCTTGTTTCTGTGAATAGATGTCGACTGGAAAGCGAAAGTGTGCATGGACGCAAGCAACTCTATCGTGGGACCGCCCCATTCACTTGTAGAGTGTCTATTTAGCGCATCGCATCCATCGTGCAAAGGTACGAGGCAAGATCGGATAGTTGTGACAAAATACTTGTCTGCGGTGCGTATGCCGACGAATGTTAGTGTCCTTTACTGGGTCAACAGGTGGGGTGATCGACTACATGTGACCCAAATTTGGTCGACATTGAGCGCATTCTGCAAGGTGACAATGGAGGCTGAAGTTTGACTTTGCAACCGGTTGAGTTATGCGCCTCTTGCTGTTTCTCGGGTCAGTTTTTGTCTGTCTCTTGGTCAGTATGGAAGTCAGCAGGTACTACCAACGTGTCCAAATTCAGTTCATGACCAAACTAGGAATGAAGGGGAGTGCCGTACATCGTTTTCTCCAATGTGCACACCGACAACAGGCATTGTCCCAAGGGTCTGTCTACTGCTGGATGAGACATTTCCGAAATGGGCGTGACAACTGCAGCGACACTCCCAGGAGTGGATGCCCAACCAAGCTGACTCCAGAAAAGGAAGGTCAGACAAATACGCCTGCTGCTGAATGGGGACAGGACTTCATCGATCCGGAGACTGTCAATGTTGACCCATCTTGGTTTTGGCACCGCCCAAAAGGCCCTGAAGAAAGTTCTTGCACTCAAGAAGCGACCAGCGCGTTGGGTACCTCATGAGCTCACTGACGCCCAAAAGCAGCACAGGGTGGACATTTGCCGTCAACTGCTACACCTGAGAGCCAACAGCAGAGACTTGACCGACAGAATTGTCACCAGAGATGAAAGTTGGGTACTCAGTTACGATCCTGCCACACGCCAGGCAACAGCATCATGGTTGGGGCGTGGTGAACAATGTCCTCCCAAGCCCAGGAGCAACCTGCGCACAACCAGGCTCATGTTGGTTTGTTTCTTCGATGCGCAAGGAATGATTCATCGCGAGTTCTTCAATAAGGGTTTGGGCATCAGCGCTGATGTCTACCTTGGAATAATGGAATGCCTGCGCCGAGCCCTGCACCACAGGAGGCCCCAAATGTGGATGAATGGCAGGTGGTACCTCCAACATGATGGCGCACCTGCCCACTGCACATGATGAGTCACTGAGTACTTGAGGCGCAACCACACCCAAATCCTGCCCCACCCAGCCTATTCTCCAGACATTGCCCCCACAGACTACTGGCTGTTTGCCCGCATCAAATGCCACCTCAAAGGCCGCAGATTTGCTGATGTCAATGAGCTCCGACGCCAAGTTGACGCCATCATCCAAAGTGTCACCCCAGCTGAGTACAAATGTGCAATGGACAACCTTGTCCCTCGTTGGAGGAAGTGTGTAGCCGCTGGAGGCAGCTATTTTGAGTGAACATGCCTTGTTGCCCAAACTCAAACTGATTTTGGAACAAATTTGTCACGAGACAAAAGGAGTACTGACCATGGACATGCCCATTGACAAAAGAGTATTGACACTAGCGAAATAAGGTGTACACATGTTGCTGGAGACATATCATTTTGTATACATGTTAAGACAAGAATAAATGACGCCTCCATAAAATTTGGACAAATTTGGTTGAGTTTGACCCGGCCAAAAAGTACTTTTTGCAGGACTATCCGATCTTGCCTCGTATCTGACCTCCCGAGCTCACCTCACTGTGTCGACAAACCAAACGATCACCTGTTCTTCGCTTCTTTTCGTTTTATTCAAGAAAATGAACCCAAACTCACTGTCACACTCGAACCAAAACGCGCTATAAAACACGCTGAAATCTCGGCAGAACCTCGGTACGTTTTCCTTGTTCAAGCACAACCAAACGGAAACAAAAAATTTCATAAAACAGCGTGCAACAGAGAGCGCCCAACCGTCCTTGTGACCCGACGCGAACCGCTGCTGTTGTGAACCGCATTCCACACCCACTGTCCTTGCGCATCCACCCAACGAGGCAATGGTTTTTCCAGCACGTAGATCTGCTCGCACCAGCGCGCACGTTGGTGACACAAAATGCAGCACTTTCAGCCTTAAATGTCTGGTCACTTCAGACCCTCAGTTGGTGGAGGATTCAATTTCCGTTTCTTACCTCCAGCCGCCGCTTGTTCGGATTCGAACTTGCGCTTCTTGCCTTTCTTGCGCTTCATGCGCTTCTTTTGGTCTCCGCTCTCCGATCCAAGCTGCGCTGATCTTGCCTTGGCCATTGCCTTGCGCTTCTTGCGATTCAAGCGCTTATTTTGGCCTTTGCTCAAATTGCTGAACGATGGGATGTTGTCATTGTCGCCTTCCGATCCCAGCTTCCGGAAAACGCCGTCCACCCAGAGCGCCATCTCCACCTGGTGAGCGGTCCACCTGGCGGACGGGTCTGCAACGGGGACGTGCAACTCAATGTGTGTGTGTGTGTGTGTGTGTGTGTGTGTGTGTGTGTGCGTGTGTGTGTGTGCGCGCCTGTCTGACGAGCAATCGGTGCATTCCAGTCCAAAAGGACACAAAATCACTGGAAACTGTGTTTGTTGCCCTGCAGGTGGACGGACTGGGGAAAGAGTCAGTTTTTGGTATTCACGTGCAAGTTGCGGCAACAGAAAAACATGTCGTTCTTTGTGATGACAGAATACAATAAATTTTGTCGAAGGTTCAATGACTCCGTGTGACGGGATATCAGCTTGAATTCGAACTTGGCTCCGGCTCACTTTCTTTGTTGAGGCGTATCTTGACGGCGTTGACTGACTCGGCGTACTGCAGGTAGCAGGGCAGGTCGTACTTGATGACGCTGATCTCCGGGATCGCGAGCACGCTCTCGTCCGCCATGAAGGGAACCGACTCTGGAGCCCAGGCCGTCAACACAGCTGAAAACCAAGTGCACCCAAGTAACGCGTGAAGTAAGTCCCCTTACACACACACACACACACACACACACACACACACACACACACACACACACACCATGATTCGCGCAAACGTCGGGATAGATTCAGAAGCAGGGGAGTCATAAAAGAGCTTGACAAACAGTGCAGGGACTTGATTGACAAGTTTCCACAGAACGCCTCCAGCCATTTGCACCTCGAAGCGCAAAGATTCACGCGCAGAGCCCCATCAGTATCGGGTCAAACCAGAGGCAGATACAACAGCAACCATTTCACCAAGAGAAGAGACAATTCGCTCCAAGGCAACAAATTCTTTGGCCAGAAGAAAGAAGTTCCACTTTTGCCCGAATCCGCCGTCTGTCTGGTTCACGAAAGAGAAAACAAGTGAAAGTCCGGTAAACGGACCCAGATGATGGTCGCGCGGCATCACTTCCATCTGCCATTTGCAATCATGCACTTCCAAAAAAAAAAAACAAAATTGAAAAAATTGGAATTTGTGGAGGGCATGAAAAATGAAGGGTGTAGAAGACCCACTTTCACCATCAAAATATTTGCAATCATGCACTTCCAAAAAAAAAAAAAAAAAATTGAAAAATTGGAATTTGTGAAGGGCATGAAAAATGAAGGGGGTAGAAGGCCCACTTTCACCATCAAAGTATACCCATTTTTGTCAGTGCAGGGTGCTGCCATTCCAACCACCCCAATATGGTGAGGGGTGGGGGTGGGGGGGTCTGGTAGAGGGGGAGGGGGGTCCAGCAGAGGGGGAGGGGGTCTGGCAGAGGGGGAGGGGGGTCT
>JAAUXT010114356.1_pt1 | contig 16336 bp, 24 predicted proteins | sample 7278171 | NCBI WGS metagenome assembly JAAUXT01 (sample SAMN14350112, study PRJNA611818) | marine sediment metagenome | isolation source: surface marine sediment (1.8m) | place: French Polynesia: Moorea | collected 2018-08 | reverse complement strand
GTCATGTGCCCAGCTTAGGATAGTGGCTCCATCTAGGGAATGATATGATTGGCTGTGGCTGTTGTGGCTGTGGCAGTACTTAGGGGGTGGTCATGGTAAATATATATAACAGAACAGACACTTCGCCTTTTTTTGGCCACCGATACGAGGTAGTATCAAAGTGTTCTGACAGTTAGCATGTCTTCGCCGACTGACCGCGCGGTCACAGGTGAGCGCACCGCGAGGTAAACAATGAACAACGCAGGTTGTTCTTGTTTTGAATGAGATCTGCACAAGAAACAGTGCTCAAGCCATCTGCGGGTGACAGGGAAAAGAAAGAGAGAAAGAAGAGTGAAAGGGAGAGAGGAGGGAGTTGAAGAAGAGAAGGGAGAAAAAGGGCCTCATTTTGAGCCACACCCTTCCCCTGAGTTGACACCCATGTCCACACCCCACACCGACAAGAAAGGGAGAAAGGGGGGGGGGGTAGGACAACAGGCACTTCCACAAGGTGCTCCACCCAAGACAAGGACTTCGCACAAAAATAACTGCGTGTTCAATGCATTGATTTTGTACAGGTTGGGCGGGAGGATTTTGACGGAGACGAGGATCCGGAGCTGGTGGCGCTCAGCGAGGGCGCGCCGCCGGGCACCGGGCAAGAGGACGCCGCCCTCCAGGGGGCGCTGCGCCGCGCAGAGCTGCACCGAGAGACGCTGCAGACGCATATCCGCGCACTGCGCACCGCGTGTCAGGACATTGAGGCTGCGAGGGAGGTGAGCAGTGTGTGTGTGTGTGTGTGTGTGTGTGTGTGTGTGGTTCGTGTGTGCGTGTGCGTGTCTGTGTCTGTTTGTCTATGTTTATGGTTTGTGTGTGTGTGTCTGTGTCTGTGTCTGTGTGTGTCTGTGCATGGCGTGGAGTGGGTGGGTGCAAGTTTGTGTGCATGAGTGTGACATCAACTGGGGAGACAGGGCGAGATTTTCCCAGGTTCGGTTGAGTGGTATAAATGTGCTGTTCCCTGACTTTTGACCCATATTAGATTGACAGCGCCACGCAAGGCGAGTCGCTCCACCATCCGCACATCCACCTGATGCTGAAACTTGTAACGGGAGAAAAAACGTGCGTGTGTTCGTATCTGCAGAGGCCACCTGTTCATGCAGAAGCGCTTTGTTTGCTCCGACCTCTGCACAAGTGAAAATGGCACAGGGAAACCCCATGCAATGTTCATCGTGTTGAAAACTTTCTTGGGTGGATCCAATTAGCCTGGAACTGAGCCCCAAATCCCGATCATTTGCATTTCCAGGTAGAAGGGGGGGGATGCGGTCCCTGCATTGCATAGTATTTCCACTCCTCTCCTGACTTTGAACGAAAGAAGATGAGACTCACTCGCTTTGTGTGCAGCGTTGATTTGACAGGTCTTAAAACAGAAAGGAGAAAGGAACAAGCTCCAGATTGTTTGTCCTGACGCTGCTGCGGACAATGACCCCGCAAAGATGCGTCAAACCGTTTTGCGAAGGATTATCCACAGCGGAGATGGGAAACGTTCTCCCGTTTCAAAATCCCCCCATGCAGCGCATGCGCCGCCGAAAACGCCCGTTTTCTCCCGAAGTTTCGCTGCGCACGCGCAGAAGCGACGCGCGCGGGGCCGGCGTGAGACGCGCGAGGTTTGACGGCGCCGGTGATGGCCGGAGGCGGTGGCTTATTGTCGGAGGCCGGCAGCTTCTACTGCTGTCGTAATTAGCCCTGCTCGACCGAGAGCCCGTCGGCCGCTTGTCTTTCTTTCTCCCGCAGAACACTTTCTCTGTATCTTTCTTTTACAGTCTGCCAAAATCTGTTTGTCCCTGTGTGGTTTTCGGAAGGGGTTGTGTTTTGTTGTGGCTCCGCGCAAAAAAAAAGTGTTTTCTTTGCAGGGTTACCTTTTCTTGAAGGAGGCCTCAAAACCGTGGAGATTGAAAAATGAAAGTTTGCAGGAAAGTAACGTTTTGTTTGCTCAGATGTGGGAATTGTTCACTTGCGAGCAACACAAAATAACCCTGGCCCCACCAGTTGGTGTCGTGAATCTGGCCCCATCATCACAGTTGGTGTGGTGGTCTGGCCTCACCAGTTGGTGAATCTGGCCCCACCAGTAGTGTCGTGAAGTTGGCCCCATCATCACAATTGGTGTGGTGAATCTGGCCCCACCAGTTGAGTGGTGGATCTGACCCTCATCAGTTGGTGTGGTGGATCTGGCCCCCACCAGTTAGTATGCTGGGTCTGGCCCCACCAGCTGGTATGGTGGGTCTGGCCCCACCAGTTGGAGTGGTGGTTCTGGCCACACCAGTTGGAGTGGTGGATCTTACCCCCACCAGTTAGTAAGCTGGGTCTGGCCCCACCAGCTGGTAAGGTGGATCTAGCCCCACCAGTTGGTGTGATGGATCAAAAGTGACGAGAGTGAAAGCACCCAATCTGAGTTTTAGGCCAAACATTTTTGCCAGATTTTTCAATTCTGGTTGTTCATGTTGAGGCGGGGGTCACTGTGACACTTTTCTCCCCCGTGACGCATCTTGTGTGAAGCAGGCGTGACAACACACAGGTAGATAGATCTGCGTCCTTGTTGTCTCCTGTTCACAAGACGCACGATCGGACCTGCGTCAAGGAAAGACGTCCTGAGCCGACGAGCGCTCCTCACAGCAGGAGAGGATCAAGTTTCCTATAGCTTCGTGAGAAAACCGGCTTTTTCTTCGTGTCGTGAGTGAGTTTGCTGGATGTGACACAAAAGGGAAAAGTACAGGCAGTCTCCGCAGCGTGTCACGTGACCGTAAGCGGCTCATACGAGCAATCGCATTTTCAAAGAAAATGACACCGCAGAATTCCATTAGAGAATTGGGTGGAATGTTCCCTGCATGGGTCTGTAGACAGATCTGCTTTGGTAAAACCGGGAAGAACTTCGTCCCGATCCCTGGCAGTGCGTGGGTTTGTGCAGGTACACACGAAATGTTTCTGCAGGCTTTTAAACCTTCAATTGTGAGGCTCGTTTGAACACCAATCTCGCTGTTTCCGCATGCGTCTTCGTCCATTACAAAAGGAACAACATCTCACTGTGTGGTGAAGGCAGACAGGGTTCTCACACACAAATGCATGTGCAAGCATGCATTTGAGACAATCTGCCGTCATGTGGTAGAAATGGCAGCTTACACTCAGCCGAGTTTGAGAAGTCTTTTCCCACTACTTCAGACAAAAAAATTTCACTCCAGTTGCACAAACTCAACTGTTGTGAATTTTTTTCATCTGGCGTGGTGCGAAATACGACTTCCCAAACCATGCTGAGTGTGAGATCCCTGCATGTCTTCTCAAAACATGTATGCATGTCGGCCTCTACACGTTGTGTCTCTGTCCACAGGGAGTGAAGGCACACCACCAATCCACTGTGTCTCTCTGTTCTACATGTCTCTCTCTGTCCGCAGGGAGTGAAGGCACACCACCAATCCACTGTGTCTCTCTGTTCTACATGTCTCTCTCTGTCCACAGGGAGTGAAGGCACACCACCTATCCACTGTGTCTCTCTGTTCTACATGTCTCTCTCTGTCCACAGGGAGTGAAGGCACACCACCTATCCACTGTGTCTCTCTGTTCTACATGTCTCTCTCTGTCCGCAGGGACTGAAGGCTCGTCTGGCGGAGCGCTGCGAACAGCTGGTTCTCGAAGTGCGTGACGCTCTCACCGACCTCAACCTCAAGGTGCGTTGTCAGCGTGCGCGCGCACCCGAGCGACATCACGTCGCGTCACGTCACGTCACGTCACGTCACGACGTCAGGAAATTTCTGATACGTCATAGGCGTGAACAGACCTCGCGCTGTCACACGTGAATCTCTGGCGCAAAAATCAGTGCGAACTTTTTTGCGATGACCAGTTCAGTTGCAGCCACCATTTCTCAAAACCATTGGGAATTTCTCCATTTTCTGTCATTTTGTTGACGGAGGTGTCCTCCACCGCGGTTCTTTGTTCGCAGGTGGACGGGACGGTAGCGGTGGAGCGGGCGCGCCTGCTGCGGGCGGGGGACGACCAGACGCGGCAGCTGGACCGCCTCACGTCGTCGTGCACCGTGGTGCGGGACCTGCTGGGTCGCGTGTCGCCGCACGATGTAGCGGCGCTGCGGAACGATCTGCTCTACAGCCTCGAGACGCCCGACACGGCGCTCCACCCGCCCACCATACCCAGGTCAGTACCCGCCCACCATACCCAGGTCAGTACCCGCCCACCATACCCAGGTCAGTACCAACAGCGCACTCAGGTCAGTACAAACGTACTGGTCATGAGGTCAGCACCCTCTCAGCGTACCCAGGTCAGTGCCCACAGTGCATGCCCAGGTCAGTACCCACTCACCAAACCCAGGTCAGCACCCGCGCACCAAACGCAGGTGTGTTTCCCTCTCCGATCACACCAAGGTCAATGTGCTTCACACGCCCACCAGACCCAAGCCATCTGCGAGCCCGTGAGTTCGGACAAGGTGAAACTTGCACGGCAACGTGTTGTATTCACGCACACGAGCTACCTGGGGATCCACTCGAGTTCCAGACGCATCGCACTTTCAGGTTGAGCCTGGAGGTGTCTGAAAGCAGCAGGGAGAACATCCGGGCCCTGTTCGGGAAACTGGCGGTAGAGGGTTTGGCGGTGGCGTCGCCGTGCGCGTCGCCGCTCCCTGACATCCGGTCACGCAGCCCGTCGCCTGCGCTCCGCTCTCGCAGCCCCTCACCGGCGCTGCTCGGAATTTCTCCAGGTATCCGCGCATGCGCGGGCGCTTCCATTGGTTTGACTCTGTGTGTGTGTGTGTGTGTGTGTGTGTGTGTGTGTGTGTGTGCGTGTGTACGTGTTTCTGTAGTGCGTTTGTGTGTGTGTGTGTGTGTGTGTGTGTGTGTGTGTGTGGATGGGTGTGTGCGTGTGTACATGTTTCTGTAGTGCGTTTGTGTGTCTGTGTGTGCGTGTGTGTTTGTGTGTGTGTGCGTGGGCGTGTGCATGTGTATGTGTTTCTGTGTGTGTGTGTGTGTACGTGTACGTGTTTCTGTGTCTGTCTGTCTGTCTGTCTGTCTGTTTGTCTGTTTGTCTCTCGTTTTTATCTGCAAAAGAGGCTTGCTGTGTGACAGGCCTGACAAGGAGACCATGTCGTTCAAACCGCTCAGTCAGTGCAACAATTCTGGACGAACTTTGTTTCAAGTGTTGTTCACACGTGAGTGGTGTTGGAAACCTTTTCCAGGAACGAGGTCACGGTCGAGTTCGGTGCACCTGTTGACCCCGACCTTGACCCCGAGTCTACTTCCGGTGTTGATGCGTCGTTCGTCGAGCCCGGGTCCGGTCGACTCGGCCGCCGTCGACATCCTCATCAGTCGTGCGTCGTCGGCGAATAACGTGCTGCCGCCAGCGCCGTCGTCGGGAAAGACGCTCACCGCCAAACACATCCGCACCTTCTCAGGTCAGCGGGGAGCCCGATCCAGTGGACCGTGAACCATGACGGTCAGGCCACGCCCATTGTTAGCGTGATTCGTGCCATGGAAGAAAGTCCAAAAATCTCCAAGCCCTGCTTGGGTCAGGTGCCGTCAGTAAACACCATGTTGGGAATTAGGCCCCTGGGTGACTGACATCCCAGATCCTGGCTTCACCCCCACAAATGCCTGACTTGAACTTGTTGATATTCGATACTCGCAAATTCTGCGTTCTCCACCCCGATGAAACTTGTTGCCAAGCTCCCGGTGTGTGTGAGCAATGCGAACCCAAATCCTGATGGACAGTCTGCGTCTGCACACAGGGAAGTCCCGCTGGGGGACGCACTGGGACCTGTGTGACGTGGCGCTGACGTCACGAGGCCAGATCTGCGTCGCTGACCTCAACAACGAGCGGCTCAAGCTGTTCGGGCAGGACGGGCAGTTGTGCTGGACGGTGCGGCCGGGACCCGACCTCAAGCGGCCGCGTAGGGTCACCGCGGGCGTGCTCAGTGGTGAGGCGTGTGTGTGTGTGTGTGTGTGTGTGTGCGTGTGTGTGCGTGTGTGTGCGTGCGTGTGTGTGCGTGTGTGTAAGAGTATTTATAACTGCCTCCCTGCGCGTGTGTGTATGTGTGTGTGTTGGAACCACAGCTTTCCAACGCCACATAGATCGTCCAGATCAGAGCATCAAAAGTGGGTGACACGGCTCGTCGAACACAGGGAGAGGGGGTGTGGTCGACGAAGACACATTCGGTCGCTGGAATTCTGACTTCAATTTCACGAGGGTTCTACGGCCCTGACATAAAACTCAACACAAAATTTTCTGGAATGGGTTGCAGGGAAGGAGTATCTGTTGGTGTCCGACTGGGGCGACGACTGCATCAAGTGTTTCCTGCCGGAGACGGGCGTCATGCGCAAACTCATCCGTATCCCGGGGGTACGTAACGTTCTGCGCGCGCATGCGCTGTACGTGCGTGTGGTGCGCAGCGAGGGGACCTCCATCCATCGCTGAGGGAACGCGGCCTTGGAAGCACAGGAACGCCACACGAAGCTGAATTCGAATTGAAATGGGCCTGGGGAAAACCACAGTTTGCTTTCGCAGTCTTCGTTTTCGCTCGCGTCCGTGCACAGCTGGTCCCCTCCCTGCCCGTATCCACACCGGAAGGTGTTCTTGTTTTTTGCACATTCGCTTGCCCAGCTGTTCCAACAACGTGCAGTGCACGGGCAACGAAACGAGGGCACTGTGTTTGAGGGTCAAATCGAACGCAGCAGCGTTTTCCCACCAGGTGGAGCCGTACGCGGTGGCGTCGCTACCCGATCGCGTCCTCTGTACCGACTCCATCTCAAAGCGCATCTACATCTACACGTACCACGCGTCCGCCGCGCACGGCGACTTCAAACACATAGAGACGCACATGCTCGACCCCTGGTACATGACGACCGGGCCGTGTGACGTCATCGTCGTCAGCGACGGAGGGCGTGGTCACGTGACGGCGTTCAGTATCCAGGGCAACGTGCTGTGGTCGTTCTGCGCGAACAAAGGGCCGTTCTCAGGTGTGTACTCGACCAGTTTTGTTCGAGATTCTTTCGTGTTGAATACCAAAGACAAAAAGAGAATTTGTCGAGGGTGGGTTCCAAGACGAATTGGGTGAAAATTTCGATTTGTTGCTCATCCCCAGGGACAATCCCAACTGACAAAATTGTTTACTGAACGTCGCAAGAAGGTTCAATTTTTGACAATTTAACAACACAAGATTGGAAAGGCAAGTCACGTGGTCCAGTTCTGCGTCTGCCTTCTGTGCGGAGACTCCAGTTGCACTCGTGCTTGTGTACAGGGTGCAGGGCGGCGTCCCCAGACCCGGAGGGACCCGACGAGGCGGCGCGGGGCGGCGGCAGCGGCGGCGGCGGAGACGCCGGGTTCAAGCCTGCGGGGCTGAGCCTGGACGCGGCGGGCACGGGGCGCGTGCTCGTGTCGGACTGCGCCCGCGGCCGCGTCCTCGTGCTGGGTGCCGCGGGCGGCGGCGTCGAGCGCTGCCTGCTGAGCGCCGTTGACGGCGTCAGAACGCCGAGGTCACTCGCGCTGGACAAGCAGGGGCTACTGGTCGTGGTGGATCTGAGCAGCTTCAGGCTGTACCAGCTCGAAAACATGCCGTCCTACCTGTGAAGGGGCGGCGCCGGTCACGTGCTGCTCTCTGGTGGCGACGGGCATTGATTGGTGGATGGGGCCGAGGTCTGCGCAAACTGGATGCGTCGAGCATTTTTACCCCTAAATTCAAGAACAATTCTAGAAAGCGCTGCCTGAACGTCTCGACGCAACACTCGTTGACGTCTTGTAACGCAACGCGTGACGCACGCCACGTAGCAGACGTGCTGTCCTCCGGTGGTACATTGACAGCGTCACGTGACTTTTCGCACATCGCGCTGTGGTCCCTCTAGTGGCGACGGACGCTGATCTCAAATGCTATTTTTCATTGTTTGTGTCTCCGGTGAACAAATTCGTCGCACGCCCATCCATTCTGTTTCGTGTTTTTCGTGGTCGCTTGTCAAAAACTTTCATCTTTTGTTTTGTTTGCACTTCAGTTCTCGCATTGTTGCGTTTCTGGATAAAGCTCGATTGACCAAGAGTTCAAAATTGAGTTGTGACTAGAAAAATAAGTTTTATTCAACTTTTCTGTGAATATTGTGACGTACAAGCAGTAACAGATGTGCCTGTAAAACAGCTGTTTCTGTCGAATAAAGTAACTCCAACAGGGGGCGTAACTGTCTCTGGATTTTTCATTGTGAATCCGACCAAAAAGCCTCCCTCGGTTGGTCAAAATCCCGCGAAAATAGCGACTCCTCCCTTCCTCTTGACGTTCAACGGTTGTCATTTTTCGCTTGAAGTTAAAAGTTCGATTTTCGGGGAAATCCCCCCTCACTCACCCTCCACTCAACCCCCCAAAAAAGACGTTTGTTGACAGTTTTGTAAACACAGCGAAAAGGACAAAAGCGCAACACGAACAACTCGCACGGAGCCCACACACACGAAAAATCACCCACCGATAACCAAAAAGGTGCACAGGAGAATCCAGATCAAACCAGCTAAAACTGAACTTGACCGTGTGCGGCAAAACCTCGTCTTTTTGCATTTTGCGCAAAACTAGAGAATTGACGAATTGAAGGTGCAGAATGTTTTCGGGATGTGGAACGTCACAAGCGAAGTTTGCAAGTCACAATTCTGTGCGGATCAGTCTCAAAAAGTTTGAACACAATTTTTCTCCTGCACACGAGCTTGCCACGTGTTGAACGCAGGCGCCTCGGGAAAGAACGTACCGGTAATCGCCATGAGACTGTTGAATATCAAATGCTCAGTGAGTCTCGACCCTCTCCCTCCCCGTGAAGGTCACTCCTGACTGTCAGTCGCTCTAAGCAGTGCGAAACACAAGCCGAAAAAGAGGCTCTTCGGTCCACAATGGCCGTAAGTCACCAGACAAAATACTGTTTCAGGAGCTACACCAAACAACAAGCCTGTCTCCGCTTGGGATCAGTGGTAGTGTTCCAGTTACGTGAGCCAGCTGGCCGAGTGAGTCCAACTGGCTGACTTCACCCACTTTGCCTCATCTCCAAGCCAGGGGTGAAGTGGCGCCACTTCGTCGTTGGTCAGCCGCACGCGTAAATGGAACTCGCCCAATCTAACGACGCCACCTACTGACAAGTCGAGATTTGTGCGCAAAACCACGTGACCTCCTGATCCAGTCTGAACACATCTTGGTGCAGCCCCCTCCCCCACTCACGTTACTCTCGTCCCAACACGCGTGGGCTGCACTTACAGTACATTGGCACAAGACTAAGAATGAACACAAAGTCGTGTTGGACACACGTGTACACCTCCACAACTACTGTCGAGTAAGTTTGCTTGTGACTCACCAGAATCTGCAGGATTTTTGGGTTATTGCTTCGAAGGCTGCTCGTTGCAAGTTTGTGAGAAAGTCCCTCGGTGAGTGCCCCCCCCCCTCTTGTACAGGCGCAAGCAGAGCGAGCGAGGTCCGTTCAGCGTCACAACCAACAGGCGTCGCCACCGCCAATGCTGCGCTAGTTCGCTATTCAATTCACACGAGTTGTCACCCACTCTCCTGCCGGAAGTTCCGCGATCAACACAGCGCATGCGCACAACTCGCCGAACGTCCCCTACGGTGTTGCTCGCTGTATTATCGCTCGGTGGTAGCGTGAGCGTGGTCGCGCGCTGTATTATCGCTCGGTGGTGGAGTGGTCCCCACCGCCGCCGCCGCCGGCGCTGTTGCCGTGGTGATCGTTGTCCGTGATCTGCGCCGCCAGGTCGGCGAACTTAGCGACGTAGTCGAGGCTGTTCTCGTTCATCATACACTGCAGCGCGCTGTCCACCTGCGCGAGCACAACACAAGTGTCAGCATGGGAATCAGTTTAAAGTTGAAGCACGTCTGACATCGCCCGGCCACGCCCACGTCGCGGCACCCATGCGAGGCTCACACGTCAAAATCCCAATTCGATGCTTGAACGTCGGTGATGGGGTGTGCCGAGTAAAACTTGCTGAAGCCCGTTGACTGGTGTTGCCAGTCGCGTAACTTTTGGATTCACACGCGTGCAAGCGGCAAGTTCAGTTCTGGCGCGCACAACACACGGGAATAAGCCTGACAAAACGGCAAAATTTTGCCTGGCAATTATTTCCACCGCAGGCAAGCGCAAGCGGAATTTTAGAACGAGAAACTGCCTCGTTTGTTACGGTCAGCGATGATTCACATTCAGGCAGTGCATAAAGCTTTACAGAAAGGGTCGTTTGTTGTAGTACGCTGTGATTCCGACGAAGCCGCAACGAAACGATATTCCCGACACCAGGGCGCGTGTGTGTCGCACTTACGTCGAGTCTAGTAACAAGCGAGTCGCGGGAACTGTCGCTGTACATGAAGGACGGCATCACGACGCCGCCGCTGACGCCGCCGCTGACGCCGCCGCCCGCGGAGGTCACGGCGTCCCCCGGGCGTTTCAGCGGTGACTCGAGCAGCTGGCTCAGCGAGAAGTCCTGCAACGGACAGAGACACGTCATCAAACAAACCTCTCGTGTCTCTTCCACGTCAGATAGTCCACATCAGGGTGCAGACACACTGAAGAGCGACGCGCTGTCGCGTCGCACTGTCGCGTCGCCCCATTGGGTTTATATGGGGGCTGCTGTTGCATCTTCTGACCCCTCTGGGGGAGCGACTGTGTCGACCAAGCCCAGCAGCACCCACTGACCCGTGCGGAAAAGCTGCGCTACTCTACACTCAGTGCGAAACGCGTGAGGAGGGTGGCGCAACACACGACTGGTAACGTAGTTCATTTCAGGGGTCGGAGCGGCCCTTCGCCAAATAATGCAAGCACAAAGCGACATTTTCGCAAAAAAAAATAATGCAAAATAAATGATATTTTACAGAAGTTGCAAATTCACGCACTCGTGCCCCACCAGTGTTCAGTGCGCATGCGCGTACCTCGGACGTGAGCCAGGCGTCGGGAGGCTTCCCGCCGCCGCCGCTGCTGCTGCCCCCTGGCGGCTTCGTGGGGCTGATCGCGGCGAGAACGAGGTCCCGCCCCGCCGTCACCGAGCTCGTGTCCACGTTGACCCCGTCCAGCAACCCAGACACTGCGAACACAAATTTCAACGTCGTTTTGGAACGCGCCAACACAAGACTGTTGCGGACTGGCGATGAGGTGTACAGAGTGTGCACAAAAGAACACGCGCTCACCGCTGAAGTTGCTGTTGGAATTCCCGAGGGCCAAGTCGATGAGCTTCTCTGACGTGTCTGTTGAAGATAGAAATTCACGAATTCAACGTTAACGTCTGACACAGTGGACACGTGTGGAGTTGTTGCAAAGGACGAGACGACAAGACGACACTCCACACTCTGGACGCGTCACGCGTTTCACTCTCCTCAGTGTAGGCTGCCTTGACGCGAGAACGGACGCAACGCGTCTCATCCATCGTGACTCAGGCCGAACGCAACCACACCCACATGGTGAGTTGGAGGGCAGCGTCACGCGCTCACACACACACACACACACCGACACGCACACCTGCTCCTTACACACACGCACCAATACACACACACACACCTCTTTACCTGACACAGACAGACACAGCCAGACACACACACGCACGCACACACACACAACGCAAGCACAAACAGACAGACACGCGCACGCACGCACGCACATACACACACACACACACACACACACACTGACCCGGCGCGTTGGACGGCAGTGAGATATCGAGGAAGCCGCTCAGGTTGCAGGGAGACGGCGCGGGACGCAGCGGCGTCGTCGGGTCCCCGCCGCCGGCGTCACGTGCTGCGCCGTCACCCGCGCCGCCGCTGCCCGGCAGCGCCAACAGACCCGCCACCTCTGTCAGGGTGCGCTACAGTCAAAATGACGTCACTCGTTACATTTCGTTGCACGTAGGACGCTGACGTGCAAAATTCTATGGCTCGATGGCCAGGAACTGTGAATCTCAAATTTTCAAAGGGTGGCGCTTTTCAACAAATACTTTTCGATCCAGTCTCGACGCAAATGCAGTGGTAACTGACCTCTGGATGATTATTGTGTCTCAGCAGTGGAGAACTGGTCGCCAACGGAATACTCGATGCGTCCCCAACTGCGAAAAGCAACACGTCCGTAACAAACTGTGAACAACAGTTTCCACATTGGGTGATGCGCGGTCGTTTTTTGACGTCGGCGTCAAAATTTAACATTGAGTCCAATGGTGGAATTTTTGACATCAGTCCAAAAAACACCGCCCGCGCGTCACCTAATGTGCAAACCTCCAGTGGATCTTGTGCACCTCAACACCGCACGCATGATGCGTGTCAAACGGCAGGAAAAACCACTGCTCTTCGAGCTGACAGCACAAACCTATTGTGTGTGTTGGCACCGGGGAGACAGGCTGGAGGGACGCCGGAACACTGGATGATAGAGGCTGACTAGACAACGTGGAGACGACTTGTGTTGATGACGTAGTGCTGCTGTTCAACTGTTGGGAAAACAAAGCACAAAATTGATTTTTGTTTTGTGCTTGTCATTTTCATGACCAAAAAGTGTTGCCTTGGCATAGTCCACAACAATTCAAGCAAACGCGCTGTGTGGCAAATTCTGCGATTTGTGATTTCCAGGCCACAGATTCCGACTCACCACGGAGGCGGTGATGGGCACGAAGGGCGCCTGGTCCGGGGGCGGGAGGATGGGCGGAAGGCCGCCGCCGCCGCTGTCCACCGGGGGCGCCACCGGAGCCGCCACCGGAGCCGCCGCCTGGCCCTGCAGCACCGGCGCCAGGAGATCATTCGGCTGCAGCTGCAGGGTGTGGACCGCGGAACCCAGCACCGTTGTGGTGGAGGTGTCCGGAAGCTGCCCAGAACGAGGCACGTTGTCCGCGTGGGACGCCAGGATCTGGTCACCAGGTGGCGGGACGGACTGACTACTGTTCGCCTGGTTCCCGGGTATTTGAGGCACCGCAGTGACGCCGCTGCTGGACACGACTTGTGATAGGCTGGGAATGCTGTTGGCCACGTTCACCACGTCACTCCCACTGACCAATGGCGCTGCTTCGCTGCCCTGTAAAATACGGGTTGAAATCGCATTCGTATACGTGCCAAAGGACAAAACACACGAGACATGCTGCGCAGTGGACACAGGCTCATGTTCTCTGTGGTAATGGCCGTCGTGGTTTTCGGTCTTCGCATGGGTGGAGGAGTGATGACTGCCAATGCATACAGGATGCGTCAGTGTAGAATTCCTGAAGCCCAGTTGCACACGTATTTTTGCACATGTGAACCAGTGCCGACTCGACCGAAAGACGCAGCACCAGGGGTCGCTCGGAGCGGCGCGCGGACTGACCTGCAGCAGCTGGACGGGGAGGAACGAGCCCGTCGTCTGCACCGAGTGCGGCGTCGCGTTGGGCACCATCGCCAGCGTCATGATGTGGCGCGTCGGCACGTCCTGTTTGGGCACGAGGCGGCGCTGCACGATGAGCGGTTTGCGCGTGCGCGGCATGCGCGTCCGGCGCCGCGGCATCAGGAACTCGAGCTGCTTCTGCGCATGTGCGACACGAGCATTTTCAACGACACGAACACGTGGGAGAATAACTTTGTTCCTACCACAAGTAGTTTTCTTGAAACATGCTGATCAGAGCCTGAAATGGCTGCAAATTTGTGGAAACACCCCACTTACAAAATCAAATTGCTCCAAACCTATTTGTCAACGATGAAAACGGAATCGCGAACATTATACGAGGCTGTCCCAAAACTCTTTCCTGATCATGTTCTTGGCGACATGACATTCCGATTGACTTCTTTTGTTTCCCGATCACCTGGTACCATTGCTGACCAATGGGAGTGCAAAGATCTAGACGGAACAACAAAAGCAAGCGACATCGGCAGGAAAGAGTTTTGGGATAAGCCTCGTATATGAGTCAATGCAGCCAATACTGGTGCTGCTTTCAGGGAGCTGATCTACTCACGTCCAGGGTCTGGCCCGGCGCCCTGTCCGGCAGCGCCGCGACGCCGCCGCCCGGTTTACTCAGCACGGATCGGACGGGCGCCGCCGTCGGGATCCGGAAGACGCCGTCCGACGCGACGCCGCCCGCCGACACCGTCACCGTCGTCGGCTCCGTGACGCCCCCTACCGGGATCGGCGCCGTCCGCGGCACCGAGTCCTGCGGTCACAATGGCGTCGTTTTTCGGATTTCGTGCATGAATGCAGAAAGGTCACCAAAAGAGCTCTGAATCCTTCGGAGATTGAATCGACTGCGTGAACAGTTGTCGTCGCACGCCCACCAACACAGAGAAAACTTCCAACCTGAAACGCCGGAACATGACGTCACGAAACACACCTTCGGAATGAACCCCGGCGTCGTCGAGGGAATCGCGACGCCGTCGATGCGTCCAACGCCGTCACCGTCCGCCGTCGACGCTGACGCGTTAGGCGCCGACGCCTGGTCGACGCCGCCACGTCCTCCGGTCTTGGGCGTCGCGGGGCTGTGGACGCCGCCAGTGCCGCCGGCGGCGCTGGTTGACGGCGCCGTGACCCGCGGGCTCCGCCCCTTGGCGTTCGGCGGCGTCCCACTCTGTGCCCCGCGTCCACACACGCACTTGCACCTTGTCGGCGATTTGTTGTTCGCGAGCGCATTCTGAAACGGCGATCGTGATCGTTGAAGCAGCAGCGCAAGCAGTCTTCGCACAATGGCCCCTTTCGCCATCTGTTATTTTTTCCTGAACGAAACGCATTTCGAAGGGCATCGGCGTCACGTGACGTCCTTTCCTGCCACAGTGTGGCAGTCCAGTCACTCACGTGTTTGTGTTTGGAGTAGTCCGTGAACTCGGTCGCAGCGAGGTGCATGAGTCTGCGCAGTGTGTTGGTGAGCTGGGTCGCGCGCAGCGCCCCCGTGTGGTCGGCGTCGTCATCGCCGCGCGTCGCGCCCCGCACGTCCACCCACTCGTACTCCAGCACCAACTTGTCTGGCGACCCCAACAGCAGATACACCTGCAGGAGCGGGCACAGTCAGTGAGATCCTGGTCACACAGGTGCTTCAGCCTACGTTCATACAGTAACAGTGTACATCCGGCACTATTCAACGATTGGCATTGCGCTCATTGCCTTCAGTTCACGCACAAAGAAACAGATGTCCGTGTGCTGCAATGTGAACAAGGGTGAACGGTAACGTCAAAGAGAACAGCTCACAAAATCTTGTGACCCCAAATCTTCCAAGTCTTTGCTCCCCCCCCCCCACAAATCTACAAAACGTTCTGAACAACAGCTTGTCGTCCAAACGCCATTTTGCGCAGCGGGCCAGGTCCGCCAAGCAACGCACCTCTCCCACGGTGGTGTTCTCGGCCGTGCGCCGCCTCCACCCCTCGCGCGCGCGCTTCACGGGGTCCTCCTTGTTCTCGTCACCAGGTGGCGCTTGGGGTGGTGCTTCCGCCGGGGGTGGCGCCTCTGTCGAGGGCGGAGCGTCCTCGGACGGGGCGTCAGCCTCCCCGCCGTCCGCCCGACCCGTCTCTGTGTCACGCACAATTTCATTCAGAGGAGGAACATTCGCAATTCGGTCAGCCACCTCAGTGTGCACCAGAAACCTGGTCAGGAAAGCATCAAGTGTGACGACACCCCATGATACGCCTTGCCAGCATCGAACTGCAGTTTGGTTGTTCTGTCCCGAAAAGCAGTTGGTAAATCTGTCCTGCACAGGTCAGAGAAGTTGTGAATTTTCTCCCAACTTTGTGCCGTCATGTGTCTTGTCAAAGCTTGGCATTTGAATTTCCCTGCCTACTTCCGGTGCAGTTTCGCCTCGATCTGACGGATCAGCCACCAAGGATCAGCACGTAAAGACGATGACTCCACTGAGGACGTGCAGCGGTCTCACCTGCGGCGGTGGGCGGCGGCGACTGCGGAGACGCGAGCGCGTTGTTGAGCGTGATGAGGGGCTCCGAGTCGAGCTGGTCCGCGCTGCTACCCGGGGCCAGCGGCGGCTGCGGCTGCGGCGGCGGGAGCTCGTCGCTGCTGCCCCCTCCCGGAGCGTCGGGCGCCACGGCGCTCGGGGTGGCGCCGCTCTCACCGGACACGGACACACCAGGGTCGTTCAGGAACCCTGCGTAGGGAGAGGGAACGTGTTCAATTCTGTGAAATCTGTCATTCAAAATATCCTAAACTGTGGCGCACGTGTGTGTGTGTGTGTGTGTGTGTGTGTGTGTGTGTGCGTGTGTGTGCGTGCGCGCGCGAGTGCATGCGCACGAACATGGTGACGGTGGTGGTGGTGTGCGCGTGCATGGATGTTGATGGTGATTGAGGCGGTATGTGTGTGTGTGTGTGTGTGTGTGTGTGTGTGTGTGTGTGTGTGTGTGTGTGTGTGTGTGTGTGAAAATTTTTCCTTTCTT
>JAAUXT010003022.1_pt1 | contig 16337 bp, 16 predicted proteins | sample 7278171 | NCBI WGS metagenome assembly JAAUXT01 (sample SAMN14350112, study PRJNA611818) | marine sediment metagenome | isolation source: surface marine sediment (1.8m) | place: French Polynesia: Moorea | collected 2018-08 | reverse complement strand
TCTCTCTCTCTCTCTCTCTCTCTCTCTCTCTCTCTCTCTCTCTCTCTCTCTCTATCTCCTCTCTCTCTCTCTCTCTCTCCCTCCCTCCCTCCCTCTGTCTGTCTGTCTGTCTGTCTGTCTCTCTCTGTCTGTCTCCACACACACACTCTCTCTCTCTCTCTCTATCTCTCTCTCTCTCTCTCTCTCTCTCTCTCTCTCCAAACACACACATTGTGTGCACACGTGCGTTTCCCCAACACAAACCCCACAGTGAGGAGAGCGAGCCCACACGAGCAGAAACAGAAAATTTGTACATCCAGATCAGTTTTTCATTGCTCCGTGTTGCAGTGAGTTCGCGTCCAAGATGGAGGCGCGCGGGGGCGGCGTCGTCGCCTCGTCGCGTAGCAACAAGCAGCAACACTTCGGGCGCAGCCATAGCAACACGGACGTGTCCGGCTACGAGCGCAACGACGGCAGCGTCTCCGACTCGGCGTTGTCGTCGAGCGTCACAGAACGCAAGAGCCGGCGTCCCAGTCTCGGCTACAAAGTGGCGGCGTTGGTCGGGCTGTCCAAGAAGAGCTCGAGTACCTCACAGCTGCAGGGACAAGGTCAGTTGGACGATGACGGCGTCGAGATCGAGGAGGGCGGCGTTGTTGCCATGGAGATGGCGGCGGCGCAGGTTAAAAGCGACGCCACAGGCGTTGGCGTTGGCGGGCAGTACATTGACGCCAGCGGGGAAAACGCCGCCTCACAGGGACACGTGACTGCGCCAGGGCTGGCGGGAGAGCGCATGCGCGGGGGGCTGTCCTATGAAATGTCGAGCTTCGACAGTACGGTCGCGGGGTCCTTTGACAGGGGCGCTGGGGAGTCCTTTGACTTGGCTCTGGGGGCCTCGGCCACGCCACAGGGCAGCATTGACATGGGGAGGGGTCTGTCCCTGGACCGGGGCCCTGGACCCATGGACCGAACCAACAAATCCCTGGATCGTTCAGAAAGGTCCTTCGACAGGCCTGGAAGGTCATTGGGCCGCGGCGCTGGCTCTGTAGAGCGCGCTGGGTCCTTCGAACGGGAGGACGACGCCAAGACGCGACGCGACGCCGCTGACGAGACGACGCCGTCGGCGGGCGGCGGCATGGCGGCGTTCCGCCAGGGGTCGTCCGACCCCGTGCTCGCCGGGTACGACCACGCGCGTCGCAGCAGGGACAACGCGCTCCAAGCTGCATTGGCCGCTGCGCACATCTCACCCGCCAATCAGGGACCTTACAGAACAGCGCATGCGCAGGAACGTGCGCAGACGAGTGTTTCTGGTAGAGACGGCGCAGCGACGGAAAACACACCACAAAGACACGCGGCGGGAGCCAAGCAGGGAGGGGCTCAAGGGGAGCAGACGCAACAGCAACAGGGCTACGGTGCCACGCAACAGCAGCAGCAGCAACAACAACAACAGAGACAGCAGCAACAGCAGAGGTACGGCTCGACGCAACCGCAGCAACCAGAGCACGGTGTTGCCCAGCAACGAGGGTATGACATTGCCCAACAAGAAGGGCCCGGAACTGCTGAGCAAAAGGGGCACCGAAAACCGCAGCAACAGGGGTACGGTACAACCCAGGAACAGGGGTATGATGACACACAACAAAAGGGACGTCGAAAACCCCACCAGCATGACGCGGCCCAGCAACAAGGACAAGGACGCGTAACAACCCAGGATCAAAGGTTCGGCACTGACCAAGAACAAGGGTACGACGCTGCCCAACAAAAGGGGCGACGAAAGGGCCACCAGCAGGGACAGGGCATGGCTCAGCAGCAAGGGTACGGCACAGCCCAGCAACAAGGGTACGGCACAGCTCAGCAACAGGGGTACGGAGCAACGCAGCAAGGGTACGGCACAGCCCAGCAACAAGGGTACGGAACAACGGAACAACAAGGCTATGGCACAGCCCAACAACAAGGGTACGGCAGTGCCCAACAGCAAGGGTACGGAACAGCCGAACAAGGGTACGGAACAGGCCAGCAACAAGGGTACGGCACTGCCCAGCAGCAGGGGTATGGAGCAACGCAGCAAGGGTACGGAGCAACACAACAGCAAGGGTATGGAACAGCTCAGCAAGGGTACGGCACAGCCCAGCAGCAAGGGTACGGAACAGCCCAGCAGCAGGGGTATGACGCTTATGGCACGAGCTACGACCAGACCTACCAACAGGGCTACGACTACAGCGGCAGTGCCCAGTACGGTCAGGGTGAGGGATACAAATACAACCAGGCGTACAGTCAGGGGTATGGAACCACAGCCCAGCAGGGGTACAACAACACTGGTCAAGGGTACTCTGCTCAACAGGGGTACGGGACAGCAGCGCAAGGGTATGGCGCCACAGGGTACGGGACGCAGTCAGCAGCGGCGGCGGCGGCGCAGGGCTACGGCGCCGCTCCCGCCCAGCCCGGCGCCGCCCAGAGTCAGACCGCCGCCGCCACCACCATCACGAAGAACGCGTCTGGAATCCGCATCATGCCGCTCGGCAACGCCGCCGGCGCCACGCTACGTCAGGGCGCCGTCAGCCCCGCCGCCAACACCGACCAAAAGGCGCTCTTCGCCACCCTCGGCCCCAAGCCGCCCCCGAAAACCCCCACGACCCCCACGCGCCCCAGTGTGTTCGGGGACACCCAGGGGGACGGCCCCAAGAGCCCAGCGAACCTGTTCAGTCAGCAGCGAGCCGCTCTGCAGTCACAGGTCCCTCCCGAGGTGGGCAAGATCGTCGAGATGGGCAGTGGCTTTCTCAACAAGGGTCTCGCGAGCTTCAAAAGCTTCTTCTAGTCGCGTGGCTCACAGTGGTGGGCGTGTTCGATTTGTGCTCGCATGGGGCGTTCTTTTTCCCCCAAGGACTGGTCGAGCAAGACAGCGGTCTGAACCAGGGGGTCAGATTGAGGTCGTCATTCTCAAATCTCATTGGATGATCAACCATCACGTGGCGTTGAAAAATGCACCAATGAGCTGTTTCGACTGGATGCGTCGTGAGTTGCGACGTGCAGAAGGACGCAACGCTCGACGTAGCCACTGTGAAACAGGCCTTTGACAGAAGCGGTTTTCACATCAGTGACGCGCGGTCGTGTTTTTGACGTCGGCGTCAAAATTTAACATTGAACCCAATGGTGGAATTTTTGACGTCAGCGCAGAAAACGACCGCGCGTCACCCAATGTGAAAACCCCTATTCGTGGACACAGTGCATCAGTGGGACGCCACGAGAAATGTAGAACAGGCTGTCACTGCACAACGAAGGACCCTGGATCCACCTACTGGTGGAACTCACGCGGTCCTCCCTGTACAAAGTGTACAGTGAATCTCACTTTCTATGCAGTGCACAGATTCATAGTTGCATCCTGGACGCGTTGCGTTTTTGCACAAGTCAGTGGGGCGTGGCGTCGCGGAGTGCACGCTGTGTCCCATTGGCTTGCAGAGGGACGCAATGACGTCACTGACAATGACGTCACTGGCGTGCACGAGGCGTGGTGAGACGCATCCAGAGCAGGATGCCGTGCTGTACAAAGATCAAACACTCATCATCTTTTGCAGTTTAGATGTGATATCTGAGTTCACGAACCGTGAAGATTTTTAGGTCCATACTGAGCTGGGACGGGTTCGCATGAGTTGTGCCCTACGCTGAGTCCCTGTGTGAACGTGAGCGTTGCGTCGTTCGCTTGTGACGTCATGCTCGTGGTTTGACGTGGACGCAGCGCGTGGCGCACTCAGTGTGAGCCGGGCCTCACGGGTCACGTGACGTAGGTGGCAAACTCCAGCTTTTTGCACAACTGGTAGGAAGGAGCGTAGGGTAGGATCTGCAGGAAAATAAAGTTTTCCGATCAAATTGCAGGTAGATAGGGCTCTGTATGGCGTAGAGTCAGTGTGGTTCAGGAGGGGGGCGTGTCGAGGACTGTAGCAATAGGAATTTCCCCATTCAAGAGATTAGTGGTCGAGCTGCGAGGTCAAGGTCGCATTGGGTGCGTCACGCGTGGCGTTTCTGCGCGGGTCAGTGCGCACGCGCGGTCTCGCTGGGTCAACGCAGCTTTCTTCCAAGGACGCAACGCGTGACGCACCCAGTATGACACAGACCCTCTGTAGGTTTTCAGTGATATTGAGGCAGTTTGCAGAGAACCGTTTTTTTTTCTCTTCTGGGAAAAGAAAGACCCTGGAAAACTGCAGCCAACGCCCAGATTCACTCGCAGTTTCGCACGTGTCCGTGACGGCCTGTGTGTGGGCGGTGCGTTCGCTGCGTGGTTCCTATCACCGGAAGTTGTGGACACGTGCGTGGGCGCGGTGTGGACGGGTTCCTCTCCCTCGGGTTTGACTTCCGGTTGGCGTGGGCAGATGGAAGGGCGAAGTTTAACTATGCACACTTCTCTGTAACTGACCATCATGTGATGATGTACACGTGTAAAAACACATCAACTGTCACCAAAGGTTCCCATTGGTAGAGATCAGTGATAGCTGGACAGCAGGTCCTTGATAGAAAGGTTCCCAAGTTTCAGGCCTTTCCCCACGTGATACAGACATGCACGCGGGAAATTCACCCATTGGGCGCTGTCCGCCATTTTGCAGCACGTGTGGAAACGCCTATTGTAGTCTTTCCAGATTGTTCAGGTGAGCATTGGGTCACATGAGAAAACACTGCCCATCTCCTCCTGTACAGCTTGTACATAAGCACTCGTGGTACATCAAGTCATTGTGTCGTTATTGGACGAGTATTGGTTGTGTTGTTATGGCGCCCGCGGGATCACGTGGGGTGTCACGTGACGCGGGGCGGGGTCGGGTTTCAGGACGCGAGGAGACCGAACAGCGACGGCGTCGTCGTGTAGCTCAGTGTCGTAACGTCGAAAAAACATCGCGCAACGTCGTCGCGCAAAAACAGCGTCGTAGAAAACGTTGCGTTTCATGTTGCGTTTCAGTTGCGTTCGCTCCGTATGGTTCTCCGCTCTTTTTCTCTTTTCCATTGAAACTTCGCAACATTTGTTTCTCATTGTAGTGAATATTTGTAGTGGTGGCACTTTCACAACCTAAAGCCTTTCAGTTTCACTTTCAGTTTTGTTTTGTTCCCTCACAAGCATTTCAGCATCACCAGAGTTTCTTAGAGTTCTCTCTCCCACAGTTACTTCACACTGTGGATTTATCATTGACTTAATTATTTCTGTGGTGATTCTTGATCCAAGTACAAAATCCCATCAAGTGTTCTTGCCCGTGAGTGCGGACCATATACAATGTAAGATGTTGAAAATGTACAGCAGTGTCAGTTTAAGCCGTGGTTGCCATGGGAAACTGAAGTTGAGGGTGGTGAGGAGACAGGCTATACAAACTGTGTGTTGTTTTGTAGAGTGAGTGACACTTTCCTCCCTCACTTGGGCTGACCTTGACCTGACCTTGACCTACATATATTGTGAACTTGACCCTTTCCTCCAGCGTGTTCATTTGAGCGGGTCATTGACCTTTATTGCCCTGCACACAGTACGGTATAAATTGATGCACCGCCTGAAGCGCCGCGCGACAAGATTCGGCCACCAGAGGGAGTTGTGCGCGGCGGGGTGCGTCCGAGCGACGTGCGTCAGGAAGTGCGTACCCTTGCCCAGGCACGCACTCGCTCCGGAGCCCCACGTGACCCCGTGGAGCCCCGTGATTGGCCGCTGGTGCTGGTGACGTCATGGTGACTGAAATGGCGTCACGTGGTGCTGGGTGGGAGTCTGTGACGTCATCGGCTGGGTTTTCTCTGTTGTCCGTTTCTTGCATTGATTCTCTCAGGTTCTAAGAGATTTTATCAACTTGCAGACCTTTCGCAGTTCATCAGGGTTTTTGCATGGAAGACAACTTTTTGAATTCCTTGAGTCGGATTTCCAGAGGACAACCAAAAGAAAAATTTGTTTTTGTGAAGATCAAAAACTGTTGAAGAATATCATGCAAAAACCGTGCTGAATGCGCGGTGAACGTTTCTTGAATTGCCATGCGCCCGCGGAGTGCATCTTGGCTGTTGGCTCGGTCCTGACAGGACCACCACACCCTCCCGCTCCGTTTCTCCGTGCTTGTCACTTTACTGTTCAAACCTGTATCTCCTCCTCCCGCCTTTTCACTTTTTATGACATTACGTGGACGTGGAGAAAATATTTGCTTGGCTGTGGGAGAAATTTGGTGTTTGGAATCATACAGGTTGAAACGCATCGAACGTGACAGTGATGTTTGCGTGGAGCTGGTTACGCAGGTCGAGGTGGGACAGTCTGTGGGTTTGTTCTGAGATCTCTGTGCCCAGAATCAAGATTCAAAACTTGGTGAAACAGATTTGTGAAGAAAATTGCCGTCTTGGGCTGGATTCGTGGGCAGTCAAACGTGGCGGCCTATTTTTTGTTCAGGGGGGGGGGTCACGTGGCTGTTGGAGCCCGGCATCAGAACACGTGTTACACCACGTGACTGGAGCCCGACCTGCGCAGCGTCTCCCGAGTTAATTACAACATCCGTTTCTTCCATGCAACGGCCGCGGCGGATCCAGGGGCCCCACCCCCTGAAAAGTCCACCGTTCATTGAACACAGACGCGTTTTTGCATGCAAAGAGTCTGAAGTCAGTGGGAAGTGGGACAAAATTTTGCAAAAGCAACAGAACTGGTACGAAATGTACATATCTCATTCCGAGCTGAACGTCCGCCATTGGGTCGGCCCACGCACCCACTGTGGAAAAAGCACCCACCTGGCCCCGCCTCGCCCAACCACCCACAGGTCCGCCCAAGGTCCGCCCGACCTACCCGAGAGAGCATCGTGCCCCTCCCACATGACGCCTGAAACCGCCCTCTGACACCCCTGGGTCCGCCCACCCAACCACCAGGGAGAGAGCAGCCACCCTGCCCCACCCACCCCGCGCGGGTGGGCGTGTCCACCCTGTGAGTACTAATGTCTCTGTGTCGCTCGCACGGCCGGCGCGACCACAGGCGGGAGGAAGGGCGGAGGCGCGGGCGGCGCCGCGGGGCGGGCGTCCTTCCAGCGCTCGGAGGAGGTGGGCGCCGCCGCCGAGATGAGGAACCGCCTCCTGAAGCAGGCGAGCAAAGAGTCGACGGACGGGTCCATGGGCTCCATCTCCAGTGATTCCAGTAGCGCGTGAGTATCTGGAGCTTCTCAGGTGTGCGTGTGTGGGTGAGGTGTGCGTGCGTCCTTCGGCCTTTTGAGTGGTTTCAGCAGAATGTGTGCGTGTGGGTGGGTGGGTGAGGTGTGCGTGCAAGTAATTCCGTTGAAGTTGAGTGCTTTTTTCACTGGTGTGTGTGTGTGTGTGTGTGTGTGTGTTAGGTCCGAGTGGGATATCCTGCAGTGTATGAGTGAATGCCTGTGCTGCAGTGGTTCTGCTGCTCGTTCTCCACGAATGCGCGGGTGGAAGCAAGAAATGTGCGTGTGTGAGGTGTGCGTGCCACACCCTCGTCAGGTGATCACCTCAAGACAGCCTTTGTGTATGTGTGTCACAAATTGTGGATTCCAATAGGAGGGCATGAGCAGGCAACGGTTTCACACTGGAGTCGCAACGGACATCCAGGGACTTGTGTGCGGAGGCATTCAACGGTCCGTCTGTGTGTGTGTGTGTGTGTGTGTGTGTGTGTGTGTGCGTGTGCGTGTGTGTGTCTGTGGTGTGTGTGTGTGTCCCTTGTGTTCTCATGCGACGCAACGAAGTTGAAGACAGACCAATATACGGCACCACTTTTTGGGCCGAGGATCTTTGGTTTGGTGACTGGTGTGCAGCGACGCAAGGCGTCACGGGGACCGTTGGGTTGAGAATGTTGTCACGTCCGGGTCAGCGTCATGCCAGAACCAGTCTGCTGACCAGGCCTGTTCGCAGCTTTGCATTTGGAGAGATGAGCTGATCCCTGTCTCCATTGACTCAGTCGCACTTTATTGATGCTGCTTGGTGTACACCAAGTCCCGTCTCGAGAGAAGCCCTGAGCTCTGTCTCTCAGTTCTGTATTGTTCACACGAAGCTGAAGGAAACAGCTTCGTAGGGGTGCGAGATCGTACGTATGGGATCGAACCCAACGTCGAGCAACAAGGTTCGATTGCATAACAGTCCATCAAAAATTTCACATCCTGTCACTCTCAGGGCGCGTCGGGGGCTCCGAGGATCTGTCGTCAGTGGGCATTGCGTTTGACGTGCAGATCAGAGTGAAAGATGGAAAAAATGCCTCCTGTGGTTGAGGTTCGGGTAAAGTCTTGGGTGGTCACTCCCGGGTTCTCTCTTCTACCGACCACACCCATTCTCTTATTCAAAATGGCGGTTCTTTGATTGGTTGATTTTGGTTGCAGAATGTGGCTTCCCCGGTCGGGCCCGGAGGCAGGGCTCGGCGACTTCGTCGAGGGGCTGGGTCCGTCGCAGCTCGTCGGGCGCCAGGTGCTCGGGTCCCCGTGCCTCGGGGAGATCCAGCTCGGGCTCTTCGACCGCAAGGGTCACCTTGAGGTGGAGGTGATCCGCGCCCGCGGGCTCAGCTCCAAACCCGGCACCAGACTGCTGCCAGGTGAGTGCGGTGCACGGGCGGGGGGAGGAGGAGCAGGGTATGGAGTGCCAATCCGGAGGGTATGGTGTACCAGGGAGGGAGGGGCTGGGGCACCAGGGAGGGAGGGGTGGGGTACCAGGGAGGGAGGGGATGAGGGACCAGGGAGGGAGGGGCTGGGAGACCAGGAAGGGAGGGGTGGGGTGCCAGGGAGGGAGGGGCTGGGGGAGCAGGGAGGGAGGGGTGGGGTACCAGGGTCTGGGGTGCCAATGCGGAAAGAAGGTCTTTCAAAATGAACAAATCTACAGTGATCATAACTTCGCGGGGTTGAGTGTGTTCGTGAAGTTCGTGTGTGTGAAGGTGTGTGTGCGTGTGTGTGTGTGTGTGTGTGGCAGCAAGGTAACTGTGCGTCATTTTCGCTAACAGCGCCTTACGTGAAGGTGTACCTCATGGAGGGGAAGAACTGCAAGGAGAAGCAGAAGACGAACATCGCGCGACGCACGCTCGACCCGCTCTACCAACAGCTGCTTTACTTCACACAGCCCTACCACCGCTGCATCCTCCAGGTGCGTGGGCGGGAGCGGTGGGGGGAGGGGTGCGGTGGGGGGTGGGCGGAGGGGTGCGGTGGAAGGGTGGGGTGGAAGGAGGGGCGGAGGGTGAGGTGGGTGTGGACTTTACTTCACACAGCCCTACCACCGCTGCATCCTCCAGGTGCGTGGGCGGGAGGGGCAAGGTGGGCGGAGTTATGGGGTGGGCGGAGGGGCGGGTGGGCGCAGTCTTGGGAGGATGGGGTGGGGCGGGCAGGCCGGGTGGGTGGGCCAGCAGGTATTGTGCGTCAGGGAAGCACGGGCGGTCTCTTTCCACGGGCGGGAACTGCAACTTCTATCCACCAAGCAGTTCCACTGCGACTGATTGACCTGTTGAATCTGTCAATCAGACCTTCAGGGCAAGACGCTTTCCCATTGGCCGTGGATTTCTGTCGACAGTCGTCCAATCGCAAAACGCCTGTGTGTTGTGTGTTGCAGGTGACGGTGTGGGGAGACTACGGTCGCATGGACCGCAAGGTCTTCATGGGAGTTGCTCAAATCCTACTGGACGATCTGGACTTATCCAACATTGTCATTGGCTGGTACAAACTGTTCACCAGCTCCTCATTGGTCAGCCACCCGTCGCAGGGCAGTTCGTCGGCGGGGGGCGGGGCCTCTTCCGCTTCCGCTGGTGCTTCGACTTCCGGTGTAGTGTCCGGGGCTGCCAGTGGGGGCGCCTCGAGACGGAACTCCGGCTCCTCCATAGAAAGCGCCTACCAAAGCAGCTCGACCAAGTCTTAGCCCAGGGGGAACCAGGGGGCGCCTTGTGCACTCACCAACCAACCACTCACTCACTCACTCACTCTCACCTTCACTCCTCAGTGTAGTTCGGTCAAGGTCATCCCAGGGTCATTAGATGTGAACCACAGGACAAAGAATAGACTTCGTTCATTCCTCACGCATTCGGAAACGCAAAGAAAAGGGGGAGAAAGTTTTGAACAAACGGGGCGTGGCATGGTTTCAGGCCACGTGGTGCAGAACGAACACGTGGTTCAGGCCACGTGGTACGGAACACGTGACTCAATGCTGTACATTTGAGACTCTTTCATTCATTCATGGTCCTCTTTCACCCTCACATGTGGCGATCAGAAACTGTACATATGACGAAGACGATGTGTAAAGAAACGAGAGAAGAGACGAAGCGATTTAACCCTTTCTACCATTGCTTTCTTGATTCCCAAAGAAGAAGTGCTGTTGTGTGCGTATTATGGAAAAGGGGGCAAAACGGCCAGCTGATTGGCTGCGGGATTCGCGTCGTCGCCATGGTAACCGGAGCACGTGACCTCCTCCTCACCTCCCATTGGCTTCACAGGAAAGAGGGGTAACGTTGAAAGTTCCACATCTCAACCTCTTTTAGACGTTTGAAGCACCAGCGCACACACGTGGTAAATCACAAGAAAGAAAATCAGGTTTCAATGCGTGTTTTGGGTGAAAATTAACACGACACTGCGTGCAGTTTCATTCGTTTCTATTTTTTGTTTTGTTCCTGGAAAAAAATGCCAAGTTTCTTATCAATTGACTGATCCCAGAACCTTGATAGTCTTTTTCAGGGGCTATGGAGCCAAGGAACAACTAGCAGTGCCTATTCTCGATGAGACCCCCTCAGTATCTAGAGCCAACCCCGAAGCATTCGTAGCCAACACACGTAGTACTTACTTAGTTACAAACATACTTTGACAAGTACAACCTCTAAGTATTCGTGACTGCGCTTTGTTGTTCCTTCAGTTCTGTACACGTGGGCCGGGTTCACGCTGGGCGCGTCACGCGCTGCGTCTGCGCACCACGTGACGCGTTTTGGTCACGTGACGCAGAAGCGACGCAGCGCGTGACGCGCCCGTGACGCTGTGAATCTGGCCGTAGCCATATTTTCCTGCAGTAGAAATTAAAAACGATCATTTTGGTTGAGATTATGGCTGCTAGCTTGTTCTTTGGTTTTCATGCTCTCAAAAAAAGAGAAAAAAAGTCATCTTTCAAAAGAAAACAACGTGGTCTACATTGCGACAAAGTACAGCGGAGAAAATTTTTCATTGTGCAAAGCAATTTTGGACGCGGTCTTGATGGCGTCGTGGTTCTTGTGTTACTGTGAAGCCAGTGGGGGACGAGGCGCGGTTTTGGTGACGTTTGTTGAAACGGTTGCTACGCGACACGGAGCGAGCGGAACTGCGGATCCAGGGTCCCGTCCCCGACCAACGAGAGAAAAGGAAGAAAAGCGAGCTGCCTGTCCCTTTTCACAGTGGATGCGCCATGCGTAGCTACGTGGATGCGTCATGCGTAGCTACGTGGATGCGTCATGCGTAGCTACGTGGAAGCATCCTGCGTAGCTACGTGGAAGCATCCTGCGTAGCTACGTGGAAGCATCCTGCGTAGCTACGTGGATGTGTCATGCGTAGCTGCGTGGATGCGTCATGCGTAGCTGCGTGGATGCGTCATGCGTAGCCACGGGTTCTCGGTCGACGCTGACGCAGCCTCGTTTTGAGTGACACGGAGACAATGCACAACGCACCCCCTGGCGCAGCTGTGAACCCTGGATCCGTTGTTCTGCACATCTTCTCAAGAGTAGAAAAGGCTGAAGAGTGTTGAACTGGTGAAACTGCAGAGGTGCGAGAATGAGAGGAGCGTCAAGTAGAAGTAGTGACAGTAGGAAATCAACTAGATGTCGAACAAGCCCCGCCCACCCGTCCCGCCCCGCTGCCGGGTGGGCGGACCTGGGCACGCCCTCAAACGTGCTCCACGGGACCGGAGTTTTTGTTGAGTGTCGTTGGAACGGTGGGGGTGAGTGCAGTGCAGGGATGAATGTTTTGGGCGGGGGGGGGGGGGCTCGGGACATGTATGTGACTGGTGTGTGAGGGTGAGCTGGGTGCATTGGGGGATGTGGGTGGGTGGGCGGGGAAGAAGGGTACGAACGGGTGGGGTCGGGGTGGAATGGGCGGGAAGGGCAGGGAATGGGTGGGACTGTCAGCTGACCTGAGTGGGCGGGATGTGTGTGTGGGCGGTGGGTGTGTGGGCGGGGCTTGTTCACGCGTGTAGCTGTTCTGTAGTTGGCTGAGTGAGTGCGGCCCTGGTGGAGTGACTCCCTGCTTTCCCTTTGGTCACCTGGGGTGCGGTGTTCTGCGCAGTTTGAGGGGTGACGGCCTGGTTCACGCGTACCCCATGCGCTGCGTCCAAGCTGGGTCCGCTGGCGTGGCGCTGTGGCTTTCGCCAGTTGACTGGGACAGGGACACAACGCATGGGGTGTACTGTGTGAACCCGGCACGAGGTGTTGTTGGATTCAAATCAGGGCGGGCGTGGTGTGGTGGAAAGCAGAGAGGGAGGGAAGCACAGCACCTGATCTCACCGGTTCGGGCCCGTCTGCGTGACGTCACGACGCAACGTCACGACGTCGTGACGCGCGACGCTCGTGACGACACGCAGGACGCTGCGGTGGGACCGGGTGTGACGGCCGGCGTCCCCTGCCGGCGCCGTGCGCTGCGTCCCGGCGCGCGTCTCACGTTGACGCGTGACGTGACGTGACGTGACGCGCACGACGCCGGCGTCGGACGCCGGTCCAGAGACGGCGCGGGCCGGGCCGCCTGCACTCGAATCTGTGACACAGGTCTCACTGATCAACATTTCTGCCTTCACCTGTTTTTGTACTTCTTTTTTGTACAAACAAAGATCAGCCTAGGTCTTTCCTTGATCAAATGATATAATAATAATGCACACGTTATTATAATAAGATGAAAATGTTATTATAATAATTGATTATTATTATAATTATTATTACTGTTATACATATTGAATGTTTTTGTACTTGGACGTTCAAGAGTCACTCCTTATTCGTTCTTCATTGTTGGAGGATCATAGTGGTAGGTTCCGATTCCGATCGATTCGGTTCCGATTTCGATTCCGATTTCCACACGATGGCGTTGTTTTGTTTTTGTTTTCGTTATTGTTTCATTGTGGTGATGAGCACATTTCAAGGTTGTCAGCGGAAAACTATGTGAGCGACAGGTTTCGTTTCTGTTTTGTTGTTGTCGTGTGATGGATTCTGTGACACTTTGGCCCTGACCTTTCTGCACTCTGGTGGGACTCGCACTCGAGGTTTGTTGCCATGTACAACAGCGTCGTGTCCATCGTCCTCTGGTGGTCAATGTGCTGCGACGCCGCGTTCATGCAGCTCCAGCCACCCAGACAGCGTGGCACGAGTCCCCTTCTCAGTGCAGGAAGGTCGTGGCGAGGGTGAGATGCAGGCCTGTTTCACACTGGAAGCGTCACGCGTTTCGTCCCTGTGTGTGTCAGTAGGTGACGCGGATGGGGACGCGACGCGTGACGCATCGGGTGTGACGCGGCTTGACGCTTGCGCGCGGACGCTGCTCGCGGTTGTTCGGTCTCCTCGGGCCGGTTCACACCTCGTGCGGATTCATACGCGGTGTGAACCGGAGCTCTTCACACTGACGTGTTTCCGGTTGTGTTAAACGTGGTGAAAATTTGTAACGAAGGTCAAGGTCCCAAAAACTACTTTTGTTCACAAAATTCTTGTTCCATTGGGTGTTGTGTGCAAAATTGTTCCTTGAGTGCAAGCAGACACCACTTGGGGTACTCTGCAAGTTGCACATGGTCCCATTTCATTCTGCTCTGAAGAGGTGTTTGCTGTTTAGTTTTTTGGTAAATTGGGGTGCAACTCAGATTCTTCAACTTCCACTTGGAAATGAATCACCTGCTCCAGAGGAACACAAAATGGCAGTTGGTTCTGCAATTGAAGCCCTGGTTGGGATTTGAGAGGGGTTCAAAATGGCAGATTTTGGGGTCTCTGACAGATAAAATGTCAAAATTTTACTCGGAATCCACAGATATCAGGCTAAAATTGTGGTGCATGCAGACACCCCTTGGGGTGACCTACAAGTTGCACATGGTGTCATTTCACTCTGCTCCAATCAGGTGTTTTCCACCAACAAATTTCCCTTGGTTTTTTGGCCAGTTGGGGTGGAACTCTTCAACTTGTACTTGGAAATTAATCTCCTGGTCCAGAGGAACACAACATGGCAGCTGGTTCTAGAATTGAAGCGTTGGTTGGGATTTGAGAGGGGTTCAAAATGGCAGATTTTGGGGTCTTTGACTGCACACAAATTCGTGGAAAACTTTTGAAAACTTGTTGAAATGTTGATGAACTCGATCCTGGTCAGGTTGGTTTCCTTTCCGCTGTGGAATTTCGTGAAACACGAAGGCCGGTCGAGTTCATCTTGTATTTCCGTTCAGTGCACAAGGTTTTTTTTTTCCAAATGTTTAGAACTTTTGGTCATGGTGGCGTGGCGCACCGGTTTGTGATGCGAGAGTTAGAGTTCGAATTTGTTGTGAGGCAGGCATGCGTGGTTGGTTCGCCGTTGCGTTGATCTGTTACTTGTGTGCAACTTTGTTGGGTAAGTTTGATGACGTCATGTGGCTCGGTGACGTCAGTTTGTCACGTGAGGTGGGCGGAACTCCGGATGCGTTCGTGAGAGGGCGCTGTGTTCTCAGCGGCGCGACGCTCAAGAGGGAGTCGACGCGGGCGAGTCACGTGCGGGTCACATCCGGGTTCCGCCAGTGCGCATGCGCGGAGAAAGGTCCGCTTTACGCTGCAGGCGATTCCCAGGTGTCTCGACGCCAACAGCAGTGCAGCATGGAGCGACCTTTGGAGGCAGATACTGCAGACGAAATGTGCTCAGAATCGTTTATTTTTCCCCTGATTTGCACGTTCCACAATCCGAACCGAACCGAAAGCGGCGGATCGGTTTGGGAACAGTTCGTTCGTTGTGCAACTTTTATTCCTCACACATCTGGCGCACAAAATTTCCCCCATTGAACAAGCCCCGAGCAAGAATCAGTTTTTTTTCCCGTGAAGTTGGCATTTATTCTTCTCTGAACGTTAATTGTTCCATTGCTCAGAAGGTGTGGTGCGTGTGTGTGTGTGTGTGCGCGTCAAAGTTGCTCCACGTTTTTGATTGCGTCATTGGTCATTGCGTCTCATCCGAATCACTTGTTGCGCATGTCTGTTGCGCATGTCTGTTGGTCCTCGACTCAATAAACATCAAATTACAACATTCTCTCCGCGTCTCTGTCGTGTTCCAAGGGCACATTTTGGTGGCAAGGGAGCTGGTGCCAGGGATAGGGGTCTTGAGTGGTGGGTGAGATGTGTGTGAACGACTGCACAGACTGGCAAGCCTCTCTGTGTGTGTGTGTGTGTGTGTGTGTGTGTGCGCGTAGGTGAGTTCACGCGTGCGTCTTGGACCCAGTGTCCTGTGGTGGTCCACGCGCGAACTGGTGAACCTGTGTGACAGGAGGCCGTGTCCTGTAACAGTAAGAGGGGTGGGACGAAACACAGTTTCACTACTGTTCCAAGGATCACAGATGGGCATCGTGGTGCACACAGACACCCCTGTGGGTATCCTACAAGTTGCGCATGGTGTCATTGGATTCTGCACCGATCAAGTGTTTTCCCCCAACAAACTTCCTGGCTTACTTTCCTGACTTTTTTTTGGCAAGTTGGGATGGAACTTGGACTCTTTAACTTCCACTTGGAAATGAATCTTCTGGTCCAGAGGAAACACACTTGAAGCCCTGGTGTAACTTGAGATGGTTTCAAAATGTCAGATTTTAGGGTCTCTGACTGATGAAATGTCAAAGTTTAGTCTGGATCCACAGATGGCAAGCAGGAATTATGCTGCATGCAGACACCCCAGGTGGTACTCTTCAAGTTGCACATGGTGTCATTTCACTCTGATTCGATGAGGTGTTTATGAATCTCCTGGTCAAGAGGAACACAAAATGGCAGTTGGTTCTGCAATTGAAGCCCTAGTTGGGACTTGAGAAGAGTTCTAAATTTGAGATTTTGGGGTCTCTGACTGATGAAACATCAAAGTTTTACTCCTGTTCTAGGCATCACAGGCTGGAATCAGTGCATGCAGACACTCCTTGGGGTTCCCTACAAGTTGCACATGGTGTCATTTCATTCTGCTCCGATGAGGTGTTTTTCACCAAAAAATTTCCTGACTTACCCTTACATTTTTGGTAAGTTGGGGTGTGACTCAGATTCTTCAACTTGCATTTGAAAATATATCTCCAGGTCCAGAGGAACACAAAATGGCAGTTGGTTCTGCAGTTGAAGCCCTGGTTGGGATTTCAGAGGGGTTCCAAATTTCAGATTTTGGGGTCTCTGACTGATGAAACATCAAAGGTTTACTCCTGTTTCAGGCATCACAGGCTGGAATAACAGTGCATGCAGACACCCCTTGGGGTACCCTACAAGTTGCACATGGTGTCATTTC
>JAAUXT010008489.1_pt1 | contig 16342 bp, 14 predicted proteins | sample 7278171 | NCBI WGS metagenome assembly JAAUXT01 (sample SAMN14350112, study PRJNA611818) | marine sediment metagenome | isolation source: surface marine sediment (1.8m) | place: French Polynesia: Moorea | collected 2018-08 | reverse complement strand
AACCACCGCGGTATAGGTGGCAGCACTGTTCATTCAATAAATACAGAGATTCGCGCCACCGTGGCCAGTCTCACCTGAGATACCCAACTGATCATTTGTGATATCACTACACCAGTCTCACCCGAGACACCAACCAGTGTGTTTGTGATATCACTACAGTTCAGCTGTTTCTTGGCACAGTTTGTGCACCACGTTTTGCCTCAGAAAACTGATCAGTTCAATTTCTTCAGGAGTGATAGGCCATGGTTGTCCTGCAGCTGCCATTACTTCCAAAAAAGAGGGAACAACCCAGATTATGTGATCATGTGATACCCCTGTGGGGGGAGGGATGCAAGCTGAAGCCAGCAAAATAGTGATATTGTGCTACTTTCCATCTATTTTCTATCTAATTAATTATTATAAAAATATTCAGAATATTAAAAATTGTCAGGCACTGCAAATACCCCCTACTGGGGGAGGAGTGTGGTGTGACACACCAGCTATAAGTTAAAACCACTGCTCACCAGATGGCATGATTGGAATGAGGTCAATAAATACAGAGGTTCCCGCCCTCGGGGACAGTCTGTCCTGAGATACCAACCTGTGTGTTTGTGATCACTATAAATGCATCGAGTGCAGCTCGAGGTCCGTTGGATGCAGCTTTAATATTTGAGGCTGTCAGTGGTTACGTGGTCAGCTCTGTTTTCAGACTGGTCCAAGAGTGGAAACCTTACATCAGCATGTCATCGTCACCGTTGGAAACGCGACCAGACCACATGCAAAGAACGGCACAACACTTGAGAGACGAGGTTGTGATTCAACTTGTCGCAACATTTCCAAGCGCATCTCCCAACATGTACACGTGTTTTGCTCTTCCGTAATGATTCGATACTGAATGCGAATGGCAGCGCATGAACAAGACCAGGTTTGCCGAACGAACGTTTTGCCCTTTGCACTCAGGCTGTGAGCTCAGCGGTGGTGACTGAGATGGTACAGCTGTCACCAACTGTCAAAGGTCTGATGCTGCAAGTGGAAGACGGGCGATTCTCATTCAAAGCTGGCCAGTGGTAAGCTCGTTCAAAATATCGCCGTTGTGGAAAATGAAATTGAATCGTCATCGCTTGAAACTTGGATGAAACTTGCATCGAACAATTCAGATACTTCGCCTGCTCCAGTCCAGTTTCTCCTCCAACGAGTGTGTTCCACAATGTAGGGTGGACTTTCACATACCGTCGATTTCCACTGTCGGTGGTTTCTCTATAACTTCCGCTCCACGGTCTGCGATCAAGTGCAAACGCTTCGAGTTGGCCGTGAAGTGCAGCAAACACCCTCCGGCAAACTGGATTCATTCGCAGGTGGGTGTTGAAACAAGACCAACTGACAGTCATTGTCAGTGTGCAGAACGAAGAGTTGCTGAACCAATTGGTGGTTCTTTCCGCAAATAAAGTACGACCAGACACAAGTGTCAATTGCTCTTGCTCGGAGATTGCACAACGGCAAAGGATTTGCTGGCACACCTTCTGTTCGTTATGATTGAAGCGCGCGTCAACGCCGATGAATGTTCTTGTTTCAGTGCAAAGTGGGCAGTATCGTGACGGTGCGGGTCGGAGGAAACTTTCACTACGATCTTCAACAGAGTGATGACCCTCACGATTTGCTGCTCGTGGCCGGAGGTACGTTTCTTGGTTCAGTTGGTGATTATTGCGTGGACAGCTTCATGATCTTGAAGTCGCAAGAGATGTTCGTGAAACAATTCGAGCGGCTCGTAAGTTTAAATTTTGTGTTTCGCAGGCGTTGGCATCAACCCTCTTTTGTCCATCATGAGACATGTGCATCACATGAAGAAAAACAGCGCGTCCTCCTCGGTGATCCCGAGAATGACACACCTCCTCTTCAGTGCTTCCACCGAACCAGAACTTATCTTCAAGGTGAACTGTGCAGCTGTTGTGCACAAATATATTATCATGCACAACTCAGAAAATTCATGTTGAGTCGGTTGCCAGCCGCTGATTTGTAGCATTTTTGTCAGGATCAAATTGTGAAGCTGTGTGAGAATTGCGATGACCTCAGAGCGACGTTCCTTGTGACGAAGGAGATGGAACCAAATTCGCAGTCAAGAGGTTCAAATGCTGTGTTCTTTCTTGTGAAACTTGACAGAGAAATTAATTCCTTGAACCCAGTCGTGTTCAGCCAGAACTGGAAAATTGTCTTTTGTGTGACCCCCCCCCTCCCCACACACACACACACACACACACACACAATTTCAACCCCAAAATGTTTTTTTGTTTCAGTGGGAAGAATAGACAGGGCAGCCATTCGGAAAGCTCTGTCACAGTTTCCTCGAGACACCGCCCTTCCTGTGCGCGCCTACATCTGTGGACCTGGCTCGATGATTGACGATGTGGAGTCTTGTCTGGCAGCAGAGGGTGTGCCCGAGCAGCAAATACACTACGAAAAGTGGTGGTGATGGAGAATGAAATACGCTTGAATATATTCAGCACGAGAGGACTGAACACCCCAAATCTGCAGCCAGGAAACAGCTGTAGCAGGCGTGTTCGTGCTTCGCTGGGTTTTGTGCAGACAACACTTCAGGACACCTTCACGAAAATGCAGCTGGACTAACATTTCGAAGTTATTTAGTGGACTGCTGCTGACCAGAGCAAACAAGTTTCCAGCCAGTGCTGGGAGCCAAGACTTGTGTCTGACGCTCCATCACAAATTGACTGCAGTGGCAGCATGAAATTCACGCGCACGGCGTTGTCGGGAGCAGAAAAGACACTCACTGCATTGTTTCCATTGATATTTCATCTTTTCTTCAAATTTGCATAAAATCAACAAATGATGTGCACTGCACAGCAAGGAAACAAATGCTGAATTCGAATGGTCATCAATCTGAACACACAACACCGACTCGAACAGAAGACTCGTTGACTAGATCGAATCGTTCCGACTAATGAGGCGCCCAACAAGGGGCACAATATCCGCAAAACAATTCAACTGAACAGTTAGAACCTTTGTGATCAGCTGAAAATAAATGAAGCGCACCAGTCGGAAAATACGTCAGCACCACATCAATAACCACATCAAAAAGTAGGATGACAAAAAAATCTCTGGACTTTCCGTGGGTTCAACCAGAACTTCACCACGCGACTTGCATCTTTCCAAACTACGGAAACCACAACTCTCAGTTCGAGCGCAGGCCACCAGTCAAAATACTATTCAGTCACAACGCACAAAATCCAGACCCCATCCAGTTCACGCAAGTTTCTGCGGAAAATTCCGCTGGAGTCTGCTCTACGAGTAAATGTCCTGCAAGTATCGCTTGAGGGGTCTGGGCAGTGGCAGCTCGTCGACGAGTACTGCTCGTCGTCCGATCGTCTTAAACACAGCCAGCTTGCAGCAATGACGCAGCGTGCGCACGCGCGGATTCCTGATGGCCAACCACTGCTCTCGGTACCTGAACGACGAAGATCTATGTGATGACTGCAGCACTTGACCAACGAGGCTTTGCCAAGGATGGCATTGTTACCACCGGGGCAGAGATTACCCTCTGATCAAAGACGTCATTTGTGCTCGTTTGTTGACATTTTTTCAATGTAATCCGCACACAATCTCACCTGTTGTCCTTGGCAACTCCACCCAATGACCAGGTCATACGGTGCCACAGAAACTTGTCTTCCGTCATTCGCAGGGAGTGGTAGACGTGACGCAGGGACATGAAGTCGTACAACAGGCGAACCACGTCGATTGGGTGTCGCTCCTGAGTGAAACAACAAACCTCATCACAACCTTGTCATTGCACAAGAAGCCGTGACGGTCAACTCGTATTGGAATGGTGGACTGAAAAGGAAATAGAAGATTTGCACCTGGAGAGCGACCATCACAGGGTAGATGTTCCACCTGCGGTCTGAGTAGTTCTCTCTGTACTGCTTTGGTTCAGGAATCAAACATTCGAGATTCGCCCCATTCATCAGAAACAGGGCGACAAACTTCACCTGCAACCGCAACAACAACTCAATTGCCAATTCTCAAATGACGGTTGAATCCCGGTTCACGGAAATAGAAAATGTTAAGAGATGACAGATCTTCTCCTCCATCCGCACTGAGCAGGCGGATGATAAAACTTCTGAGTGAATTGTACGTGCCTTGAGTTCATTGGGAATCTCGTGCAAACTGTGCATCAACAGCATCGTCATCGCCGACTCATTGTTATTTCGCGCGATCACGTTGGGATCGGCCCCGTAGTGGAAGAATAGATCCAGTGCCTTGTACACCTGTTGTGAGACGATCAAACGCACCAATGTTTCGTGTACAGTAAACTCCAAAAAGAAACGAAAACGACAGTGAAGGGCATCGTCAATACAACGAAACTGACTTCCATGGGTCGCTTTCGAAGCGAGCTGTTGAGTGGCCAGCCCGTGTTCTGCAGCAGTGTGTGCACAATGGTGTGGTCCACCCTGTCGTCTCTGTTGCAGATCAGGGTTGAAGCTCCGGCGATCAGTAACAATTGCATGCAACTGCAACAGGATTTGAACAGTGACTTGGAAGCCAGTTCTGTGTGGGGTGACATGAACTCCACTCACCTTAAAAAGAATGGGCGATTTGATGCACGAGATTGTGAAATATCCCATGTGGCACTGGTCCAAGATTAAAGTAAGAGACAACTGCAGAGACAACTTGCAGGTCTCTCTTGTCTCTCTGTTGTTGGTATGCTTCTTCTAACAGTTTTCTTATTATGTTTTGGTGTAAAAAGCTCAACAATTCAATTTCTTGACTGGTTATGTATCGAGCCTGGTTAGCCTGGTTGGCAGCCATATTGGAAAGGAAAGGAAAACCTCCAGGGGTCACATGACCACCCCATGGGGGGAGGGATGTTGGGAAAACCCAGCAAAATAGTGATATTGTGCTATTTTGTATCTATTTTCTAATTAATTATTGTAAAAATATTCAGAATATTAAAAATTGTAGGGCACTGCCAATACCCCCTACTGGGGGAGGAGTGTGGTGTGACACACCAGCTGTAAAAGTTAGAACTACCACTCACCAGATGGCATGATTGGAAGGTCAATAAATACGGAGGTTCCTGCCCTCGGGGACAGTCTCTCCTGAGATACCAACCAGTGTGTTTGTGATATCACTACACTGTGAGGCAAAGACGCGGCAAAGAAAAACAGTCTGGCAACTCTTCTCTTTGTTGGTTGGGAATCTGACTCACCAGAAAATTTCCTGTCGAAACTCGTCATCGGAGAGAATGTGCTCTTGCAAATGCGCTGCAGGTTGCAGGAAGTTGTTGATTTCTGCGATTCGGTGCGTTTTCACCCAGGCTGCAAAACAACTTGTGGCAGGGTACCGTTGAATGTCAAAACCCACGAAGGCTTTCGTGTTCACGACCTATTTCGTCTCAGAACAAAATTTCAAGCGGTACACGTAGAAGGACGACAGCTTGTGGTCTGGAGTTTCCTTTTCGATCGCAAGACAAACACAACTTCACCAATCGACAACCTCATACATGTGGGAGGAGTGTGGGCCTTGAACGTCAGTGTGATTGGTACCTTTTGAAATCTGGTACCACTTCTGACCGAGCTCCCAAGCGAGGTAGTCCAACGCTGTGTTGTTGTTGTGGTCCATCGCGTTTACATCGGTACCGTAGCGAACAAGTAGCTCAGAGCACTGCACGAAGTTTTCAGGACGGAACTTGGACCAGTACATAATCTGCAGGCAAGTACGATGATCCGCACGACTGTTCACTGTGGCACCGTTCTGCAGAAGCACCTGTCAATGAAACAATACGATGCCATTGTCACTGCAGAGCCATCAGCACTGTCAGCATTGTGGTGGCACATTTTGAAGGAAACTATGTTGTTTTGTCAGTTTCCCAATTGGAAATCTCACTGACCTTTGCACATTCTGGGTTCGCAGTGAGACAAGCGATATGGATCGGCATATGACCTTGACAGTCCTTGGTGTTGATGTGCTTGCGGTAACCACGCTACAAGACATCAGAAAACAGTGGGCTTGACGGAATGTTTCAACAACAGCAAAAAGATACGAACAACAGCCAAACGACCAAAACTAACCTTCAGTAGAAGATGAAGATGCTGAGCACAACCGAGGTATGTGACTTTGTGCAACAGTGGAGAATCATGAATGTGGTAGATGGGCTTTTCCATGCGATTGGTGATCACCATACACAAGTAGTTGGCACAAAGAACGTGACCTTCCAGAACGCAAATCTGAAAAGACATTTGTTGACAATGCGACTGTGGTCTCCCACCACTCGAAACTCATCACCCGCACCGTTGTGATATTTCCAGAAAGAACACCAACCACACCTGATACGGCGTTTGGCCAATAGCATGCTTTGCATCTTCCGGGATGTGGCATGTGGGCTCTTCTTGGTCGCTGTTCATTCGAACAACCTTCAATTTTTCCACACAAGTGTCAAGACTCGAACATGGTGAGCTCCATTGGTGACTTGAACTTTGACTTGTCGTTGGTCCTGTGAGTTCACTCCGACGAGTTTGACCTTCTTGCAATGAACGTCTTTCGCCAACAATCGTCTTATTTGTAGGACACATTGATTGTCCACTGAAAGATTCAACAACCCCTGAGGGCTCGTCGCTTCGTCCACTCAAACCACCGGATTCTGTGCCAGAAGATTTGGTTTGGACTGCAACATGCTTGTATTCACCGCTTGGTCCAGCCAAACAGCCTTCTTTTCTGTCAGGATGGCAAGAATCAGTGCGCACTGACTCCTCATCTCCAACGGCGAAGGAGCGATGGCCCGCTCCATAACTGATGTCATATTTGTGGTCTCCCTGAAGACTCAGATAGTTTCTCTTCTTGCGGTTCACAAAAACAAGTTTCTGGAGATTGCTCAGCGCAGGTGGCGAATCTGACGCGCCGCTCACCCACGTGTCCACCGGATGCGGATAAGTCACAATTCCCTCCGCAGTTAAGTCTGCATTCTGCTGCTCCACCAAATACCTGCAAACATTGGGATCTTCACATGAATCTTTCTGTCGTGTCTTCACAACACTTCATATTCTGGTGTCACAGTTGCATCGAAGGAGCACGAAATTGCATTGTCTTAAAATTACGCGTTGACTTCACACAAGTCTCTGCGACCACGCGTTTTCTCACCTGATAATATTGAGGGACCCAACTTTGCAAGCAAGATGAAGAAGTGGATTGTAGTACTCTCCATGCCATGTCTGTTTGAATGACTCTTTGTGCTTTTCCATGCAGAACATCCGAACGACATCCAGATGCTGAAACAGATGACGTTTCACACTCAAGCTCGACGACGCGGGTGAAAATGTCACGTACGCACAAGCATCAATACATGTACCTTTGAGACGACGGCAAGCTGCAAAAGGTTCAGACCCGTGTGCGGGTCTTTCCATGAGTACAGTGTCTTTCTGTAACCCGACGATTCGACAAGCATGTCACAAATTTCATCAATAGGGTCAAGGTTTTGTATGGATGCAGCCAGACTTTGAACGATCAATCCGCCCAACTGCCCCTTTTTATCTTTTCCAGAAGACGTCATGCGTAAAGTTGAATCAACTGTGACAAATTGCAGCTGGCAGTCTTGGATCTAATTCTCAAGCCATTGAATCCAGAGTGCACAGATCATCATTGCAGCCTTTTATGTTTAGATTTGATTCAGACCATTTGAGGCTTGTGCTTTATTGCAATGTCTGCGTCCCTTTGTAGCACATGCACAACCAGTGACACTTTTCTGTGACAACAGAGCTTCCCAAATTACAAATACCGAAAAATTGGCCCATCCAAGTCGTCTGCTCCATTCCTGACGCACATCGCACAAGATGGTAGCAGCTTCAAAAGTTCCAGATTTTGTGCACAATGTGTGTCATATTCATTTTTGCCCGACAGTAAATACATATCCAAGGATTACGTGTGACCAGTGCTTACTTGATGTCAACAGCCCTGCAGAGTAGACGCCTGGTGGAAAAATGCACAGCTGTGTGCAATGTGAGTCATGGATTGGTCGTACTTGCTGACTACTCTACGAAAAGAACTAACCGTCACAGTATTCAATGCAACATTTCGCGAACAGCTTCATTCAAGCGTAGATCTGTATCACAGTGAGTACTTGAATTTTTCGTTGAGAAATAGCTATCAATTTAAAATCTATTTGGCTTTGTATGGAAGATCACTCCTCCTTTGTGATTTAGGATTTTTGAGCAGACGACAAAACGAGCTTAACAAGAGAGTGCGGGCGATAGCGACGCCATCTTGGATTTAATAGGAAGGTAGGTTTGTTTAGCTCATGCTTTCCCCCTGTTTTTGAGGTTGTTAGGTCCACGACGACAGCATAAACTGGTGTGTGCTAAACAGGATGGGACGTAGTTGTTTTCCGAAGCACACATAACCGCGTGAACAAGCTACAAAGAAAGTTTCCGAACTTTCGAAAAAAGGGAGGGTCAACAAGGGACTGCGTGGCAGAGCTGTCATGTTTGTGCCGGGTCATGAACCTCCCAACTCGGTGAGGCTGCTGCTGTCACTTGTGCTCGTGCAGAGCGTCCAATGAATCAGCCATGATTTGACAAACATCAAGATTGTGGTGGAGGCCTCGAACGAGGAATTGTCACTGATCTAGATGTCCACGTTGGAGATTTTTGCTCAGCTAGATCTCGTCTATGTGGAAGGTCTGGTAAGACACTAACAACAGTCGTGGTCTGGTGCAGATCTAATTGGACCTTCGTGTTGAAGCTCCAAATTTCACGGAAGTTTCAATTTCAACGATTCTGCAATTGTGTCAACAAACGCTTGCCAGCATCTTCGTGATTTCTTGGTTGGGCGCTCGTACGAACTCGTACGTCAGTTGTCTTGTCGACAGCGGCGGGCTCTTTACACGGTGTCAGTGGAAAGCGAAAGCAGGGTTGGGCTGCAAATACTAAGCTTGGGGTTTTCCTCTCGAATTCGTGAAAGTGAGAAAACGGTGACCCTTCGTTTGTTTGGTGGCATCGGGTTTCAATACAAATACGTGGTGTCAGGAATTCGCTGCATTGTTGGTTGCGTCAGGAGAGAATTGTCCCATCCTCGTCATTTTCTTTTGTCCATTCCCTCAAAACTCGTGAAAATCTGCGCCAAAAACCTGAGGATTTGTTGGGCGCTTTCCGTGAAGTCAGGGGCGGATGACTGAAGAAATTTCTGGCATGCCAGAACAGATAAGCATTGCAATACGAACTCTCGAGTTAGAACGTTGGAGCTTTCTTGCAACATGTAGTCCAATTAGCAGGGTACATTTCCTCACAACTTGGTGCATTTCAAACTTTGAATACGGTTCTTTTGTCCACGTCACAGCTTATTCTTCCGTCTACGCGTGGAGATCAGAGAAGACAGTCACGCGACGATTGTGTCCAGCACAAAACCACATAATTATCAACAAAGCTGAATCCTTACTTGACGATGGGTTCTTTTGATCCTCTTGCTGACGAATACATTTGAAGATGAACTCCCGTGTTGTTTATTTGCGCCAGAACCAACGAGACTCCAGAAGAAATTGTGGTGCAGCAGGTTTGCCGCAGTTGGCACTGTGCACTTCTGTCACACTCGTATCACCGGTTTTGACCACGCTCCATCTGCTTTGTACGTAGCAGGACAAGTTGTTTTGCATTGTGTGTGAACAGTGCAGGACCCAACAGCAGTTTGTATTCCCCCTGGCCTGCGAGGAGTACCTCCTGTTTACCCTGCACAGCGCTCGCCTCTCGTTGACACATGACCTTTGCAGGCAGTGGAGGAAGTGATGATTCAGTGCAGTCACGCTGATATCAAGCGCTAACAGCTTTTGCCACCAAAGGCTGTGGATCCCCTCTCGCGTTATGACGGGCCCAAATTGACGCTGTCCAGTGGGAATCTGCATTCCATCGTTGCAGCTGCATGCAATGGCCCAAAGTTATTTGAAGTCTGCTCTCGCCGTTTCCTTGGTTCGTTGGAACAATTTTCAAGAGAAATCGTAGTGTGTGAAGAATTCGTTGTTCTTTGTTGAGTAGTAAACGAGTTTTGACAGGTAATCTGAATGTAAAGTGTGAAAGGAGTCTCAAAGGAAGACCTTGCTTGCGCCTGGAAGAAGAACGGAGAATGCTGTCACGGAGGCGGTACACCAGGTGTGTGTGTCGCCTTTACCTGACAGCTGCGCAGTGTAGCTCCACGATCTGGGCAGCAGTGCGATTACAAATGAGACACAAGATCTGTCGTGGCGAAATTTTCGGAATGCCATTTCTCTTGCCTTTGCGTCGTGTGGGTGTCGCGCTGTTTCCAACAAAATGATGGCAACACCCGTCTCAAGACTGGATGTTCACTGCTTATGCTGCAGTGCGTCTGCAGTATCGGCCCAATGCACAAAGGCAACTGCATAAAGAAACTTCTGAATTGGCTTCGGCTCTTTTCCTGGGAAAATCTTCGAACGTACGAGTACGAGTGTGCTGAAGCACAAAATTCGTGACTGTCGGCAGTTTCTCGAAGATCCCAGGAAGAAAAACAATACAGTTCGATGAGGTGGTATTTCTTCCACGGAGACCAGGCTCACCCAGAACAGGTATGCCGTTCGTGAATTTGTGCACGAAACCGAGTAGTCTGTTGGGAATTGTGCTGCACAAGGTTTCAGAGGCTGAAGGTTGCGGACGCAGAATGTGAACACTTTGCGTGCTTAGTCCAGAGCAACTTGCTGCCTCGAGTCGTTTCCGAGCAATCACGGAAGGCCTGAAGGTTTGTTGCTGGACTCTTTCATGCTTCTATCCGTTGTGTAATCTGTCAAGAGCGGATTTCACGCATTTCAAATTCACCCAAATGGTATGGCTGTGACGCCCGAGTGGTTTGATCGATTCTGCATTGATTTGCAGTTTTAGTTGTCATTTGGATGCGTTTCGCAACGACGGTGCAGACGAGGGCGTTCAGACCTGTATTCGTGCACTTGCCGCTTTGAGTTGATAAGAAGACGTCAGGTGGGAAACAGACGAGAAAATCTTCTCGGTCTGATAGTTGCCGAAACCATCGATTCTGGATTTGTTACGAAGTCCTCGGATGCGCGAACTTTCAGCAGCAGTTCAGTTGGAAGCCGTTGCTTGTGTGTAAAACCACCGTTTGTCGAGCCCTCCAATGTCAATGTCTCGGAAAAACTCTTTCAAAGGCAGTTGCAGTTTTGTTTGAAGCAGAGGAACATGGCGCTGGAGCATGCGGAGCATTTGGTTCAGGAACAATCTGTGAGACTTGCATGGCCATCGCTTCATGTTTTGAAGTTGCCGAAAGCAGTTAACGATTCACAGAATAATTGTGTAAAAAGCCCATTTGGAACAAAAAAGCGTCGCCTGGAGTGGTGCACACACAGGACCGTGGGAGCATCCTCCATTACTGCAATCAAGTCTCCCCTGTAGTTGTATCAATAAAGCCAGCAACAACTCAAATTGCTTTCTGCGGTAAAGCACCGTTATGGCTTGCAGCTATGCAACCTGTCGGCTTACCTTCTTGCTGTAATTTTCTGAAATGACAAAGCGGAGCTTTGCAGTGTTTCTAGGTTCTTTGATGCTCTTCAAGACCTCATCATCTCGCAACAGGTGAATGAATCGTCAAACCCAGGAATTGGAAACCAGTCAGATTCAGGAAGTAGTGTTCAGATGGTGGTAAAGACATTGCCCATGTCCGCAACGTTTTCAAGGATTACCCCCCCCCCCCGTTTTTTAGAGTGTTTTGCGGTGCTCTTTGCTCCATCCCTTTTGTGGACAGTTTGTGGTTGGGTGTCCTGTTTCAGCGTTCAACCATTTTCAATTCTACTTGTCTCTGTTTTGTGGTCTGATAAGGTTCTTCTGTTTGATGTGGCAAGAAAGGCGTCAACGACGACATGTTGCACCGGTGTGTCTCTTGGTGGAGGTTTGGTCATCATTGGAAGAATTGGTTCTCATTCTCTTGGTCCGTAAAGTCGGTTACAAAAGAAGCTGCCAATCACACAGGGATAACGAGGTGTGGCTGATTGCTCGGCAGACGGCAGATATTCTTGGATTCTTTCTCAATCTCATCAACTTAAACCTGTGCTGAGAATGTCTCCGCTATTTCTATTCACTCGAACCGCTCTCGGGACAGCGTGGAAGACGTATGTCGTAGCTAAACTGGGGGAAAATTCCCTTCTTGGAGATTGTTTCAAGCCCAGGGGAGTGAGAAAATATTCTTGACGCAAACAACTCCTCAGGGAAGGGATTTCAACTGCTCCACAGTGAGTTTCCGAGCACGTAGTAGCTCGTGGGCCCGTCTCATTTTCTTCCAGGTTGTCGCAGTGTTCACAAGAACCAAATCGGAGCAAAAGCGAACGACTTGGTTCTGTTGCTGGGCGCTTCGACTGAATTTGACGAGCAGGATAGGACTGCTTCGTGTTTCTGGAAACAACTGCAGGAGGAGTGTGCTGCTTTTTGCATGACAAAGCAGGCGTTCGAGTGGCAATACTTCGGTCTGTGAACGTAAAGTGAGTTCCACGACGAAGCTTTTTCTTGGAGATTGCAGAAAAACAGGTGTTTTGTTTTTGATGTGGGGTTTCGAAAACATTTATTTTTCTGAAAATGGCTCTTGCATGCATGACTGTGTTGAGTATTGAAAGTTTGATCCATTTCTGAAAACACCTGTTTGATCAGAATTGTCTTGATTCACTGCACTGTCACCAAGGTGGAACTGACACATGTTGCACACTTTCACGGTCTGACTTGGCTTTGTCATTTCCGTGATCGATTCACAGCTTTCCAGCTGTGCTTGTAGAGCAACTCACACCGTGAGCATTAATATTTCATTGAACGAAATGAATTCCCACAACAGACGTTGTATATGCACAAGCCTCAAGAGTGAGAATTGACTTTTCGCTGGCCAGGTTTGCAAAGCAAGATTTAGCACCATTTGAACTGAAATCGATGGACACGCGGACACACAGGTCTATACATTGTGCGTGTGGTTGAATTTTCTTCGTGCCCCAGAAATTTGCACCAGAAGAAGGGGTGCGTCCTTCACATCAGTTGAGATTGGTATTGTTTCAATGAGAATTTGTCACCAGAAAATCAGAACAAAAGAAGGGATGTCTTGTACTTGGGTGCGAGTCATACATGGGTGAATGCGGGGGTGCGTGTGTCTTGCACACCGGTGAATGCGGTAAAAGTTAAAGACAATCCACATTGTCATGAAAGTACTGCTTCGTCTCTCCAGCCAGATCGCACGAACGAAAGAAATTCCTGAGTTCATGCATCTGCATTTCAGCTTTCAATTTAATGTGCCCTCCTGAAACGTCGAAAGTTTGAACCTGAAGGTTTTCATTTCCTCGATGAGCACGTAGATCTACAGCTTAAGAGTTCACTGCACGAGAAAGCTGAGGCACTCATGCCAGCTGAGAAAAGCCAACATGCGTCATACTCAGTTCATTCCGTGATGATATTTGGAAACACATCGATTTCTTTGTGGTAATTGGCATATCCGACACTCCAAAGTCAACAATCGATAAATATGCCCTCTTGTTACACAAAACCGCGGTCGGCGCTCAGGTCTCGTGTCAGGAGTGATGGCAACTGCGCGCAGTGTGGTCGAGTGTTCATATTTTGCTGTAGCTTGTGACACGAGTGGTTGTTTCGGAAATAGGAACTGTCTCGACACTTGTTGAAGCAGGAAGCCCATTTTGTGTCGCTTCCCAGGACTGTTCGCCTGTTGATCAGAAGCCTTGGAGAAGCAAAATGATGCGTGCACGTTGCATTTCACTACAGGCGCGAATGGTGACAGGCGCAGACATTGCAACGGCGTCGACATAATGCGCCACAATTTGGTTGCACATGACATTGCAATGCATTGCCTTGTCACTTCTGTTTCGGTGGGAAATGGGCTTCACATTTAGAGTGTGATGTGAATACGAAGTGACTGTCATTGTGGACTCGCGTGGCAGAGCACAGTTACGCGATCAGCAAACCCCACCACGGTGACAGTTCCCAGACTGGGACTCAGGACAAAATCCCAGATCTCATTTCTGACTGAAAATAAGCAAGGCATCATGTGGCAGTGGTTCGGTTTGTGGCGTCAAACATTGTTCTGGTTCGCATGTTTTGCTAGAGGTTCTTGTTCTGTGGCAGAATGCCCACGACTGAGGGTGATGACAATGGAGTTCGATCCATACAAATTCCGTGAGATCGACCAAACAGACGCGTTGGTGATCTCATCAAGCAATTAATAACAATGAGCTTGCTGCACATGCGACAGAACACGTGTTACATTGTAACATTCGATTTGTGGTTTCATTAATTGCTCACTCAGTTTCACATACTGGTTGTGAGCCCATCCTATGCAGGGCACATTTGTCGTATGAACGTGTGCTGAAGGTAGAAGTGTCGTGTGTACTCGAAACGCAACAAACTGATAGAATCGAGACCCGCAGATGTGGTGACATCAACTGAATTCGTCAAGGTTTTGTTCTTTTGCAAACGTCTGTCAGCGCGGCAAAAGCTTCTCCCGTCTGTGATTCACACTGAATCGCAAGTCACAAGCAATGTCTTCGAAAAATCTTCAGGATTTGGTGCAAGTTTTGTTCAGTTCATTGAAAAATCCGCAAAGTCTTGAAATAACCCCAGACAGATCCCCTGCTGACATGTTTGGTACCGTTTTAGCTTTGGCAAACTGAACTTGTTCCAGTCAACAGGCAAACAATTTCTGTGAAAAGACTCAGCAGTTAACAACTGAAACACAATCTGCATTTGTGAAAAACGCGCGCAATCGTGATTTACAAATGAGGAATGACATTCCCCACGTAGTCGATGACGTTGCAGTTTTCCCGGATTGTCGCTCAAAGTGCAGTTGCAAATGAGCTTGCTCTGGCCCGAGGGAGGGAATCAGTTTCTGTCGGTGTTCCGCAGTTGTCGATGAGGGTTTGATCAGGTGTTGAGAGTTTCTTGAAGCAATCGGTCTCAGCCGCTTCGTTGTTGATGACGTAGGTATTCTCAGGGCAAACAAGTTGTTTTTTCACGAGCTCAGACATTGGAAGGTTCAGATGCAACCCGTGCGAGCCTCCGCCTGGTCCACCGGATCAGACCATCTTGCGTGAGTCCAAAGAAAGACTCCACAAGCGGTCCAGTCCAAGCTCCTTCGCGCTGGGCGTCAGACCGGACCGGCCTGAACAAGTTCTCGGGTGCATCTGGTTTTCTCTCTCCGGTCAATCACGCCTCTTTTCAGATTTTGATTGAAAGTGAAAGTGCGGTGATGGCGGAGTCATTGTCTTGTCCAGAAGGACCAAGTGAGGAACAATCGGGTGGTGGGGAAACCCACGCAACTGTCCCACGCAACTGTACTCGCCAGAAAGGACGAAGTTGCTGTGTTTACGGTCTTGCACCAGTTCTTGCACGATTTGTTCCTTTTCATGTGCAGTTGATTCCCGAGAAAATACTTTTCTGCTTGTGGACCCACTTCACCAACTTGTTTGGAGTTTGTACGCTTTGCGTGTGAGATGATCTTGTGCGACAAATATTGGTTGTTTATGTCAGGTCATGCAGACTTAATTATGCAGAAACACGCCTCGCAGGCTCCCCGATTCCCCCGATCCAAGTCGTGACTTGGAATTCCTTTTCCTATCGCTCTCGTACTCGTATCCCCAAACTTTTTTTCCCAACACGGAATTTTGCGCCCGTCTTTGGCTGGTCCAGCACCGAAAACATTCTCTCATCTGGATAGACGATGAAACCGTCACGGAGCTAAAGCCCAAGTCGACAAAATTGAGAGAATTTCACGAGATCTAATTTGAGCGCACGTCCCAGTTGCAATCGATTTCAATTTTCACAAAAAGTTTTGAAACAGTGTTGACTTTCCCGTGATGTGAATGTCTTCGTGGCTGTAATTGACTCTCGTTTCCGATGAAACGTTATCAAAACACTTGCTCCTCCAATTTACATTTTCATTGCGATTGGGAAATTTTATGTCGTCCTTTGGGTGGTTTATCAGTTTTTCCGAAGATTTCCTCTGCAGGTTCTTGAGACGCCACAGGGCTTCGACAGACCACGAAGCAGACTCCGTGCAACGTTCTTGAATTTCTGTCACAAATCTCCGTGCAACTGTACGTCTACTTCGGGCCAAAAGCAGCTCAGAGACGTGTTCGCTTTGTACGCACACTCACACACAGGTGTGAGAAGGACCGTTTCGAGATTCTGTGCCTGTGAAGCAGGAACCAACACCGTGAGAACTGTACGAGGTATGCTTTTTATTTGACCGTTCCGATGACGGTGTAAGCGATTGGAGACTTTTGAATCTTTGCAAAAACTTCTTTTGATTGTCCCGAACATGCTGAACAAGATGTCAAGTGAAAATGTAAAATTTCTGTGAGTTAAACATAACTTTT